>Ga0153988_1000028_pt1 | contig 27666 bp, 17 predicted proteins | sample TSNC072MetaG_FD_104742 | JGI IMG/M metagenome (GOLD analysis project Ga0153988, IMG submission 104742) | Attine ant fungus gardens microbial communities from North Carolina, USA - TSNC072 MetaG | ecosystem: Host-associated > Fungi > Mycelium > Unclassified | place: USA: North Carolina, Jones...
AAAATCGAGACGCTGCCCGCGCATCTGTTCATGAACTTCAAGGTTATCGACGAGCATGGGCGGCAGCTTGCGATGGGACGCAATCTCTCGCAACTGCGCGCCGAACTCGGCGGCCAGGCGCAGCAGCATTTCCAGAAGCTCGTGTCGAGCGCGGCGGGTGCGGCGTTGGTCGATGCGGGTGGCGGTGGCGTTGCGACGCCCGCGCAAGCCGTTGATCCGAACGCGGGCGGCACGCCGCGCGGCAAGGGTGCAGCGGCGGTTCCGCAGACTGCGCCGCAGGAGAGTGCGGCGGGCACCGCGCTCTATGAAAAGCTGACGACGTGGAATTTCGGCAAGCTCCCCGAATTGCTGGAAATTCGCCGCGGCGGTCAGACGCTGTTCGGCTATCCGGCGCTCGTCGATTGCGGTACGCATTGCGACGTCGAGGTGTTCGATTCGCCTGAAGAGGCAGCACGGATTCATCGCGCGGGATTGCGCCGGCTTTTCGCGCTGCAACTGAAGGAACCGATCAAGTACCTGGAGAAGAACCTGCCGGGGTTGCGCGAGATGGCGATGCAGTTCATGCCGCGCGGCACGCAGGAAGAATTGCGCGATCAGCTGATCGACACCGCGCTCGACCGCGCGTGCTTGCAAGACCCGCTGCCTGACGATGACGCGAGCTTCCACACGCGCCGCGACGAAGGCCGCAGCCGCCTCACGCTGCTCGCGCAGGAAATCTCGCGGCTCGTCGGGCAGATTCTCGGCGAGTACGCGAGCTTGACGAAGAAGCTGCTGCAGGCGAAACCGTTCGCGGCCGCCTATGCCGATTTGCAGAGCCAGCTCGATGCGCTGGTCGGCAAGCGCTTTGTGGTCGATACGCCGTATGCGCAGCTTGCGCATTTCCCGCGCTATCTGAAGGGGATGGCGCTGCGTATCGACAAACTGCGCGCGGACCAGGCACGCGACGCCCGGCAATTCGCCGAATTCCAGCCGCTGCTGCAACACTACCAGCGCGCGGTGTCGCAGCGCGGCGGCGTGCTGGACTCGCGTCTCGCTGAATTCCGCTGGCTGCTCGAGGAATTGCGGATCTCGCTGTTTGCGCAGGAGCTGCGCACGCCGATGCCGGTTTCGGTCAAGCGCCTGTACAAGGTCTGGGAGTCGATGCAGCGGTGAGGGTGGGGCGTGGCGCATGTGGCGAATGTGGGCATGCAGGGCGCTGTTTGGGACCGTGGCGCGCGATTCACGGTGGACGAGTACGAGTGAATCGCTGTGCGCGACGCCTGGAAGCGATGTCGCGCGCTGGCCGTGCCGTCATGACATGCCGTTATGACCACTCGCTGCCTGCGCGGCTGCGACAACCGGGCGGTTAATTACCGCGACACGCCCCGGTCGAAGCCCCAAGCCATATCAGAGGATTCCGAAATGCACGCAAGCCGTCGCGACGCATCGCGCCCTTCATTTTCACGGCGTCTCGTGGCGACCTGAGTCAACCGCTCGGCCCGGCAAACGTTCTACAATGACGGTTGTTCTCCGAAGCGAGTTTTCATGCGTAATTTTTTTCTTCCCGGCTTGACAGCAACGTTTGCCGCGGGCGCGACGCTGGTCGCCGCAGCAGGCTTTTTTTCTCCGGCGGCCCACGCCAATAACGTGATCGTGCTCAATTCCGGCGAAGCCACGCTGAGCCTGATCGACGAGAACAGCCACCAGGTCGTCGGCACCGTGCCGACCGGCAAGGAACCGCACCACCTGATGGTCACGCCGGACAATTCTTCGCTGATCGTCGCCAATTCGGTATCGAACAACCTGATGTTCGTCGATCCGAAGTCGGGCCAGGTGCAGCGCTGGGTCGAGAACATCGAAGACCCGTACCAGATCGGCTTTTCGCCCGACCACAAATGGCTCGTCACGACCGGCCTGCGGCTCGACCGCCTCGACATCTATCACTACGACAGCCAGAAGAACCAGATGATGCTGGCTTCGCGCCTGCCGCTCGCGGTCATGCCGAGCCACATGGCGTTCACGAACGACAGCAAAACGGTATTCGTCACGCTGCAGGTCTCGGGTGAGCTCGCCGCGATCGACCTCGCCACGCAAACCGTGAAATGGAAGATGAAGGTCGGCAAGGTGCCGGCGGGCCTGTGGATGACGCCGGGCGAGAAATACCTGCTGGTCGGCATGACCGGCGAGGACTACGTGGCGGTGGTCGACTGGCGCAACCAGCGGGTCGTGAAGACGATCCACACGGGCAAGGGCGCGCACAACTTCCGTTCGCTCGACGACGGCCGGCACGTCGCGGTGTCGAACCGCGTCGCGAGCACGATCAGCATCATCGACGAAGACACGCTCACCAATGTCGGCGACATCACCGGCCTGATGCCGGGGCCGGACGACATGGAACTTTCGGCCGACAAACGCTATCTGTGGGTTACGTTCCGCTTCGCGAAGCACGTCGGCATCATCGACCTGAGCACGCGCAAGCTGATCCAGACCATCGCGGTGGGCCGCTCGCCGCACGGCATCTACTTCTTCAATCGCGCGCCGGTCACCGCGCCGAATGGAGCCTGAGGGAGCCCGCGTGGCGGCGCGACCGGACGCGGCAACCTCATGAAGTAACCAGGCCAGCACCATGTTCCATCTGATCTTCTCTTCGCTCGACAGCTTCGTCTCGGCCGTGCAAACGTGGCTGTACGTCGACGTGGTGCAGCCGCTGCTGTACCGCTTCGACCTGATGGATTACGACGAAGACACGTACGACAGCCTGTACTGGGTCATCGTCGGCGTGTTCGAGGTGCTGGCGATGTACGCGCTCCTGCGGCCGCTCGAGGCGCTGCGCCCGGTCGAGCGGTGGGACGACCGCAAGGCGGTGCGCGTCGACGTGCTCTACACGTGGATCGCCAAGCTCGGCATTCTCAACCTGTTCTTTTTCTTCGCGTTGCAGCCGTTTTTCGACAACGTGCAGGGCTGGCTGCGCATGCGCGGCATCGCGAACCTCAACTTCGACAATCTGTGGCCCGGCGTGACCACGCAGCCGCTCGTCACGTTCGTGATGTATCTGCTCGTGCTCGACTTCGCCGGCTACTGGTATCACCGCTGGCAGCACCGCGTCGGCGTGTGGTGGGAGCTGCACGCGGTGCATCACAGCCAGCGGCAGATGTCGCTGTGGGCCGACGACCGCAATCATCTGCTCGACGACCTGCTGCAGGCCTCGTTCTTCGCGGCGATCGCACTCGTGATCGGCGTGCCGCCGTCGCAGTTCGTCGTGCTCGTTGCGATCACGAATCTCGCGCAGAGCGTGCAGCACGCGAACATCCGCTTGTACTTCGGCTGGCTCGGCGAGCGGCTGCTGGTCAGCCCGACGTTTCATCGCCGACATCATGCGATCGGCTACGGTCACGAAGGGCTCCAGTACGGCTGCAACTTCGGCGTGCTGTTTCCGTGGTGGGACATGCTGTTCGGCAGCGTCTCGTGGAGCCGCGAGATGGAGCCGACCGGCATCCGCGACCAGCTCGAAGGCCGCCGTTACGGCGAAGGTTTCTGGGCGCAGCACTGGCTTGCCTTCGTGCGCATTGCGCGACGGCTCGCACCGAAGCGCCGCGCCCCCGGCAACGACGCCGCCGCGGTTTGAGTCCGCCCGAGTTGCGCTGCCGGCCCGATCCGCCTGAACATATCCGACGCCCGTTCGGGCACGCTCACCGGCGCCGCCGGCTTCTCCCGGCGGCGCGTCTGCTGGTTTATCCTGTCCACGTTTGCGCGCATGCTCCGGCTTCCCGGTATGGCCGGCTGGCGCGCGGCGCGATTTCTCTTCCACCGTTTCGTTCGCAGGCACAGGCTCGCATGAATGATCTGTTGCGCTCGTTCGGGCGCGCGCTCGCCAGCGCGTTCCATCCGCGCATGCTCTGGCTGACCTTCAAACCGTTTATCGCCGCGACGGTCAGTTGGGGCGTGGCCCTGTGGTTTTTCTGGCAGACGCTCACGGGCGCGACCCGCACGTGGCTCGACGACTGGTCTTTCACCGCCACGCTTTACCATCTGTTCGACTGGCTCGGCTTTTCGACCCTGCACGCGGTGATTGCGCCGTTCATCGTGATCGCGATGGCGATTCCGTTGATCGTTGTCACGGTGTTGCTGCTGATCGCGATGCTGTCGATGCCGGCCGCGATCCGCTTTCTCGCCGACCGCCAGTTCGCCGGGCTCGAAATGCGGCGCGGCGGAACGTGGTACGGTAGCCTCGGCCAGGCGTTGTGGGCCACGCTCGTGTGTCTCGTGCTGCTGATCGTCACGCTGCCGCTGTGGCTCGTGCCGCCGTTCTTCGCGCTGATTCCGCCGCTCCTGTGGGGCTGGCTGACTTACCGTGTCATGAGCTACGACGCGCTGGCGCTGCACGCGACACCCGACGAGCGGCGCGAACTCGTGCGGCGTCATCGGCTGCCGCTGCTGCTGATTGGCGTCGCGAGCGGTCTGCTCGGTTCGCTGCCGACGCTGCTGTGGGCGTCGTCGGTCTGGTTGATTGTGCTGTTCCCGGTGGTCACCGCGGTGACGATCTGGATTTACGCGTTCATCCTCGTGTTCTCGGCGCTGTGGTTCGGCTACTACTGCCTGCGCGCGTTGCAGCGCATGCGGGCGGAAGAGCGTGGCGGCGTGCGCCGGAGCGCGCCGGTTCCCTATTGATCCAACAAGAAGAGGCCGCAATGGCATTTGGCGTCATCATCATTGGCGATGAAATCCTGTCGGGCAGGCGTGTCGACAAGCATCTGCCGAAGGTCATCGAATTGCTCGGCGCGCGCGGGCTGTCGCTCGGCTGGGCCGAGTACGTCGGCGACGACCCCGAGCGCATCACCGCGACGCTGCGGCGCACGTTCGACTCGGGCGACATCGTTTTCTCGACCGGCGGCATCGGCGCGACGCCCGACGATCACACGCGCCAATGCGCGGCGGCCGCGCTCGGCGTGCCGCTCGAACTGCATCCGGATGCCGCGCGGCTGATCCAGGAGCGCATTCGCGACATGTATCCGGCGAACTCGTCGGCACCGCTCGATCTGAACTCGCCCGAAAACCGGCATCGCTTGAACATGGGCACGTTTCCGCAGGGCGCCGACATCATTCCGAACGGCTACAACAAGATTCCGGGCTTTTCGATCCGCCAGCATTATTTCGTGCCGGGCTTCCCGGTGATGGCCTGGCCGATGATCGAATGGGTGCTCGATACGCAGTACGCGCACCTGCATCACGCGATGCCGCATGCGGAGAAGTCGCTGCTCGTGTTCGAGTTGCCGGAGTCGCGCCTTACGCCGCTGATGGAGAAAATCGAAGGCGATTTTCCGGGCGTGCGCGTGTTCAGCCTGCCGAGCGTCGGCGACGCGGAGCGCGGCGGCGTCTATGCGCGGCATCACATCGATCTTGGCGTGAAGGGCGAGCCGGAAGCGGTGGCCGCGGCGTTCGTGAAGTTGCGCGAAGGCGTGCATCTGCTCGGCGGCGATATCGTCGAGCCCGAGGTGGCGGCGGCGACGGAGAAGCCGGGCAAGTGACCGGCGGGCGAGTGGTGGGCTGGGGGCAGGCCGAATCGCGGCGGCTGACCTCTCCGCCATCACTCGCGCTGCGGTTGCGATGTGATGGCGAGCAGTTCAACCCGTGAGTTCAACCCGTGCCCCGGAGCATTCGACAACACGCATAGCGGGCCGCGCGCGAATCATCGGCCTGTCACATTGAACCTCGACCATGTGCTGGCCCGGTGCGTGGCGTCCCGCAGCGCCCGGAGTCTCGGGCGGCCAGCGGCGGGCTGCCCGCGCGCCATGTCAGGCCACGAGTTCATCGAAGCCGAAACGCGGCTCGTCGGTTTCGAGCGCTCGGGTCTTCAAGCGCCGATCCACGGCAACCCGCGAAAACACCAGCCCGACACCGTCTTCCGATGCCCCTGGCCGTCCTTGTCGCCTTCGAAACCTTCCAGCAGGTCGTACGCCTTGGTGAAGCCGGCCTGGGTCGCGGCGATCGCGGCGAGCTTCGAGCGCGCGGCGCTGCGGCACAGGAACAGCACCGGCGTATCGGGCGACGCCAACTGCGCGAGTTGCTGCACGAATTCCTGATTAGGCACCGCGCCCGGATAGCGCGTCCATTCGACATGCGCGTATTGTCCGTCGCCGATGACCGGCCGGCCGACCCAGTCGAGTTCGGCGCGTGTGCGCACGTCGACGAGACGCGTGCGCGGATCGAGTTGCAGCAACTCGAACGCCTCGGCGGGCGATACCGCGCCCGCGTAAGGCAGTTGATTCTCGGTGCGGCGGGCGTCCGCCTGCGCGTACAGCTGTTCGAGCGTGCTCATGAGCGTCAATCTCCTTCGGACCAAATGATTATTCTAGCGCGCGGCGCATCCCGCGCAGGCACGCGGAAAGCCGGCGGCACGCAGCGGCTCGCTCAACCGCTGAAACATCATGAATGTGCAAAGATGGTGCATTTTTCTTCAAATGCACCAAGATGAATATATGAGTCGTTTCCAAACCAGTGAATGCACGTAACTGGTGCATTCAAATTCCGCTGGATGGTGCGGCGGCCTGACGCGCGGGGTGTGCGTCACGGGCGAACGCAGATGCAGCAAGGCTATGCTGCCAGATCGGGCGGTTCGGTTCGCAAACATGGCACAGAAGCTGCTTTATTGGTGCCGATCGATTCACCCGGCAGATTTTTCGGGTTTTCACCGTGTTCGAGCCTCTTTCAGGTGGACGCGCCGGGGTGGGTCAGCTAGATTGGGCGGCGGCTGAATCCGCCGAATTCGTTAATCAGGAGATAGGTTATGAGTAAATCCGTGGCCGACGTCATGCAACTCGTCAAGGACGAGGACGTCAAGTTTGTCGACTTCCGTTTCACCGACACGCGCGGCAAGGAACAACACGTTTCGGTGCCGGTGTCGGCATTCGAAGAAGACAAGTTCGAAAGCGGCCATGCGTTTGACGGTTCGTCGATTGCCGGCTGGAAGGGCATCGAGGCATCGGACATGCTGTTGATCCCGGACGCGAACACCGCCTTCATCGACCCGTTCTTCGAGGAATCGACCCTCGTGCTGACCTGCGACGTTGTCGAACCGGCTGACGGCAAGGGCTACGAGCGCGATCCGCGCTCGCTCGCGAAGCGCGCCGAAGCGTACCTGAAGAGCTCGGGCCTCGGCGACACGGCCTTCTTCGGTCCGGAACCGGAATTCTTCATTTTCGACTCGGTCCAGTGGAACACGGACCAGTCGGGCTGCTTCGTCAAGATCGGCTCGGAAGAAGCACCGTGGTCGTCGGCGAAGGAATTCGAAGGCGGCAACACCGGCCACCGTCCGGGCACGAAGGGCGGCTACTTCCCGGTCGCACCGGTCGACACGTTCCAGGACATCCGCTCGGAAATGTGCCTGCTGCTCGAACAGATCGGCATTCCGGTCGAAGTGCACCACCACGAAGTGGCGGGCCAGGGCCAGAACGAAATCGGCACCAAGTTCTCGACGCTCGTGCAGCGCGCCGACTGGCTGCAGCAGATGAAGTACATCATCCACAACGTCGCGCACACGTACGGCAAGACGGCGACGTTCATGCCGAAGCCGGTCGTCGGCGATAACGGCTCGGGCATGCACGTTCACCAGTCGATCTGGAAGGACGGCCAGAACCTGTTCGCGGGCAACGGCTATGCCGGCCTGTCGGAATTCGCGCTGTTCTACATCGGCGGCATCATCAAGCACGCTCGCGCGCTGAACGCGATCACAAACCCGGGTACGAACTCGTACAAGCGTCTCGTGCCGCACTTCGAAGCACCGGTCAAGCTCGCCTACTCGGCGCGCAACCGTTCGGCATCGATCCGTATTCCGCACGTGTCGAACCCGAAGGGCCGCCGTATCGAAACGCGTTTCCCGGACCCGCTGGCGAATCCGTACCTGTGCTTTTCCGCGCTGATGATGGCGGGTCTTGACGGTGTGCAGAACAAGATTCACCCGGGCGAAGCTGCCGACAAGAACCTGTACGACCTGCCGCCGGAAGAGGATGCAAAGATCCCGACCGTGTGCGCGGGTCTCGACCAGGCGCTCGACGCGCTCGACGCGGACCGCGAGTTCCTGACGCGCGGCGGCGTGTTCACGGATTCGATGCTCGACGCGTACATCGAACTGAAGACGGGCGAGCTGCAACGCTATCGTCAGTCGGTGCACCCGATCGAATTCGAAATGTACTACTCGCTGTAAGCGGCCATGGCGCTTCGCCCGTCACCCGGCGAAGCGCTTTGCCCGACGCTCGCGATCGGTCACGAAGGGACGGCGGCGCCGTCCCTTTTTCATTAGGGCGCGGCGGAACATGGACGGGCGGCCTGCAAGGGCGAGCCGAAGCCATACCCCGACCTCTCACCATCTCCTACCGGCCGGACTGCAAGATGGTTCTCAAGAATCTGATCAAGGCAAGGAAAGGACACGAACAGACGCTGTCGGATGATCCGCAGCTCGTGAGTTCCGGCTTGCTGCCGGGCTTCGAAGCGTTGCCGACCGTCGTGCTGGTGCTCGACAAGCGCACGCTGCGCGTCGCGTTCGCGAATCCGTCGGCGGAGTCGATGCTCGAAATGTCGCGCCGGCAACTTACGCAGATGGCGTGGCCCGACATCTTCTCGAACGCGGACGAACTGGTTGCGACGATCACCGCGATCGCCGCGCACCGTTTTCATGCGACGCATCTCGATGCCGTGCTCGAACGTCCGGGCCACGAGCCGCTGCACGTGCATGCGATCGTCGGCTTTCTGGAAAGCGCGCAGGACTACGTGCTGCTCGAACTGTTCGAGAACGAGCGGCATCTGCGCACCGACCGCGAGGAGCGCATCAACGACCTCACGGCCGTCAACAAGCAACTGATCCGCAATCTCGCGCACGAGATCAAGAATCCGCTCGGCGGCATCCGCGGCGCGGCGCAACTGCTCGAGTTCGAACTCGGCGAGCGGCAGCGCGACGAATTGCGCGAGTACACCCAGGTCATCATCAAGGAGTCGGACCGGCTGCAGACGCTCGTCGATCGTCTGCTGGAGCCGCACCGGCATCCGCATATCGTCGGCGACGTGAACATCCACGAGGTGTGCGAGCGCGTGCGCCAGGTGATTCTCGCGGAGTTTCCGCGCGGTCTCACGATCGCGCGCGATTACGACGTCAGCGTGCCGGATTTGCGCGGCGACAAGGAGCAGCTGATCCAGGCGCTGCTGAACATCGTGCGCAATGCGGCCGAGGCATTGCGCGAGCGCATCTCGCAGGGCGACGCGCGCATCGAGCTGCGCACGCGCATCGCGCGCAAGGTCACGATTGCGAAACGCCTGTGCAAGTTGGCACTGGACTTGCGTATCGTCGACAACGGCCCCGGCATTCCCGAAGAGATTCGCGACCGCATTTTCTATCCGCTCGTGTCGGGGCGCGAGGACGGCAGCGGTCTCGGTCTCACGCTCGCGCAGACCTTCGTGCAGCAACACGACGGCCTGATCGAAGTGGATAGCCGGCCGGGCCATACCGAGTTTCAGATTCTGCTGCCGCTCGACTGCTGATGCAGATACCCCATGCATTTCAAGACTTCTGACCGACCTATATGAAGCCGATCTGGATAGTAGACGACGATCAATCGATTCGCTGGGTGCTCGAAAAAGCACTCGCCCGCGAAAACTTCGCGACGCGCAGCTTCGCGAACGTGCGCGAAGCGTCGGCCGCGCTCGGTCACGACAGCCCGCAGGTGCTGGTCTCCGACATCCGCATGCCGGGCGGCTCCGGGCTCGAATTGCTGCAAACCGTGCGCGACAAGGTGCCGGGCTTGCCCGTCATCATCATGACCGCGTTCTCGGATCTCGATAGCGCGGTTGCCGCATTCCAGGGCGGCGCGTTCGAATATCTCGCCAAGCCGTTCGACATCGACAAGGCCGTCGAGCTGATTCGCCGCGCGGTCGACGAAAGCATGCGCGGCGAGCAGACGTGGGACGAGCGTGTCGCCGAAGCGCCCGAGATGCTCGGTCAGGCGCCGGCGATGCAGGACATGTTTCGCGCGATCGGCCGTCTGTCGCATTCGGCGGCGACCGTGCTCATTACTGGCGAATCGGGCACCGGGAAGGAACTGGTCGCGCGTGCGTTGCACCGGCATAGCCCACGCGCGAACGGCCCCTTCATCGCGCTGAACACGGCGGCGATTCCGAAGGATCTGCTGGAGTCCGAACTGTTCGGCCACGAGCGCGGCGCGTTCACGGGCGCGCAGGCGATGCGCCAGGGGCGCTTCGAACAGGCCGAGAACGGCACGCTGTTTCTCGACGAAATCGGCGATATGCCGTTCGATCTGCAGACGCGCTTGTTGCGCGTGCTGTCGGACGGGCAGTTCTATCGCGTGGGCGGCCATAATCCGCTGCGCTCGAATGTGCGCGTGATCGCGGCGACGCATCAGAACCTCGAAGCGCGCGTGCGTCAGGGGCTGTTTCGCGAGGACCTGTACCACCGGCTCAATGTGATTCGCCTGCGCTTGCCGGCCTTGCGCGAGCGCAGCGAGGACATTCCGCTGCTCACGCGGCACTTCCTGCAAAAGAGCGCGCGCGATCTCGGCGTCGAGCCGAAGCGGGTCTCGGATGAAGCGCTCGCGTATCTCGCGTCGCTGCCGTTTCCGGGCAACGTGCGGCAACTCGAAAATCTCGCGAACTGGCTCACGGTGATGGCGCCCGCGCAGACGATCGAGATCAAGGACCTGCCGCCCGATCTCGGTCCCCTGCAGGTTGCGGCTGGCGATGCAGGTGGCGCGAGCGCTGCCGCTTCGACGGATGCCACCGCTGCTGCGTCAGGCGCCGGATTCGCGAGCGGTGCGCCGCTCGCTGGCACGAACACCGGCGCTGCCGTGCATCCGCTCGGCGCGGCGGGCGTGGCGGTAGCGGCTGCGTTGAGCGCGTGGGAAGGCGGCTTGCGCACCGAAGTCGCGCGCATGCTGCGCGAAAACGCGGCGGACGTGATGGACGAACTCGCGCGCCGCTTCGAAGCCGCGGTGATTCGCGAAGCGCTCGACTTCACGCGCGGCCGCAAGGTCGAGGCGGCCGAGCGCTTGGGAATCGGGCGCAATACGATTACGCGCAAGATTCAGGAGTTGAACCTCGAGCCTTGAGCGCGCGTCGAGTGCGCATCGGGCGTTCATTGGGAGCTCATCAAGCAATGACGCATGGCAAGCGAAGGCGGCGCGAGCCGCCTTCGTCGTTTTGGGAAGAGCCTTCCGCAAGCCGGCCGCACGCTCTCCCAAGGCATAATCGACGCTGTTTCCATTCGACAGCCGACGATGCCTGCTTCTTCCGCTTCCTTCCAGTGGCCGCTTTCCCCCGATCCCTTCCTGTCGCTCGAAGCGCTCGACGATCCTGACGCGCTCGCGTGGGTCGAGGCGCAGAATGCGCGCACGCGCGCCGCGTGGTGCAGCGGCAAGCCGTTCGACACGCTGCGGCAGCGCCTCGCCGACGCGTATCTGCCGCGCGAGCGTCCAGTGATTCCCGATCGCTGGCAGGAGTGGGCCTACGATCTGTGGCAGGACGAGCGCAATCCGCGCGGTATCTGGCGACGCACCGCGTGGTCGGCATGGCGCAGCGGCGCGCCCGTGTGGCAGAACCTGCTCGACTTCGACGCGCTCGGCGCCACCGAAAAAACGCCGTGGGTCTGCGTCGACCTCGACATTCTTTATCCCGACGGCGACCGCGCGCTGATCACGATGTCGCCGGGCGGCTCGGATGCGCTCGTCGTGCGCGAGTTCGACATCGAGGCGCGATGCTTCGTCGACGCGGGCTTCGCGATCGCGAAGGCGGGCAAGCACACGGCATCGTGGATCGATCGCGATACGCTTTACGTCGGCTGGGACAACGGCCGCAAGACGCTGACGCGCTCGGGCTATCCGCGCGAGGTGCGGCGCTGGACGCGCGGCACCTCGCTTGCCGATGCGCCCGTGGTGTTTCGCGGCGAGTTCGGCGATATCGGCGTGGAAGCCCATTACGATCCGCTCGAACGTCGCCACACGGTGACGAGCAGCGTCGATTTCTTCGATTCGCACACGTACTACCTCGACGGCGCGACCGATGCATGGCATCGCTATGACGTGCCCGCGCACGTTTCGGTGGGCGCGTGGCAAGGCTGGCTGCTGCTCGAGCCGCGGCTCGACTGGGCGTATGGCGGGGCGGGCAAGGGTGCGCACTATCCGGGCGGCGCGCTGCTTGCGATTCGCGAGGACGCGTTTCTGCGCGGCGAGCGCGAGGTGACGCCGCTTTTTGTGCCGACGCCGCTGACCTCGGCCTGCGAGTGGTCGCATACGCGCCATCATCTGATCGTGTCCCATCTCGACGACGTGCGCGGCAAGACGCTGATCTGGACGCCGACGCCAACGCCGGCCTCAGGCGACGACCCGACGTGGCATTGGCGCGAGCGCGTATTCGAGTCGCACGGCGATGCGCAGGTCGACGTGTCGCCGATCGAATCGACGCTTAACGACGAAGTATTCGTCGACACCGACGATTATCTGCAACCGCCGGCCTATTGGCTCACTGACCTCGCGCGCGACGAGCCTGGCGAGCCCGGCGAATGGGAACTGCTCGACCGCTGGCCGACGCAGTTTGACGCGACGCGTTGCACGGTGACGCGCGGGCATGCGGTATCGGCCGATGGCACGCATGTGCCGTACACGGTGATCGCGCCGATGCACGACGAAGCACGCGCGATTGCGCGTCCCTGTCTGCTGAGCGGTTATGGCGGCTTTGCGATTCCGCTGCTGCCGAGCTATCTGACCGGGCAGGGCATCGGTTGGCTCGAACGCGGCGGCGTGTATGTGGTCGCGCATATTCGCGGCGGCGGCGAGTTCGGCACGCGCTGGCATATGGCGGCGCAGGGCGAGCATCGGCAGCGCGCGTTCGACGATTTCATCGCGGTCGCCCAAGCGCTGATCGACACCGGCGTGACGAGCGCCGCGCAACTCGGCATTCAGGGCGGCAGCAATGGCGGCCTGCTGGTGGCCGCCTGCATGATGCAGCGGCCCGAGCTGTTCGGCGCCGTCGTGTGCGAAGTGCCGTTGCTCGATATGAGCCGCTATCACCTGCTGCACGCGGGCGCATCATGGATCGACGAATACGGCGACCCGGACGAACCCGGCGAAGCACGCGTGCTGGCCGCGTATTCGCCGTATCACAACGTGGCGGCGGGTGTTGCGTATCCGCCCGTGCTGTTCACGACCTCGACCGCCGACGATCGCGTACATCCCGGCCACGCGCGCAAGATGGCCGCGCGCATGCAGGCGCTCGGCGTGGGCAACGTGTGGTATCGCGAGAATACGGAAGGCGGCCACGGCGGCTCCGATGAACTGGAGCAGGCCGGACACGATGCGATGGTGTTCGGGTTTTTGTGGGGCGTGCTGGGCGGCGAGGCAGCCGCCGATGCGGATATCGAGGGCAGGTAGTGCCAGGGTCGCGTGGGGGTAATGCAGGGAGCGGTAAAGCAGTGAGGGATGATCCGGCGCTGCCTCGCTGCGTTCAATGCTTGTCGCTTACCCTCAACCAAGCTGCGCGACAACCGGCGCGTGATCCGAAGGCTGCTCCCATTTGCGCGGCACCTTGTCGACGTCACAGGCGGTGCAGATATCGGCGAGCGCTTTCGACAGCAGGATGTGATCGATGCGCAGTCCCGCGTTGCGGCGGAACGCCATCATCCGGTAGTCCCACCACGAATAGATTTTTTCCGGCTGCTCGAACTGACGGAAGGCGTCGAGCAGACCGAGGCCGATCAGCCGCACGAACGCCGCTCGCTCTTCGGACGATACGAGGTTCTGGCCTTCCCATGCTTTCGGATCGTGCACGTCGCGATCTTCGGGCGCGATGTTGTAGTCGCCCAGCAGCGCGAGCTTCGGATGCGCGCTCATCTCGGTCTCGAGCCATGCGTGCAGCGCGTCGAGCCAGTGCAGTTTGTAGGCGAATTTTTCCGTGCCCGGTGCCTGGCCATTCGGGAAGTACGCGGAGATGATGCGTACACCTTCGATGGTCGCCGCAATCACGCGTTGCTGCGGGTCCTCGAACCCGGGGATGTTGCGCACGATGCTGGTTTCGTCGACGTGCAAGCCTTCGCGCACCAGAATGCCGACACCGTTATAGGTTTTCTGCCCCGCGTACCAACTGCGGTAGCCGACTGCCTCGAGTTCGGCGCGCGGGAATTTGTCGTCGGTGAGTTTCAGTTCCTGCAGGCACAGCACGTCGACGCCGCTGCTCGCGAGCCAGTCGATCACGTGTTGCTGGCGGACTTTGAGGGAGTTGACGTTCCAGGTGGCGATTTTCATGACGGCCTCGTATTCCAGTAGTCCCGCATCTTATCGTGCGCGAGCGGGGGCTGTGGAGAGGGCCGCCGATCTGCTCGCTGAAGTCGCTTGTCGATGTATTCGCCGCTGTGTTGCCGCGTGTGCGGAGCATCAGCGATTGGGGAGAGCGCCGCGCGCGGACCAAGGCGCATCGATGCTAAATATCCTTTGTGAACATTTGACGTTTTGTGAATGCCCAGATATAATCTTTTTTCTCTGACGCGGGGTGGAGCAGTCTGGCAGCTCGTCGGGCTCATAACCCGAAGGTCGTAGGTTCAAATCCTACCCCCGCAACCAAAGCCCGATAAGGCTTTGCGTGATTTCCGCAGTTTTGGGTAGATCGTGCTTTTCGGGATTTTGGGTAATAGGTGAGTAATCACCGCCAAAATCCCGCGTAAGTGATCCCCCACACATCAAACCCGCTTCGGCGGGTTTTTTGTTTTGCGGCCGCTGTAAGCGGCCCGCGTCACCGCCTCTCGCCTCTCTATATACACGCACCCAAACGCGCAAGCCTGCCACGTGCCGGATTTACCTCCGTGCCACCTGTTTTGCCTTGCCGCCTCTACCCGCTCATCGTGGCGGTCGATCAGGTCACTCTGAAGTTGGTCCCGAGGGCTGCGTATATGTCAGACGAAGAATGGGGCGATTGGGTGTATTCAACGCGCAAGAACGACCCCGAATATAGGGAACGTCACGGCTTTTAATTGACGGAGCCGGCAATCTGCAAATGCTCGGGCGAAGTCGCTCGCTCACTCGGCCCCAATCGCCCACTCCACCGCCGCCTGCGCATGCAACGCCGTCGTATCGAACACCGGCAGCGCCGAATCTTCCGGCTTGATCAATAGCGTGATTTCTGTGCATCCGAGTATCACCGCCTGGGCGCCGCGTGCGGCGAGGTTGTCGATCACGCGCTGATAGACGTTGCGTGAGGTGTTATCCACGTGGCCATGACACAGCTCGTCGTAGATGATGCGATGCACGTCCGCGCGTTCGGTTTCATCGGGGACCAGTGCGTCGAGGCCGTAGCGCTCGCGCAGACGGCCCGTGTAGAACGTCTGCTCCATCGTATAACGCGTGCCGAGCAGGCCGACGCGCTCGACACCCGCTGCGCGCAGCGCCGCGCCGGTCGGATCGGCTATATGCAGGAACGGCACCGTGATCGCCTGCTCGATCGAGTCGCATACGCGATGCATCGTGTTCGTCGCAAGTATCACGAGATCGGCGCCGCCGCGTTCGAGCTGGCGCGCGGCCTCGGCCATCTGCGCGCCGAGCGCGGACCAGTCGCCGGCGCGCTGGTTGGCCTCGATCGACGCGAAATCGACGGTCAACAGCAGGCTGCGCGCATTGTGATGACCGCCGAGGCGCGCCTTCGCGTGACGGTTCAGCAGCCTGTAGTACTCGGTGGACGATTCCCAGCTCATTCCGCCGATCACGCCGATCGTTTTCATCCGTACGCTCCGTGAATGCATGCCTGAAACGGCGAGTATAGGCGCGTCGCATCGCACGTCGCCGGTACGGATTGCGCTTCGCGCGCCGGTACGCATCGGCGATTGCATGGGTGATCGCATCGGCGAGAAGCTTGCCCGCGTTTTTCTGGCGCCGATAGAATCGGTAGCGAAGCCGAGCGCGATCAACCGATCAACGGAAGCGATCAACGGGAGTGAGATATGGACCTGATCATCCGCCGCGCGATGCTGCCGCGCAGTGCGTGCCAACCGCAATCGCAACGGCAACAGCAATCGCAACCCCAGCCAGTCGATATCGGCATCGACGCGGGCCGCATCGTCGCGGTCGAACCGAATCTGGCCGCGATCGCACGCGAGGAGATCGACGCGGCTGGTTCGCTCGTCGCGCCGCCGTTCGTCGATCCGCATTTCCACATGGACGCGACGCTGTCGTACGGTTTGCCGCGCGTGAACGCGTCGGGCACGCTGCTCGAAGGCATCGCGCTATGGGGCGAGCTGAAGCCTCAGCTCACACAGGACGCGCTGATCGAGCGCGCGATGCAGTATTGCGACTGGGCCGTCGCGCGCGGCCTGCTCGCGATTCGCAGCCACGTCGACGTGTGCGATCCGCGTCTGCTCGCGGTCGAGGCGTTGCTCGAAGTGAAGCGCCGCGTCGCGCCGTATCTCGATCTGCAACTGGTGGCGTTTCCGCAGGACGGTGTCCTGCGCAGCGCCGGCGCGTTCGACAACCTCAAGCGCGCGATCGGCATGGGCGTCGACGTGGTCGGCGGCATTCCGCATTTCGAGCGCACGATGGCCGATGGCGCGCAGTCCGTGCGCATGCTGTGCGAGTACGCGGCCGAGCAGGGCTTGCGCGTCGACATGCATTGCGACGAATCGGACGATCCGCTCTCGCGCCATATCGAAACGCTCGCGGCCGAAACGCACCGGCTGGGCCTGCACGGACGCGTCGCCGGTTCGCATCTGACCTCGATGCATTCGATGGACAACTACTACGTGAGCAAGCTGTTGCCGCTGATACGCGAGGCCGGCGTCGCGGCGATCGCGAATCCGCTCATCAACGTCACGTTGCAAGGCCGCGGCGATACGTATCCGAAGCGGCGCGGCATGACGCGCGTGCCCGAGCTGATGGCGGCCGGCATCGACGTCGCGTTCGGCCACGACTGCGTGATGGACCCATGGTACAGCCTCGGTTCGGGCGACATGCTCGAAGTCGCGCATATGGGCCTGCACGTCGCGCAGATGACGGGCATCGACGCGATGCATGCGTGCTTCGACGCGGTCACGGTGAACGCGGCGCGCATTCTCGGTCTGGAAGGTTATGGCCTCGCGCCTGGCTGCGCGGCCAATCTCGTCGTGCTCGATGCGCGCGATGCGGTCGAGGCGATTCGCTTGCGTGCCGCGCGGCTTGCGGTGGTAAGCCGGGGCAGGGTGGTGAGCCGCGCGCCGGCTGCGCGCGCGACGTTGTCGCTCGAAGGACGGCCCGGGCAGGTGGATTTCAAACTGCATCGCGCATAGCGGCTGCGGTGCATCTCGCTCGTTGCTTACCGGGACGGCGAGGAGTGGTGAGGAGCCGTGGAGCGGGGTACAACGAAAAACGGCGGCCTGCTTGCGCAGACCGCCGTTCCTGATCGCACCGTTCGGCACCGTCTCAGCTGCGCCGAACGATGAGGCGACGACGCGTCAACCCCTCAATGCGCGGCACCGGGCGCCATGCCGTTATGCCGCAGCAGCGCGTCGATATTCGGCTCGCGGCCGCGGAACGCCTTGAACGATTCCATTGCCGGACGGCTGCCGCCCACTTCGAGAATCTCCCGGCGATAACGCATGCCGGTCGTCTGATCGAGCACGCTGCCCGCCGCCTGCGCGGCTTCTTCGAACGCCGCATAGGCATCGGCCGACAACACCTCGGCCCACTTGTAGCTGTAGTAGCCCGCCGCGTAGCCGCCCGCGAAAATATGGCTGAACGTATTCGGCCAGCGCGAGAACGGCGCTTGCGGCACGACGTGGAAGCGCTCGTTGATTTCGCGCGCAAGGTCGTTCGCGCTCTTCGTGCCGTTCGCGTCGAAGCCCGTGTGCAACTGCATGTCGAACATCGAGAACACGATCTGCCGCAGCGTGCCGAGGCCGCTCTGGAAGTTCTTCGCGGCGAGCATCCTGTCGAACAGCTCGCGCGGCAAGGGCTTGGCCGTTTCGACGTGCGAGGTCATGTCCGAGAGTACGTCCCATTCCCAGCAGAAGTTCTCCATGAACTGCGAGGGCAGTTCGACCGCATCCCATTCGACGCCGTTGATGCCCGATACGCCGAGTTCGTCGACGCGCGTGAGCATGTGATGCAGACCGTGGCCGAACTCGTGGAACAGCGTGATGACTTCGTCGTGCGTGAAGCAGGCGGGCTTGCCGCCGACCGGCGCCGAGAAGTTGCAGGTCAGATACGCAACCGGCGTTTGCACCGCGCCGTGCGCGAGCTTGTGACGGCCGCGCGCGTCGTCCATCCAGGCACCGCCGCGCTTGCCTTCGCGCGCATAGAGATCGAGATAGAACTGCGCGACGAGGCCGCCGTCCTGATTCTCGACGCGGAAAAAGCGCACGTCCGGATGCCACACGGCCGCTTCGTCGCGGCGGATGCGCACGCCGAACAATGTCTCCGTGACCTTGAACAGGCCCTTGAACACCGCGTCTTCCGGGAAGTACTGCTTCACTTCGTTCTCCGAGAACGAATAGCGCTTCTGACGCAGACGCTCGGCCGCGAACGTCATGTCCCACGGCTGCAGATCGCTCATGCCGAGTTCGCTCGCGGCGAATTCACGCAGTTCCTTCCAGTCCTGCTCCGCATGCGGACGCGCGCGCGTCGCGAGGTCTTCGAGAAAGGCCATGACTTGCGCCGGCGATTCGGCCATCTTCGGCGCGAGCGACACTTCGGCGAAATTGCCGTAGCCGAGCATATCGGCTTCTTCGGCGCGCAGCTTCAGTTCGTCGGCGAGCACCTGGGTGTTGTCCCACTCGGGCTTGCCGTGGCCGTATTGCGCGCCGAGTTCGGACGCACGCGTCACGTACGCGCGGTACATCGCTTCGCGCATCGGACGGTTTTCCGCGTACTGCATCACCGGGAAATACGACGGGAAGTGCAGCGTGAACTTGTAGCCGGTCTTGCCTTCGCGTTCGGCGGCTTCCTTCGCGGCTTCGATCACGTCTTCGGGAAGGCCGACCAGCTGCGCTTCGTTGCCGGCATCGACGGTGTACGCGTAGGCGTTGGTCGCATCGAGCACATGATCCGAAAACGCCTTCGACAGTGCCGCCTGACGCTCCTGCAATGCGGCGAAACGCGGCTTCTGGTCTTCCGGCAATTCCGCGCCCGACAGACGGAAGTCGCGCAGCGCATTGCCGAGAATTTTCTTGCGCTCGCCGGTCAGCGAAGCGAAATCGCTACTCGCGTTGAGCGCCTTGTACTTCTCGTAGAGCGCGAGATTCTGGCCGACGCTCGACCAGAATTCGGTTACGCGCGGCAGGTTTTCTCCGTACACGGCGCGCAGCTCGGGCGTATCGGCAACCGCGTTCAGATGGCCGATCACGCTCCACGCGCGCGACAGCGGCTCGGTGGCGCGCTCGACCGGCTCGACCACGTCGGCCCACGAGGCGGGCGTGACCGGCAGTGCGGCGCGCTCGACCGCGGCGGCCGCGTTGGCGAGCAGCACGTCGAGCGCGGGCGTGACGTGTTCGGGGCGAATATCGCCAAAGCGCGGCAGGTCGGAAAAATCGAGGAGCGGATTGTCTTGAGGCGTGGCGGTAGTGGACATAGGGCTTCCTGTCTGGCGCGGGTGGATGGGGCGGTGCGGCGGCGCGCGCGTTCGCGAGGCGGCGTTGCGTCGAACACTCGGCACATGGCGTGGCCGGCACCGGATACGAACATTATTGGGGCGGTGCGCGCGGATTCCAATCCGTTGGCGGACAAATTAACAGATGTCGCGCTGGGCGGGGCGCCTGAGGGGGCCGGGGCGGGCGCACAGGGAGCGCTCGTGGTGGGGATGGCAGCAGGCGATCGAGTGATCGGGCGATGCCGTTGCTAAAACGAAAAACGGTAACGGGAAGCGGGTCGACGCGCGACGAACGGCGTATGTGAAAGCGAGGCCCGAGCTTCGCACCCCGGCCTCGCCGATAGCAGCATGATCGAGCCGCGCTTATCTCCTGATCACATCCAGATCACTTCGCAATCACGCCTTCGGCGCCTGCGCGTTCGCCTCGCGCTCGGCCGCTTCGATCGTGTTGACGAGCAGCATCGTGATCGTCATCGGGCCGACGCCGCCCGGCACCGGCGTGATATAGCCGGCCACTTCCTTGACGCCCGCGAAGTCGACGTCGCCGCACAGCTTGCCGGCGTCGTCGCGATTCATGCCGACGTCGATCACGGTGGCGCCCGGCTTCACCATGTCGGCGGTCAGAATGTTGCGCAGGCCGGTTGCGGCGACCACGACGTCGGCGTTGCGCGTATGCGCGGCGAGATCGCGCGTCTTGCTATGGCAGATCGTGACGGTCGCGCCCGCTTCGAGCAGCAGCAGCGCCATGGGCTTGCCGACGATGTTCGAGCGGCCGATCACCACAGCGTTCGCGCCCTTCAGGTCGATGCCGTACGCCTCGAACATCTTCATCACGCCATACGGCGTGCACGGACGGAACAGCGGCTGGCCGGTCATCAGCGCGCCGGCGTTGGCGACGTGGAAACCGTCGACGTCCTTTTCCGGCGCGATGGCCTCGATCACCTTGTGGCTGTCGATATGCTTCGGCAGCGGCAGTTGCACGAGGATGCCGTGAATGGCCGGATCACGGTTCAGCTCGTCGATGCGCGCGAGCAGATCGGCTTCGGACAGATCGGCCTGATAGCGGTCGAACGACGAACCGAGGCCGTTGTCGTGGCATGCCTTGATCTTGTTGCGCACGTAGACCTCGCTCGCCGGATTGTCGCCGACCAGAATCACGGCGAGGCCCGGCTGATGGCCGCGGGCGGTGAGGGCGGCGGCGCGCGCGGCGACGTCGGCGCGCAGGGTCTTGGAGAGGGCGAGGCCGTCGATCAGTTTGGCAGTCATGGTCGGTCGAGGGTAGGGTCGAGAGTTGAGTCGGACAGACGGTGGCAAGCGGAGCGAAGCGGGGGCGCGGGCACGCAGGCAAGTTCATGCGCGCCGGTGCTTTTCGACGGGAACCGGTGGCGGGTCCGTGAAAGCATGATGCCGCTTCGGGCAAGGCGTCGCTGCAAAGTCCGACATTATACCGGCGCGGGGGCGCGCGTCAGAGGTGTTCCGCGACGTGTCGACCGGCTTCATCGCGGCAGCGAAGCGGTGGCATACCGAACGGGAGAAAAAGAAAAAAAGAAAAGGCCGCCCGCGAGGCAGCCCTTCGGCGGTCTGTCCGTTGCAGACCCATCATCTATCACCCATCAACCATCACCCGGCGGCCCTTCACGCGAAGGGCCGCGCGCGCCAGCGCCGTTGCGGCGTGGCGTGTGCCGCGGCTCTTACTGCGCGGCCTGCGGCTTGTTCGACAGCGCGAGTCGCAGCAGATCGGCGACCGTGTTGACGTTGAGCTTTTCCATGATGTTCGCGCGGTGCGCTTCGACCGTCTTGATGCTGATGCCGAGGTCGTCGGCGATCTGCTTGTTCAGACGGCCGGCGATGATGCGTTCGAGCACCTGATGCTCGCGCGCGGTCAGCTTGCCGAGACGCTCGGCCGCCGCGCGCTGCTGCTGCACGCTGCTGCTCTCGCTGCGCGCCTTGTCGAGCATGCGCTCGACAAGCTTGCGCAACTCGGCTTCGTCGAACGGCTTTTCGATGAAGTCCATCGCGCCTTTTTTCATCGTCGAGACCGCCATCGGCACGTCGCCGTGGCCGGTCACGAAGATGATCGGCAGCGCCGCGTTGTCGGCGATCAGACGCTCCTGCAATTCGAGCCCGCTCATGCCGGACATCCGCACGTCGAGAATCAGGCAGGCGATCTGGCCCGGATGCTGATGCGGTTGCCATGCGTCGAGGAACTGCTCGGCGCTGGAGAAGCATTGAACGCGGTAGCCGTTCGCTTCCAGCAGCCAGCGCAGCGAATCTCGCACGGCCTCGTCGTCGTCGACGACAAAGACGGTTTCCTGTGTGGTGACTGGGCTGTTCATAGCTCTCCCGTAACGGTTTGTGGTGTCGGCGCCTCGGACCCGCCGCTGCTCGGGCCGTCGGGGTCTCCAATAGGCAGACTGCAATGGAACGTGGCGCCCGTGATGTGGCCGTCGGATTCGACGTTGTTGACCACCCACAGACGCCCGCGGTGCGATTCGATAATCGAACGGCAAATGTTCAGCCCCATGCCCATGCCATCGGACTTGGTGCTGTAAAACGGTTCGAACAGACGCTCGGCGGTCGCCTCGTCGACGCCCGGCCCCTGGTCGACGACGCTGATGCAGACGAAGCCGCCCTCGAGTCGCACGACCACGCGGATCACCGGGTCGACCGCGTTCGGGCGTGCTTCGGCCATCGCCTCGGCGCCGTTCTTCAGCAGGTTCACGAGCACCTGCTCGATCAGCACCGGATCGACGTAGATCACGGGCAGGCGCGAGCGCAGATCGGTGACGATGCGAATGCGGCGCTTGCGCGTTTCGATTTCGGCGAGACCGACCGCATCGGCCACGATGTCGGCGACGCGCGTGGCCTGGCGCTTCGGCTCGCTGCGCTTCACGAACTCGCGGATACGCTTGATGATCATGCCGGCGCGCACCGCCTGCTGGGCGGTCTTTTCGAGCACGGGCAGCAGGTTGTCGGGCGTCGTCCGGCCGGATTTAACCAGCGCGACGGTGCCAGAGCAATAGTTGTTGATCGCGGCGAGCGGCTGATTCAGTTCGTGCGCGAGCGACGAGGCCATTTCGCCCATCGTCATCAGGCGGCTCGTGAACTGCAGCTTTTCGTCCTGCTGGCGCGACAGTTCCTGGGCCTGCTTGCGCGTCGTGATGTCGGTCGCGATCTGCATCTGCGCGAGATGGCCATCGACCCACTGGATGTACTGGCGGCGCACCTCGAACCATTTCTGGATGCCCGGAATATAGATTTCCTGGGCGTCGGCCGTGCTTTCGGTCAGCGCGGCGGCGGGCAGGCCCGCGTAGGTGTCGACCATGTCGATCGAATCGGACGAGGCCTGCGAGCTGTCGAAGCCGCCGCCCGCGAGTTCGAGGTGGCCGTCCGGGCGGATGCCGAACAGGTGCCGGTAGTAGCGGTTCGCGAACAGCAGCTCGGCCTCGTCGGCGGCGAGCACGGAGACGGCCGCGTCGAGGCTTTCGAGCACGGTCGTGAAGCGTTCGTGCGCGGCGGCGAGTTCCTCGCGCGCGCGCTTCGGCTCGGTGATGTCGGTCATCGACGACATCCAGCCGGTCTGTCGGCCCGAGCTGTCGATCAGCGGCGACACGTAGAGCCGCGCGTGAAAGGTCGAGCCGTCCTTGCGGCGCACGCGCAGCTCGAAGCCCGAGGACGGCGCCTTGCCGCGCAGCGTCATGTCGAGCTGGCGCTGCATCTCCGGATACGAGTCGCGCGGCCAGTAGGCGAACGGCGCGCTCTTGCCGACGAGATCGCTTTCGTCCCAGCCTGTCATGCGGCAGAACGCCGGGTTCACGTGCGTGATGCGGCCGTGCATGTCGAGCACGCGCATGCCGATCAGCACCGAGTTTTCCATCGCGCGGCGGAAGAACGCTTCCGCATAGAGCGCCTGCTGCGCCTCGAAGCGCTGGCGCGTGTGCTTCCACAGGCTCCACAGGCTCCACAGCACGAAGCACGAGAGGCCGGCGACGAGCCATACGAGCGTGTTGTTCGTGAAGTTGGTGATCTGCGGGAACGCGTAGACGCGCACCGAGATGCCTTGGCCCGGCGGATCGAGCGGCAGGTCGTAGAACATGTCGCGCGGCAGGCGCGGGCGTGTCGACGTGGTGGTCAACTCGCGGTTGTTCACGTCGATGATCGAAATCTTGTACTTGGCCGACAGCTCGGGTGGGATGTCGCGCTTCAGAATGCCTTCCACCGAGAACACCGCGGCGATCGTGCCGAGGAAATCGCGGTCGCGGAAGATCGGCGTCTGCAGCGTGATGAAGCCGTTGCCGAGGTCGTCGTAGATGAGCGGCGAGTAGACCTGGCGGCGCGTGTTGCGCGCCTCGGTGAACCCGGTCTTGACCGCTTCGTCCATCTGCGCGTCGTTGGGGCGCGCGAGACGCTGGCCGAGCACGGGCGGCGCGGCATTGGGCCAGCGTGGTTGCTGCTGCCCCGTATACCAGTTCATGTAGAGGATTTCCGGGTGCCCCTGCATGATGTCGGTGGTGGTCACCTGGAACGAATGCTCGTCGGCATGGCCGGCGGCGAGATCGCGCGCGAGGGCCTGGATCTGTTCCTGCGCGCCTGTCATGGACAGGCGGATCTGCTGCTGCGCCCATGCGACGTTGCGGTAGAGCGTGTCTTCCTGCTGCTGCTGTTCGCGCCGGTTCAGGCTCCATAGAATCAGACTCATGACGACCAGAAACACGAGGATCGACAGGAGCGGCGTCAGCAAATAGGAATTGGACCACCATGGTCCATGGTGCCAGCGAGGGGACGGCGACGAATCCGCGGGCGTTCCGGCGGTGCGCGCCGAGCGAGCGAAAAGCCGTTCGGTCAACATGCGTGGCATTGTAGCGCAGCACGTCCCGGACAAATGTCGCAAAAAAGCGCGGAAAGTCACGTTAATCGGCGCAAACTAGCCGGCGGATCCGTCGATCGGCAGTCAAATCAGGTTGCGTTGCAACAATTTTCCGCATTATGAGAATTGATCTCGTAATTTGAAAATTTGGTTGCGTTGATGTCGGGACCCTTATTACAATCGGCCGGAGCTTCCGCGGCCTATCCTGCGTCCGCGTGGTCTGTTCAAAGTGCGTTCCCCATACCCAGGAGACGAGCATGTCCGCTGTACCCGACGAAGTCATGAAATATGTCGCTGCCGAAAAAGACGACGATCCCCAGGAAACCGGCGAATGGCTGGAAGCGCTGGATGGCGTGATTTCTGCTGTGGGCCCCGATCGCGCTCACTACCTGATCGAGAAGCAGATCGAATTCGCGCGCGTGCATGGCGAACATCTGCCGTTCTCGGCCAACACCCCGTACATCAACACGATTCCGGTCGCGGGCCAGGCGAAAAACCCCGGCGACCAGGACATCGAACACCGCATCCGCTCGTACACGCGCTGGAACGCCATGGCCATGGTGCTGCGCGCCGGCAAGGAAACCAACGTCGGCGGCCACATCGCATCGTTCGCGTCGGCCGCCACGCTGTACGACGTCGGCTATAACCACTTCTGGCACGCGCCGTCTGCCGAGCATGGCGGCGACCTCGTGTTCGTGCAGGGCCACTCGTCGCCGGGCGTCTACTCGCGCGCGTTCCTGCTCGGCCGCCTGACCGAGAAGCAGCTCGACAACTTCCGCCAGGAAGTCGGCGGCGAGGGCATCTCGTCGTATCCGCACCCGTGGCTGATGCCGGACTTCTGGCAGTTCCCGACTGTCTCGATGGGCCTCGGCCCGATCATGGCGATCTACCAGGCACGCTTCATGAAGTACCTGCAGGCGCGCGGCATCGCCAAGACCGACGGCCGCAAGGTCTGGGCCTTCCTCGGCGACGGCGAGACCGACGAGCCGGAATCGCTCGGCGCGATCGGCATGGCCGGCCGCGAGCGTCTGGACAACCTCGTGTTCGTGATCAACTGCAACCTGCAGCGTCTCGACGGTCCGGTGCGCGGCAACGGCAAGATCATCCAGGAACTCGAAAGCGAGTTCCGCGGCGCGGGCTGGAACGTCATCAAGGTGATCTGGGGCAGCCGCTGGGATGCGCTTTTCGCGCGCGACAAGTCGGGCGCGTTGATGCGCCGCATGATGGAAGTGGTCGACGGCGAGTACCAGACGTACAAGTCGGAGTCGGGCGCGTTCGTGCGCGAGCACTTCTTCAACACGCCGGAACTGAAGGCGCTCGTCGCCGACTGGTCCGACGACGACATCTGGAATCTGAACCGCGGCGGCCATGATCCGCACAAGATCTACGCGGCGTTCGCGGCAGCGACGAATTCGAAAGGCCAGCCGACCGTCATCCTCGCGAAGACGATCAAGGGCTACGGCATGGGCGAAGCCGGCCAGGCGATGAACATCACCCACCAGCAGAAAAAGATGCAGGTGGAGCCGCTGAAGAAATTCCGCGACCAGTTCCGTCTGCCGATCACGGACGAGCAGATCGCCGACGTGCCGTACCTGACGTTCGAGGAAGGCTCGAAGGAGCTCGAATACATGCGCCAGCGGCGCATGGACCTCGGCGGCTATCTGCCGGCGCGCCGTCAGAAGGCCGAGTCGCTGCCGGTGCCGGAACTGTCGGTATTCGAGCCGCTCCTGAAGGGCACGGGCGAAGGCCGCGAGATTTCCACGACGATGGCGTTCGTGCGGATTCTGAACATCCTGCTGAAGGACAAGGCGCTCGGCAAGCGCGTCGTACCGATCGTGCCGGACGAATCGCGTACCTTCGGCATGGAAGGCCTGTTCCGCCAGATCGGCATCTGGAATCAGGACGGCCAGAAGTACGTGCCGGAAGACTCCGACCAGCTGATGTTCTACCGCGAGTCGGAAACCGGTCAGATCCTGCAGGAAGGCATCAACGAAGCCGGCGGCATGGCCGACTGGATCGCAGCCGCGACGTCGTATTCGACACACGGCGAGATCATGATCCCGTTCTACATCTTCTACTCGATGTTCGGCTTCCAGCGTATCGGCGACCTCGCATGGGCGGCGGGCGACATGCGCTCGCGCGGCTTCCTGCTGGGCGGCACCGCGGGCCGCACGACGCTGAACGGCGAAGGTCTGCAGCACGAAGACGGCCACTCGCTGCTGTGGGCCGCTTCGGTGCCGAACTGCATCAGCTACGACCCGACGTTCGGCTACGAACTCGCGGTCATCATGCAGGACGGTCTGCGCCGCATGGTCGCCGACCAGGAAGACGTGTACTACTACATCACGGTGATGAACGAGAACTACGAGCACCCGGCGATTCCGCAGGGCGAGAGCGTAGCCGCGGACATCATCAAGGGCATGTACTCGTTTAGCAAGACCGCGGCCGACCAGAAGACGCCGCACGTGCAGCTGATGGGCGCGGGCACGATCTTCAACGAGGTGATCGCGGCAGCCGACCTGCTGAAGAACGACTGGGGCGTCAACGCCGACCTCTGGAGCGTGCCGAGCTTCACCGAACTCGCGCGCGAAGGCCACGACGTGCAGCGCTGGAACCTGCTGCATCCGACCGAAGAGAAGAAGCTCTCGCACGTCGAGAAGCTGCTCAAGGACGCGCCGGGTCCGGTCATCGCATCGACCGACTACGTGCGGGCGCTGACCGAGCAGATTCGCGTGTTCGTGCCGCAGAAGTTCGTCGTGCTGGGCACCGACGGCTATGGCCGCTCGGACACGCGCGAGAAGCTGCGTCACTTCTTCGAAGTCGATCGCTACTGGGTCACGGTCGCCGCGCTCAACGCGCTGGCCGACGAAGGCACGATCGAACGCAAGGTGGTCGCCGAGGCGCTCAAGAAGTACAACCTTGATCCCGCCAAACCCAACCCGATGACCGTCTAAGGCATCCTTCCCCGTGTGCCACGGCGCGCGCGCCTGCCCCTGACCAGAAGGGGCGGGTTGCGTGCGCGGCCCAGGAGACACTAACAATGAGTCAAGCGATCGAAGTCAAGGTGCCGGACATCGGCGATTACAAGGACATCCCTGTGATCGAGGTGCTGGTGAAGGCGGGCGATACCGTCGAGAAAGAGCAGTCGCTCGTTACGCTGGAATCCGACAAGGCGACGATGGACGTGCCGAGTTCGGCGGCCGGCGTCGTCAAGGAAGTGAAGGTCA
>Ga0153988_1000029_pt1 | contig 27663 bp, 23 predicted proteins | sample TSNC072MetaG_FD_104742 | JGI IMG/M metagenome (GOLD analysis project Ga0153988, IMG submission 104742) | Attine ant fungus gardens microbial communities from North Carolina, USA - TSNC072 MetaG | ecosystem: Host-associated > Fungi > Mycelium > Unclassified | place: USA: North Carolina, Jones...
TCGCATCTCCGGCTGGGGCGGTATCGACCCGCGCACCGGCACGATCATCGAGACGCGCCACGAACTGCGCGGACAGAGCTTCGCGAACAAGGTGCTCGTGTTTCCGGGCGCCAAGGGCTCGTCGGGCTGGTCGAGCCAGTTCCATATCGCACGGATCGCCGGCACCGCGCCGGCGGCGATGCTGTTCAACGAAATGACCACGAAGATCGCGCTCGGCGCGGTGGTCAGCCATGCGCCCTCGCTGACCGACTTCGACGTCGATCCGCTCGACGTGATCGAAACGGGCGACTGGGTCCGCGTCGACGCCGACCGTGGCGTCGTCGAAGTGCTGAAGCGCGGTCGCGCCTGAGCTTGCCGCGCGGGACATCCGCGCGCACCTGATATTGTTTTAATGGAGAAAATGTTGTGAAGACTGGTACTCGTATCGTCCGCCGCAGCGGGCAATCGACGAGCTGGAAACTCGACGCGGACGTGTGCATCGTCGGCGCGGGTATTGCCGGCACCTCGGCCGCACTCGAAGCGGCGGCACTCGGCCGCAAGGTCGTGCTGGTGGACAGCCTGCCCGCGCTCGGCGGCCAGGCGGTCAACTCGATCATCGGCACGTTCTGCGGACTGTTCTCGAACGGACCGAAGCGCTTTCAGGTCACGCACGGCATCGCGGACGGCATTCTGCGCGATCTCGGCGAGAAGGGCGCACTGCACTATAAGGAAGGACCCCTGACGACTGTCGTGCTGTACGACGAAGTCGCGCTCGCGCGCTGGATCGAACAGAAGATACTCGACGCCGGCATCACCGTCGTGCTCGGTGCGGTGCTGCGCGACGTGACGCGCGATGGCCGGCGGGTGAGCGAGCTCGACGTCGCGACGCGCTATGGCGACGTGCGCATCGCGGCGAAAGGCTTCGTCGATGCGAGCGGCGACGCGGCGCTGACGTGGCTCGCGGGCTTCGACTGCCAGGAGCCGGAAACGCCGATTCGCGGCACGCAGATGATCGTGCTGGAAAACCTCGACGAAACCGACCTGCCGACCCCGACCGCTTTCCGCGAACGCGTCGAGGCGAAGGCGAACGAGTACGGGCTGGAGCGCAAGGACGGTCTCGTGTTCTATTTCCGCGGCCGCAACATCGGCATTGCCAACATGACGCACATCGAGACGCCGCTCGAACCGATGGCGGCGTCGCACACCGCGCTCGTTGGGCGCGACCAGGCGGACCGCGCGTTCGAGTTCCTGCGCAGCGAGTATCCGCACATCTATCGCAATGCGCACATCCGCAGCTACGGTTTGCCGGGTATCCGGCAGACGCGCTGGATCGTCGGCGAGCAGCAGTTGACGTCGGACGACGTGATTGCCGCAAAGCAGTTTCCCGACGCCGTCGCACGCACGTCGTGGCCGATCGAATTGCACGACCGCGCGGAAGGCTACGAATGGAAACCGTTCGGCGACGACCATCTGCATACCGTACCGTTCGGCAGTCTCGTCGTGAAGGGCGCGGACAACCTGATCGCGGTCGGCCGCTGTATCGACGCCGACGCGAGCGCGCTGTCGAGCGTGCGCGTGATGGGGCCGTGTATCGCGATGGGCGCGGCGGCCGCGCATGCGTTCGATCTCGCGGACGGCGGCAGCGTTCAGCAGATCGATCGCGGCGCGCTGCGCGAGCGGCTCTCCGACAACGTCGACCGTATCGATCCGCCGCATCTGAAGGGCTGACCTGAAGGACTGACGCACGGCTTGCCCGTATCGCGGGAATTCGACAGAGGTGCGCGACAAGCACCCGTTCCCGCGAGTCCACTCACTGCATGACCGGAACCCCATGACGCGCCGGGCACAGCCTGGCGATCGATGCGGAACTTCCTGGAGGAGACGATGATTCAAACCTCGCCCGAGGCGCGCACGCTCGACGTGTCGCGCCTGATCGACGAACAGAAGGTCGGCTGGTTCGCAGTCCTGCTAATTGCATCGACGTGGCTCGTGATGTTGACCGACGGCTACGAACTGAGCGCGCTGGCGTTCGCCGCGCCGTCGCTGATCCGCGCATGGCACATCGAGCGCAGCGTGCTCGGGCCGGTATTCGGCGCGAATATTTTCGGCATCATGATCGGCTCGATCGTGTTCGGCTACGTCGGAGATCGCATCGGTCGCAAGCGCGCGATCCTGTTCGGCGCATGCTGGTACGGTGTCGCCACGCTCGCGACCGTGTGGGCGAGCAGCGTCGACCAGTTGCTATGGCTGCGCTTCGTGGCGGGCATCGGCATCGGCGGCGCGGTGCCGAACGCGTTCGTGCTCGTGTCGGAATTCGCGCCGAAGCGGTTGCGCGCAACCTGGGTCACGCTGATGTTCACCGGCTACACGCTCGGCGCGGGCTTCGGCGGCGGCGTCGCGATATGGCTCGTGCCGCATTACGGCTGGCCGGCGGTATTCGTGGTCGGCGGCGTTGCGCCGCTCGTCGTCGCGGCCGTGCTGTGGTTCGTGATGCCCGAGTCGCTGCGCTATCAGGTGCTGCAGGGCTGGTCCCGCGAGGGCATCGCGGCGACCGCCGCGCGCGTCAGGCCCGAGCTTGCGCTGCCGTCCGACGCGCATTTCGTCGTGACCGATGAGCGCCGCGTCGAGAAATTCTCGCCGCGCATGCTGTTCGCGGGCCGCTTGCGCTACGTGACGACGGCGCTCTGGCTTGCGTATATCGCCAACTCGATGGCGCTGTTCTTCCTGCAGAACTGGTTGCCGGTGCTGATCGAGGCCACGGGCGTCGATGCGCATCGCGCCGCGCTGATGACGACGCTGTTTTCGGTCGGCGGCACGCTCGGCGGTCTCGTGCTGATGCGCTTCATCGACCGGCATGGCGTGCGGCTCGTCACCTGCCTGCCGCTGATCGGCTTTCCGCTTGTCGCGGTGCTCGGCATGGATCTGAAGATGGGCTTGCTGACCGCCGCTGTGTTCGGCGTGGGCTTCTGCGTGGCCGGAACCCAGGCCGGGCTTAACGCGGTCGCCTCGATCGTCTACCCGACCAGCTTCCGCTCGAAAGGCACCGGCACCGCGATCGGCGTGGCGAAGATCGGCTCGATCTCCGGTCCGATGATCGGCGGCATGCTGCTGGCCGGGCATCTGCCGGTGCGCGATCTGTTTCACGTCGCGGCGCTGCCGGTCGTGAGCGTCGCGGTGCTGATGTTCGTGCTCGGCCGCATGTACCGGCCCGGCGGTATGGAGGAAGACGTCACGTCCGTCGATGCACCGTTGCCGGCGGCTAGCGCCGCGGTGAAACGGTAGGGCAGGCGGGACGAGATGCGCGGCCGCGCATCGTGGCGGGAGCCGGCACGTTAACGCTCGAGGCTCCCGCTCACCCTGTTTCATTTGCAGTCCACATCACATTCAAACTGGAGAGAGACAATGAAAACAGCAGTTTGCACTGCTGCGGTCGTGTGCGCCTGCGCCGCGCCGCTGGCGGCCCACGCACAGAGCTCGGTCACGCTGTACGGCATCATCGATACGGGCATCGCGTGGACGAATTCGGTCGCGTCGTCGATCACGACGAAGGGCGCTTCGCGCTGGTCGATGGCGACGGGATGGGGCAGCGGCGACCGCTTTGGCTTCGTCGGGCGAGAGGACCTCGGCGGCGGCCTCTCCGCCATATTCCGGCTCGAAGCGGGGTTCAGCGCACTGAACGGCAGGTCGTCGCAGGGCGGCCGGCTGTTCGGACGGCAGGCGTATGTGGGGCTTGCCAGCGAACGCTACGGCCAGCTCACCTTCGGCCGTCAGTATGACTATACGTTCGACTACGTCGCGCCGCTGCTGTCGTGGCTACAGTTCGGCAGCATCTACGGCGCCCATATCGGCGACGTCGACGATACGTTCCAGACGTTCCGGCTCGACAACACCGTCAAGTACGAAGTCAGCCCGCTTACGGGCCTGAAGATGGGCGCGATCTATGCGTTCAGCAACCAGGCGGCCGGCGCGGACGGCCAGGGCTTCGCCAACAATCGCGCCTACGGGTTCGGCATCGACTACCAGCGCGGACCGCTGCATGCGGTCGCCAGCTATCTGCAACTGAACAATCCCTCGGCGGGGCTCGCCTCGGGCAGCAATCCGAACGGGGCGGTCGGCGACGAATATAGCGGCTCGACCAGCATCTTCTACAACGCGGGCTTTGTCGAACGGCAGCGCATTTCGGCGCTCGGGGCCGGCTACACGTTCGGCGCGGCGACAATCAACGCCGTGGTGACCGATACGCGGCTCGACTATCGAGGCGGTCAGAACATGCGGGTGGACAACTACGAGATCAACGGGCGCTATCAGTTCACGCCGGCGCTGATGGCCGGTATCGGCTATATCTTCACCGATGGCCACGGCTATACCGGCACCGGCGCAACGTCCTTCGCGACCGGCGACCGGCCGAAGTGGCACCAGGTCAACGCGGGCATCAGCTATCTGCTGTCCAAGCGCACGGACGTGCATATGTCGCTGGTTTATCAGCGGCTCGCCGGCGATGCGAGCACGGTCGCGATCAACTTCTTCGGGCCTGCGGGGGCGGGACGCACCAGTCAGATCGCCGTGCTGGCGGGATTGCGGCACCGGTTCTGACGAACCGGGCGAGGGCCGCGACGCGCTGTTGCGGCTCTCGCCCAGCTGCATTTCAGACGGCACCCCAGGCGGCCCTCTACGCGGCCGGTGGCGCCGCGGTGTTCCTGCCATGCGCGCGCGCTGCCAGCCATGCCATGCCGGCGCCGAGTCCACCCGCGAGGCCGCCAAACGTGCCGATCCACGGCATGCCGAAGCGGTCTGCGATGTGATTGCCGAACAGCGCGCCGGCGCCGATCCCCACGTTGTACAGACCGGAATAGATCGATACGGCAAGGTCCGTCGCTTCCGGTGCCAGCTTCAGCATCCATGCCTGCATCGCGAGCCCGAAGCAGACGATCGCGCCGCCCCAGACCACGATATGTACGGACAGCGTGACGATGTCGAGCGAGCACGGGAACAGGATCAGCAGGCACACGGAGAGCGCAACGATCGATGCCAGCAGGAATTGCGCGGGCCGTTGAGGGTAGAGATGGTTGAAGCAGAGAGCGGCCGGAATGCCGGCGCTGCCGAACAGGATCAGCAGGTAGGTGATCTGGCCTTCGCTCGCATGGCTGACGCTGCGCACGAACGGCTCGATGTAGGTGTACGACGTGAAGTGCGCGGACACGACGAGGACCGTAATCGCGTATAGCGCCACCAGCATCGGTTTGCGAAGCAGCGCGGGCAGGTGCGCGAGCGAGCCCGTTTGATGGCTGGGCAACTCGGGCAGCGTGGCGCGCAGTATCGGCAGCGTGATGGCCGATGCGCAGGCGAGTGTCAGGAAGGTGATCCGCCAGCCCAGTGCCTGGCCGATCACGCGCCCGATCGGAATGCCGGCCACCATCGCGATCGACGTGCCCATCGCCAGCAGGCTGAGGGCGCGGCTTTTCCGCTCCGGCGGCGCGAGCCGCACGACCAGCGCAACGGAGATCGACCAGAAGGTCGCATGCGCACAGGCGATACCTATCCGCCCGATAACGAGCACCGGGAAGTTCCACGCCACGGTCGTCACGAGATGGCTGACGACAAACAGCACGAGTACCCCGCTCAACAGCTTGCGACGCTCGACGTGACGGGTGAGCGCCGTCAACGGCAACGACACGGCTGCGACCGTCCACGCATAGATCGTCATCATCAGCCCGACATCGGTCGGCCGCATGTGCAGGCTGTCGCCGATGGCGCTCAGCAGTGCGACAGGGACGAATTCCGTGGTGTTGAAGATGAACGCGGTCAGCGTCAGCGCGAGCACGCCTGACCACGAGTGTTGCGGATGAGCGGATGCGTTTGTCGACATGCGTAGTGTGGGAAAGAGGAGTCGTGTCCGGTCTGTGCGCTTGCGCTTCGGGGCAGCCGGCGTATGAGCCACATGAGGAGCCACATGAGGAGCCACATGCGGCATGCCGCGCTTCGATCGCTTCAATCCCCCGACGACAGCACCGGATGCCCGCCCGCGAGCGACGAGCCCCTCAGCAACAACGTGCCGCCGCCTGACGCCGCGAGTTCGTTGGCGGCGTCGAGCAGCCGCGGCGCCAGCTCGATCATGCGTTGTTCCGTCAGCCGCGACGAAGGTCCCGCGATACTCACCGTGCCGACCGCTTCCTGCCCCCGGCGGCGAATCGGCGCCGCCATCGCAGCCATGCCGGGCATGAACATGTCGACGGTCATGCTGTAGCCGCGCTTGCGCGACGCTTCGATATGCGCGAGCAGCTCGCGCACGGTTTGCGGCGCGTTCGGCCCGAATTCGTCGCGCGAGCCGAAACCCTGCTTCGACACGAGCTCGATCGCCTTTTCGTCGGCGAGCGTCAGCATCCATGCGAGGCCCGCCGAGGTACACGACAGCTGCGCGACCATCCCCATTTCCGGGTCGTAGCGCAGACCCGAGCGTGCGCCTTGCGACCGCGCCAGCCACGCGATGTGATCGACGTCGATCACGCCGAGGCGCACGAATTCGCCCGAATCCTGCGCGAGCCGGTCGAGGATCGGCTGGGCGATGTCCTGCACGCCCGTATTCGACAGATAGCTGAGGCCGAGCGAGGCGAGCTTCGTCGTCAGCACGTAGTCGCCGTGGTTGCGCACCTGGCGCACATAACCCGCGTCGCAGAGTTCGGTCAGCAGCCGATGCGCGGCGCTGCGCGGCATCCCGAGATCGTCGGCGATCGCCACGAGCGGCAGTCCTTCGAAATGATGCGCGAGATGTTCGAGCACGCTCAGGGTTCGGGTAGTGGGTCCAGCCATCAGTAGCTCACTCTTCCTGTCAGTTATTGCAACCTGGTTGCCAGCCTGGATGGTATCTGGCGCGTCCAGCGTCGTCCATTGGAAATAATTTCCAAAATATATAAATATGGAATATAGTTCAAAAAAGCGGCGAGGCCCTTGCCCTCATACCGCCCCAATACAAATCAAATCATGGAGATAACGCATGCGTCATTCGAAGGGCACGGCCGCGTCGGTAGCGGCCTCGCACTGGATTGAAAAAACGGCCTCTCTCGCGGCGCTCGCATGCCTGCTCGCGGGTGCGGCCATGCCCGCGCCGGCGCGGGCCGACGAGCCGATCAGGATCGGCATGGTGCTGGCCAAACAGGGCGCTGTCGCGATCCACTCGGAGTACCTGATGCAGGGCGCGAACATGGCGCTCGAGGAAGACGGCGGCAAGGTGCTCGGCCGTCCGGTACAGCTGATCTGGCTCGACGAGCCGAGCCCGCAGGCGGCGCAGCAGAACATGCAGAAGCTCATCGACGAAGACAAGGTCGTCGCCATCGTCGGCGGCGGCACGAGCGCCAATGCGCTCGCGCTCAGCGCGCTCGCGAATCGCGCGAAGATTCCGTTCATCGCGCCGAACGCGGCAGCCGACGAACTGACGGGCAAGGCCTGCAACCGCTATACGTTCCGCGCGCATCTGCCGGTCAAGCCGCAGGTTCGCGCGATGTCGCAGCAACTGCTGACGCTCGGCAAGCGCTGGTACTTCCTGACCGCGTCGTACGCGTTCGGCCAGGGCGTCAGCGAGCAGTTCCAGAAGCAGCTCCTCGCCTCGGGCGGCACGGTCGCCGGCGCCGACGCGGCGCCGCTGAACACGCCCGACTACACCTCGTACATCCTGAAGATTCGCCAGGCCAAGCCCGATGTCGTCGTCAGCGGCCTCGCGGGCAGCGACGTCTCGACGTTCCTCAAGCAGTGGAACGAGATGGGCATGAAAGGACAGATCCCGATCGCGCAGATCGGCTCGGCCGACAGCGACATCTGGGGCGTCGGTCCGAATGCGGTAGCGGGCTACTACTCGAAGGACTGGTACTTCAACAACCCTGCGAACGTCGCCGAAGACAAGACCTTCGCGGCCGCGTACCAGAAGAAATACAAGCATCCCGCGCCCGATCGCGCGTGGACCGGCTGGTTCGTCATGCGTTCGCTGCTGCAGTCGATCGATCAGGCGAAGTCGGTCGAGCCGGCCGCGATCGTCAAGGCGCTCGAAAGCTGGCGCGACGCCAACCGCCCGATGCCCGCGTACTACCGCGCATGGGATCACCAGATGCTCGTGCCGATCCTCGTCGCCAAGGTCAAGTCGAAGATCCCCGACAACTACGACTTCCTCGACGTCGTCAAGACGCTGCCCGACAACGCGGCGGGCCTCGACGCGCTGTATGGCGACAAGGCCGACGTCGGCTGCCAGATGGGTGCGCTCTGATGCGCGCCACGATCCACACCATGGTTCACGCTCAAGGAGCACGGCATGCTTGAACTCCTGCTGTCCCAGGTCGCGAACGGGCTCGTGCTCGGCTTCCTCTACGTGCTGATCGCGATCGGCCTGTCGGTCATCTTCGGCATGCTCGGCATCGTGAACTTCGCGCATGGCGCGTTCTTCGCGCTCGGCGCCTACTTCGCCGTGACGTTGCAGCAGCAGTTCGGCTGGCCTGCCGTCGTGTTCGCGCCGCTGCTGGCCGGGCTCGTCGGCGTCGTGGTCGAGTTTACGCTGATTCGCCGGTTGTACGGCAAGGAGCCGCTGATCGGCCTGATCGTGACGTTCGGCCTCGCACTGTTTGTCGAGGCCGTGATCCGTCAGTTCTGGGGCGCCGGCGGCCAGCCGTTCAGCGCACCGCCGCTGCTGTCCGGCTTCGTCGTGCTCGGCCCGGTGCTGCTCACGACCTACCGGCTCGCGGTGCTGGCCGCGACGCTGGTGCTGCTCGTGCTGCTGTGGGCGGGGCTCGTCTATACGCCGTTCGGCCGCATTTTGCGCGCGGGCAGCCGCGACCCCGAAATGGTCGGGATGCTCGGCATCAATCTGCCGCGCGTGCTGACCGGCGTGTTCGGACTCGGCTGCTGCATCGCGGGCATCGCGGGTCTGCTCGCGGCGCCGCTCTGGACGGTCACGCCGTCGATGGCTTCCGACGCGATCATGCCCGCGTTCGTGATCGTCACGATCGGCGGACTCGGTTCGTATGCGGGCGCGATCGTCGCCGGGCTGCTGGTCGGCATCGTCACGTCGCTGACGGTGCAGTTCAAGCCCGAAGCTTCCGGCGCGGCGATGTACGTGCTCATGGCGCTGATCCTGCTGGTGCGGCCGCGCGGGCTGTTCGGCGAACGTTGGGAGCGTTTCGAATGAAGTCTCCATCTTCTTCCATGCTTCGCCATCCGATTCTCTGGCTCGCGCTGGTACTCGCGGCCCTCTCGTTTGGCGCGGTCGGCCTTGGCATTCCGCTAGGCCGCATCACCGAAATCGCGATCTACACCTTGTACGCGGCGGCTGTCGGCCTGCTCGTCGGCTACACGGGTCTCGTGCCGTTCGGCGCCTCGGTGTTTTTCGGCTGCGCGAGCTATGCCGTCGGCATCGGCATGGGCCGCCTGTTCTCGAACGAGATCGAGGCGCTTGCATTCGCGATCGTGTTTTCGCTCGTGCTCGGCTCGCTCGTCGGGCTCGTGATTCTGCGGCGGCGCGGTTTGTACTTCTCGCTGCTCACGCTCGCGTGCTCGCAGATCGCCTACGAAATCGCCTTCAAATGGACCGATTTCACCGGCGGCGAAAACGGCATTCAGGACGTTGCGCGTCCGTGGCTCGGTTCGATGTCCGCGTTCCATGCGTTTAGCGTGGTCACGATCGTGCTCGCGATGGGCTTTCTCTGGCGTCTTGCGCACTCGCCGTTCGGCCGTGTCTTGCAGGCGCTGCGCGAAAACGAGCAGCGCGTGTCGAGCCTCGGCTATAACGCGTATCGCGTGAAGCTCGTGGCCTTCGCGATGTCGGCGGCGGTGGTCGGTTATGCGGGCGGCCTGCTCGCGCTGCTGATGCAGGGCGTCTACGCGAACAACCTGAGCTGGCAGCATGCCGGCGATGCGTTGCTGATGGTCGTGCTCGGCGGCGTGCACCAGTTCCTCGGGCCGCTCTGGGGCGCGATCGGCTTCGTGCTGTTGCAGGACAAGCTCAGTGCGATCACCGAGAACTGGTGGCTGCTGTTTGCGCCGATCATTGTGGTGCTGGCGCTGGCGTCGCCCGAAGGCATCCAGGGTATCGCGCAACGGCTGCTGCGCCGTCCGCGCTGGACGCTTGTGCGTGCGCAGATCCCGCCGCGGCCCGCGGTCATCGAGCCGTTCAGGAGCGCGAAGGCCGAACTCGATCCGGGCCAGCCGATTCTTTCGGTGCGCAACCTCGGCAAGCGCTTCGGCTCGATCGTCACGGCCAAGGGCATCGATCTCGACGTGATGCCGTATCAGCTGCATAGCTTCATCGGGCCGAACGGGGCGGGCAAGACGACGTTCTTCAACATGCTCAGCGGGCTGTTGCGGCCCGATACGGGCGAGATCGTGTTCGAAGGACGCGACGTGAGCCGCCTGCCGATGTTCGAGCGCGTGCGGCTCGGCCTCGCGCGTTCGTTCCAGATTCTCAGCGTGTTCCGCGAGCTGACCGCGTTCGAGAACGTGCGCGTCGCGGTGCAGGCGCGCAGTCCGCTGCGTCATTCGATCTGGCGCGACGCGTACCGGATCGATGCGATCAACGCGCGGACCTGGACGCTGTTGCAGGCCGTGGGACTCGAAGACCGGGCCGAACAGAAGTGCGCGAATCTCTCGCATGGCGAACAGCGCCTGCTCGAAATCGCGGTGTCGCTGGCGACCGACGCCAAGCTGCTGTTGCTCGACGAGCCGCTTGCGGGGCTGGCCGAGGCCGATCGCGAGATCGTCGGCAAGCTGATCCGGCGTCTTGCGTCGACGCATGCGGTCTTGCTGATCGAACACGATATCGATCGCGTGATCGCGTTGTCCGACCGGCTCACGGTGCTGCATCAGGGGCGTCTGATCGCGGACGGCAAGCCGCACGAGGTGGCGAGTCATCCCGACGTGATTAGCGCGTATCTCGGCAAGTCGAAGGACGAGGATGCCGGCGAAGCCCTTGCATCGGCCGGGGTTCCCGTGCTCGCGGCGCGCGAGCACGACGGCCGCGTGATCCTGAAGATCGAGAAGCTGTGCGCGGGGTATGACGGCAGCCAGGTGCTCGATCGCCTCGACATGGAGATTCGCGAAGGCGAGGTCGTCGCGCTGCTCGGCCGCAACGGCGTCGGCAAGAGCACCACGCTGCGCGCGATGATGGGCGTCGCGCAGGTCGGCGAGGGACGCGTCGTGTTCGACGGCCGCGAGATCACGCATGCGCGACCGCACGAAATCAACCGGCTCGGCTTGTCGATGGTGCCCGAGGGGCGGCGGCTGTTTCCGAACCTCACGGTGCTCGAAAACCTCGTGCTCGCGCAACGCGCGGGCGGCGCGAGCCTCGATGAAGTCTACGCGCTGTTTCCGAAGCTGCGGGTTTTGCAGAAATCGAAAGCCGAGGCGCTCTCGGGCGGCGAGCGTCAGATGGTCGCGATTGCGCGCGCGCTGATGGTGCCGAGCCGGATCATTCTGCTCGACGAACCATTCGAAGGTCTCGCGCCGGCCGTCGTCAGGGACATCATGGACGCGGTCGTCAAGCTGCGCGGCCGCGCGAGCCTTGTGATCGTCGAGCATCACGCCGAGAGCGTGCTGCCGATGGCCGATCGCGCGTACGTGATGGTCAACGGACAGATGGCCTTCGCGGGCCCCGCGCACACGCTGGCGAACGACGCCGCGCTGCAGGCGCGTCTGCTCGGCGTCACGGGCGAGCCCGAGGCCGTCGGGTGAGCCGCGCAGGCGCACCCGCAGCCATTTTTATTCTTTCCGATCTTAGGACCCCTATGAGCTATTCCACCCTGAGCGGTGCCACGCGCGTGATTGCGATCATTGGCGATCCGATTGCGCAGGTCAAATCGCCGGCCAACGTGACGCGCATGCTCAACGAACGCGGGCACGACACAGTCGTGATCCCGATCGAGGTGCCCCCGCGCGATGTCGACGGCTTCATTCGCGGGCTGTCGCTCGCGAAGAATTGCGACAGCATTCTCGTCACGATTCCGCACAAGTTCGCGACGTATGCGCATTGCGCGACGGCCAGCGATCGCGCGGACTTTCTCGGCTCGGTCAGCATTCTGCGTCGCAATGCCGACGGCGGCTGGCACGGCGAAATGCTCGACGGTCTGGGCATGCTGGGCGGCATCAAGTCGCAAGGCGGCGATCCGAACGGCAAGCGCACCTTGCTGATCGGCGCCGGCGGCGCGGGCAGTGCGATCGCGCTGGCCCTGCTCGAAGCCGGCGCATCTCATCTCGCGATTCACGATGCCGATGCGACGCGCCGCGATACGTTGATCGCGCGGCTCAAGGAGCGTTTCGACGCGCGCGTGAGTGTCGGCAGCGCCGATCCCACGGGCTTCGGGATGGTCGTCAACGCAACGCCGATGGGCATGCGGCCCGGCGACCCGTTTCCCGTCGAGGTGGCAAAGCTCGCGCCCGATGCGTTCGCCGCATGCGTGATTACGGCGCCGCTCGTGTCGCCCTGGATCGAGGCCGCCCGCGCGCGCGGGTGCAAGACGAGCGTCGGCGTCGACATGTTCACCGCGGAGATGAGCCTGATGGTCGACTTTCTCGTCGGGGAGCGCTGATCATGGACGGCCACACGAGACCGGTGCAATCCGCGAGATCGTGTGATTTGCTCGTGATCGGCGCCGGTGCCGGCGGGCTGTCGGCCGCGGTCACAGCCGCCATTCTCGGACTCGACGTGATCGTGCTCGAAAAGGAAGCGGTGTTCGGCGGAACGGCCGCATGGTCGGGCGGCTGGATGTGGATACCGCGCAACCCGCTTGCGCTGGCCGCCGGCATTCGCGAAGACGAAGAGGGGCCGCGCACGTATCTGCGTCATGAACTCGGTGAGTACTACGACGAGCCGCGCATCGACGCGTTCCTCGAACACGGCCCGCGCATGATCGAGTTTTATCGCGCCAATTCGGCCGTGCAGTTCATCGACGGCAATCTCATTCCCGACTTTCACGGACGCTCGCCGGGTGCGTTGCCTGGCGGCCGTTCGGTATGCGCCGCGCCGTTCGACGGCCGCGAGCTCGGCGCGCGGATTCGCGACCTGAGGCCGCCGCTCGATCTCGTGTCGTTGTGGGGCATGGGTATCTCGGCGGGCGCGGACCTGCGGCACTTCCTGAAGGCGACGCGCTCGTGGCCGTCGTTCCGTTATGCGGCGCGGCGCGTGGCGATTCATCTGAAGGACTTGCTGTTTTATGGGCGCAGCATGCAGCTCGTGAATGGCAACGCGCTGGTCGCGCGGCTCGCGAAGTCGGCCTTCGACCACAACGTATCGATCGATGTTTCGCATTCGGTCCAACACCTGATAGTCCGGGATGGAGCGGTGTGCGGCGCGCATGTCGACACGCCGCAAGGTGCAATCGACATTACGGCGCGCCGTGGCGTCGTGCTCGCGTGCGGCGGCTTTCCGCACGATGTTCAACGCAAGCGCGCGTTGTTTGCGCATGCACCGACCGGGCGCGAGCATTGGTCGGCCGCGTCGCCGGGCAATACCGGCGACGGTCTGCGGCTTGCCGAAGCGGCCGGCGGGATCGTCGACGATTCGTTCGCCGCGGCCGGCGCATGGGCGCCGGTGTCGCTCGTCAAGCGCGCCGACGGCAGCACGGGCACGTTTCCTCATCTGATCGAGCGCGGCAAGCCCGGGCTGATCGCCGTGACGGGCGCGGGCCGGCGCTTCGTCGACGAGGCCGATTCGTACTACGACTTCATGCAGGCGCTGTTCGACGCGGTGCCCGCCGGGCAGCCCGTGTTCGCGTGGCTGTTGTGCGACCACCGCTTTATCCGCCGGTATGGACTCGGCGCCGTCAAGCCCGCACCGTTTCCGCTCGGGCGCTGGCTGCGCTCGGGATACCTCCGGCGCGGCAAGACGGTCGCGGCGCTTGCCGAAGCGTGCGGCATCGATGCTGCGACGCTCGAACACACCGTCGCGACGTATAACGCGAGCGCGCGAGAAGGTCAGGACCCCGAATTCGCGCGCGGCGAGACGCCGTACAACCTCATGCAGGGCGATGTCGACCACGCGCCGAATCCCTGCGTGGCGCCGCTCGAAAACGGTCCGTTCTATGCCGTGCAAATCGTGCCGGGCAGCCTCGGCACGTTTGCGGGCCTGCGCACGGACGCGAACGCGCACGTACTCGATGCGCACGGCGAGCCCGTGCGCGGCCTCTATGCGTGCGGCAACGATATGGCGAGCGTGATGGGCGGGCGTTACCCGAGTGGCGGAATCACACTCGGTCCCGCGATGACGTTCGGCTATATCGCCGCACACGACGCGGCCGGCAAGACGCTGGCCACCTCTGCCAACCGCACTGCAATGACGGGAGAAAAAGATGTTTTATGAACTCACCACGATGACACTGCGCTTCGGCACCGTTGCCAAGGCGTCCGTCGCCGCCGACGCCTACGCACGCGATGCGCAGGCACGCGGCACGCTGTACGGCATCTGGTTTTCGGATATCGGCGATCTCAATCAGATGGCCGTGCTGCGCGGCTTCGAGACGGCCGACGAGATGCTCGCGGAGCGCAAGCGCACGCTGCTCAGCGCCGATCCGTTCGGTTGCGGCGAATGGCTCGTCAAGATCGAAATGCACAGCTACGAGGGCTTCCCATGGATGCCCGCGCCGACGCCCGGCGAGCACGGCAAGGTCTACGAAATCCGGACCTACGAGTTCAAGACCGGCGGTCTTGGGCCGACGTTGAGCGCCTGGGAGCGCGACCTGCCTGCGCGGCAGAAAGTCTCGCCCTGTGCGGTCGCGATGTTTGCCTACGACGGCGCGCCGCGTTTTACGCAGATCTGGCCGTATGCGAGCCTCGACGAGCGTGCCGCCGCGCGTGCCGATGCGGTCAGCCAGGGCGTCTGGCCGCCGAAGGGCGGACCCGACTGGTTGACGACGTCGATGCGTTCGCAGGTGTTCGTGCCGACTGCGGTGTCTCCGTTGAAGTAAAGGCGGCAAGCGCGTATTCCTCATGCACGCGCGTGCAGACTTCGTCGCACGCGCCATAACTGGATGGAGATTTTTCATGACCCAGGCCGCTGCCCAAAAGCCGGCATTTTCGCTCGCGCATCTGACGGCGTTGTCGCTCACGCCGCCCGAGCTCGTATCGGTTGCCGCGCAAGCGGGTTATGACGAGGCGAGCTTTCGCCTGCTGCCTGCCACGCCCGGCGGGCCCGCCTACTCGTTGATGACCGATGCAGCCATGCTGAAGGACACGCTTGCGCGCATGACGGATACCGGCGTGCGCGTGTTCGACCTCGAAATCATCCGCCTCGGCGAGCGCTTCGACGCGCGCGATTATCTTCACTTCTTCGAGACCGGCGCAAAGCTCGGCGCGCGCGCTGTGCTCGTCGGATGTGACGACAGCGATCCCGTGCGGCGAGCGCAGTCGTTTGCTGCCCTGTGCGAGCTTTCCGCGCCGTTCGGTCTGACGGCCAACATCGAGTTCATGCCGTGGACCGCGGTCAAGAGACTGCGCGACGCGGTCGCGCTCGTCGAAGCAGCGGGGACGCCGTCGAACGCCGGCGTGCTCGTCGATGCGCTGCATTTCGCACGTTCCGATTCGACGCTCGACGAAGTGCGCGCGTTGCCGCGCAAATGGCTGCACTACGCGCAGATGTGCGACGCGCCGGGCGTGACGCCAAGCACGGATGCGGAGCTTATCCACACTGCGCGCTGCGAACGCTTGCTGCCCGGCGAAGGCGGCATCGATCTCGTGGGACTCTGGAATGCGTTGCCGGGGGATCTGCCTGTCAGCATCGAAATTCCGAACGATCAGCGCGCGCCGCTGCTCGGGCCGTTGGGCTGGGCGACTCAGGCGCTGGAAGCGGCGCGACGTGTGATCGACGTACGCGGTTGATCGGTGTCTCTGGTGTGCGTTGCGAGGTCGCGCGCGATGGTGGCGCGTGATCTCGGACGGCTGGCATCGCCTCAGGGTTTTCATAATGTTGATGTATCAACATTTGACTCAATACACTTCGATCGTCGACTGACCTCGTGGTTTGAAGGACAGTCTTGTGCGGAGAAATGGTAGTGATGAGTCGGAGCACGGAAAACGAGTTGTCGAATCCTGAGAACAGGATGGTTGCGATCGTCACGGGCGGCGCAAGTGGGATCGGCTGGGGGATCAGCCAGAAGTTCGCGCAACTCGGGTATAGCGTCGTTATCGCGGATCTGGACGAGGCCGCTGCTGCTGCGCAGATCGGGGAGTTGAACGGAGATTCGCACACCGCGGCCAGGGTCAATGTGGCCAAGGTGATATTTGATCTGTGAAGGGACGGTTGCCGAGGGCGAGGGTGAGAGCGGTGCCGGGAACCTGAAGAGATTGGGATGAGCAGAGGTCATATGCCGAAGGGTTACATCATTGCGCGAGTGGATGTTCAGAACGAAGAGGAATACGCGAAGTATGCCGCGTTCGCGATTCCCGTTATCAAGTCTTTTGGTGGGCGCGTGCTGGTGCGTGGCGGCCCATGCGAGGTGCTTGAGGGCAGCGGCAGATCACGCAATGTCGTGATCGAGTTCGAGTCGTTCGAACAGGCGAAGGCGTATTACAAATCGGCGGAGTACGGTCAGGCTCGGGCGTTGCGTGAGGGTTATGCGATTGCTGATTTTATTGCCGTCGAGGGCGCGTAAGGCCTGGTGAAATCCAGGTTGGCCGGTGTAGGTAGAACCGCGAATCCTATTGAGATCCGTCGATTTCAATCAGATTGCGTGAAATAAGATTGAGCATCGAAATCAATCTTTCTTTATCGTCCGTGGTCAATCCACGCAGCATGGCCTCTTCCCGGTCAAGTGCGAGCCGCAGTACCTTGGTTCTGAGCGATGTGCCCGCGCGCGTGAGATTCGATTCACTACGTCTTCCATAGGAAGCACGAGTTTCGACCCCCTGTTTCACCAGCGCGCTCAGGCTGCGGCTGATTGCTGCTTTGTCCAAGCCGAGTCCTTGCGCCAGTTCGGCTCCGCTCGACCAGCCTTCCGCGGCGAGAAAGCACACGATCCGCCAGTCGACGAAGCCAATGCCGGCGTGCTTTCTGTACGCGGTAGATGCGCCGTGCGATACCCGGTTGGCTGCGGCAGTCAGCACGGCTGGCACGCAGCGCGACAAATCGATCTGGCGAGTCATTTCATCGGCCTCATCCTCGCGGCTGAGCTTGCTTCTCGTCGATCCGGCCGCTTTGACACTTCGTTGCCCACTTCGCGTTGCCTGAGTTTCCTGGGCTTTCTGTGTTTTCACGGTTGGCACGATGAAGGTCCGATTGGGTTTCGCACGTTTCGTATGACGGGCGGGGCAGAGGTGAGCGCCTGACTCTATATGCTCTCGTTATCGTGCCCGCGCTACGCTCTCACTCTGCGTCCCAATCCGGCGCGAAGGCCGGGCTGACAATGCGGATATTCTTCGGCAATTGCGCGATGAGCGCGCGATCTTCGTCATCGAGCGGCACGTCGAGCGATGCCAGATTGGCGAGCTGATTGGCCTTGCCGCTCGCCTTCGGCACGGCGGCGACCTGCTCCTGTTCGACGAGCCATTTCAGCGCGACCTGGGTGGGTTGCACGCCATGCTTGGCGGCGATTTGCTGGATCTCCGGCATCTCGGAGACCTTGTTGCGGGCAAGCGGACTATAGGCAATGAGCGCCATATCGTGCTGGCGGGCAAAGTCGAGCAGCTTGGCCTGGCTCAACGCGACGTGATACTCGACCTGCATCGCCGCCAGCGGCACCTGCATCACCTCTACGACTTCGCGTACCAGAGCGGGCGGAAAATTCGCCACCCCGATCGCCCGCGCGCGTCCCTCTTCCTTGAACGACACGAGCGTTTCGAGGGTTCGCGCGAGGTCCCAGTCCTGCGTCGGCCAATGAATCAGAAACAGGTCGACGTAATCGGAACGCAGCGCGCGCAGCGTATTGTCGAACGAGGCCCGCATGCGTTCGGGGCTCAACTGGTCCCACCATACCTTGCTGGTCACGTGAATCTGCTCGCGCGGCACTGGCGATTGTGCGAGGGCGTTGCCCACCGCCGCTTCGTTGTTGTACGCAGCGGCGGTGTCGATATGGCGATAGCCGAGTTCCAGAGCCTGCACGACAGCGCGCGTGCATTCGTCGCCGAGCATGGGCCATGTGCCGAGGCCCAGCTTGGGCATGTTCAGTTGATGGCGATTGACGATGCGTTGCATGAGTGTTTTCTCTCCGTTTCAGACGCGCGCTTTAGCCTCGCGCGCGCCGGGCGTTTCGTTCGCCGCATCGCCGTGCGCGACGAACTTTGCGATGCGCCAGCCGAACACGATGGCCGGGCCGAGCGTCGTGCCGGGGCCCGGGTACGTACCGCGAAAGATCGACGAGAGGTCGTTGCCGCAGGCAAAAAGGCCCGGAATCACGTGGCCTGCCTCGTCGATTACTTCGCCGTTCGCGTTGCCGCTCAGTCCCGCGCTGCACGCGAGATCGGCGGGCCATACGGTCACGGCGTAGTACGGTCCCGCGCCGATCGGCCGGATGCACGGGTTGGGCTGCTGGCGTGCATCGCCGTTGAAGCGGCTCATCGGACTGCTGCCTCGCTCGAATGCGGGATCGTTGCCTTTGGCGGCGTCGCGATTATAACTTTCGACGGTGCGCGCGAGGCCTGCCGCATCGATCTGGAGCTTCGCGGCCAGTTCGTCGAGCGTGTTGCCCTTCACCAGATAGCCCGAGCGTTCGAATTCGGCGATGCGTCCCGCGCCGCGGCCGGGCATCAGCAGGCCGAGGCCATACTCGTGGAGAAACGCCGTATCGACGATCAGATGCGCGGGCACGCTCGGGCCCTTGCCGTTGCTGTTTTGCGCGTCGCGCAGCATGCCCATCACGAAGTCGTGATACGAGTTCGATTCGTTGACGAAGCGCTCGCCCCGGCTATTCACCGCAATGAGTCCGGGCTTCGCGCGATCGAGGATGATATGCGGCCAGACGCTGTCTTCGCCCGCACTGCCGTTGCGTGCGCGCTGGATCGAGCAGGGCATCCAGAGGCCGGGGCTGTCGCCGCCGTTCTCGACCTTCGCGCCGACCTCGCGGGCGCGGTCCACACCGTCGCCGGTATGGGTTTGCGGTGCCAGCGAAAGGCCGCGCGCGCCGGCCGGAAAGAGCTGATTGCGCAGCGTCGGGTGGCGCGTGATGCCGCCCGTCGCGAGCACGACGCCGCGGCGTGCGCCGATACGCCGGCGGCCACCGCCAGGCGTTGCGACGATTGCGCCTGTTACGCGGCCGTCTTCGCGCACGAGTTCGACGAGCGGTGTGTCAAAGCGGACCTCGACATGGCGCTTGAGCAGACTGTAATAGAGCCGTGCGGCCAGCGCGTTGCCCATGACAAGTTGCGTGCCGCGCGGATAGCGCAGCCGGTCCATCGCATAGCGCCCCACGACGGCGAGCGTGCGCCTGAAGTTGGCAAGCGTCGCGAACGGCGCGAGCAGCGCATTCAGATCGTTGCGCGCGACCATCATGCCGCCGAGTCCCATGAATTCCTTGCGCGGCGGCCGCACGCGCGCGAAGGCCTTGCCGAGCACACGCGCGTCGAACGCCACGGGGGCGAGCGCGCGGCCGCCATAGGCTGCGCCGGGGCCGTTCACGTAGTCGGGGTGAGCCGTGGCGGCGACGAACCTGACTTCGCTGATCCGGGTCAGTTCCTCAATGGCCTGCGGGCCGCTTTGCAGAAAGGCCTCGCGCGCTTCGTCGCCGCCGCGCGCGCCGACCACCGACTGCAGGAAGCGCCGCGCATCGTCGATGTTATCGGGCACGCTCGCTTCCACGCTCAGCTTCGTGCCGGGCACCCACGTAGTGCCGCCCGAGGTGGACGTGATGCCGCCCACCATGCCGGTCTTCTCGCACAGCAGAACCTTCAGCTTCTCGTGGTCGGCCACGAGCGCGGCCGTCATGCCGGCCGCGCCCGCGCCGAATACCAGCAGATCGACTTCCTCGTCCCACTCTTGTTGCCTGACCGCACCCATCTCCGTGCTTCCTTCATTCTGGTTCGCCGCGCGCGCATGGCTGAATGCGCGCGGCAAACGATGTTCTTGATTTTAGAATCATATTCCAATAAATAAAAAAGTGGAACAAGATTCAAAATTGAGTGGCGGCAGAGGAAGATGCGGCGAATCAGTACGTGGCACGGCCTCCGGAGAGGTCGAAGGTCGCGCCGCTCGAAAACGAGCATTGATCGGAAGCGAGCCAGGCGACGAGGTTGGCCGCTTCCTGCGCGGTGCCCGCACGCTGCATGGGGATCTTCGCGAGGCTTGCGCCGAGGGCCTCGGGCGTCAGCTGTGCAAGCAGCGGCGTCTCGATCAGAGCGGGCGCAACGCAGTTCACGCGGATGGGCGTGAGCGCGAGCTCCTTGCCCATCGATTTCGTGAAGGCGATCACGCCCGCCTTCGCGGCAGAGTAGGCGGACATCTGCGGATTGCCTTCCTTGCCCGCGATCGAGGCGAGGTTCACGATGCGCCCGAATCCGGCCTCGCACATCGGCTGCACGGCGGCGCGCGAGCAGAGGAACACGCTGCGCAGATTCACGTCGATGCAGCGCTGCCAGGCCGCGAGGTCGCAGTCGGTTACGTTTGCGACCGGTCCTGTCGCGCCGGCGCTGTTCACGAGCACGTGCAGCGTGCCGAAGTGCGTGAGCGTTGCATGTACGGCGGCCGCGACGGATGCTTCGTCGGTGACGTCCACACGCATGCCGATCGCCGAGCCTTCCGGCAGCGCGCGGGCGGCCTCGTTGGCTGCGTCGCCGTCGAGATCCCAGAGCGCGACGCGGTGGCCGTCGTGTTGCAGACGCGCCGCAATGGCCCGGCCGATGCCACCCGCGCCCCCGGTCACGACCGCGATTCGCGAGTGCGTATTCATGCCGCGGAATCCAGAAGAAATTCCACCATACGATCGCACACGCGCGTGAACATCTGCGTGCCCGTTACGGTCTTGCAGCCGCGCGCACGCGCCGCAGCGATGAAGGGCGTGAGCGGCGGCTTCGTGACGACATCGCCCACGAAGGCGCTGGCGGGCAGGCGCGAGACGTCGATCGGCAGCGGGTCGTCGGGGCGCATGCCCATCGGCGATGCGTTCACGATCACGTCGAACGTTTCGGCGGCGACGTCGCTCGCTGCCACTCGCACCGCGCCGCGACCGAGCGTGGCGAGGCGCTCGACGAGCGAGCCGGCGCGCACGCTGTCGTTGTCCCGCACGTCGAGCGAGTCGACGCCCGCGTTCACGAGCGCCTGGGCGATGGCCGAGCCGGCGCCGCCCGCGCCCACGAGCAGCGCGTGCTTGCCGCGCAGGTCGCAGCCTTCGTCGGCGAGTGCGGCGACGAAGCCGGTGCCGTCGAACATATCGCCGTGCCAGCCGCCGTCGCGCGTGCGGCGCAAGGTGTTCACCGCGCCGAGGAACGCCGCCTGTTCCGAAAGGCTCGCGCAGAATTCCGTCGCGCTGAATTTGTGCGGCACGGTGATGATGACGCCGTCGACATTGCGCATGCACGCAACGCCCGCGAAGAACGCGGCGAGATCGGCCGGCGCGACGTGCGCGGGCACCACGAGCGCGTCGCGGCCCGCTTCGCGCATCGCCGCCGTCACGCCTTTGGGCGAACGCACCTGCGCGATCGGATCGCCGACGATGTAGTAGACGCGCGTGGCGCCGCTCAGGCCTTCGTCGAGCGAAACCGGCGCGGCCGCGACAGCCTCGGCGGGAGTGGAAGAGGGGGAAGTCATGCTGATTTCATCTCCTGGGTTGTGCCGGCATCGTTGTGCACGATGCCGGGCGGTCTTGCTTGCGCGAGTGCGTGCTGCTTCATGGCAGATCGTGCTGTCTGCGCGGGCCGTGCCCCCGAAGCACCGCCGTTGCGGCGCAATGGCGTCGGCGGGCGGCGTCAGCGTGCCGCCATCGTGCAGCCGATTTCCTGGCGGGTGCCATAGAGCCGGTCGAGGTCGGCCGGGTTCTTCGGTACCACCGAGACCTGGTTGAGCCAGTCCCACTTGTCGGTGATGTGGTCCTTCACCTTGAACACGGTCCAGCGCCGCAGAAGCTGATGATCCCACGGACGGAAATACGCGGGGCCCATGCTGTCGCCCAGTTGCACCGTTTCGAGGCTCTGCACGATGTCCGCGCCCGAGGTGCTCTTCGCCTCGTTCACGGCCTTGAGCAGCGAGCGCATGGTGAACCAGCCGATCCATGCCTTGTCGGCGGGCGGCTTGCCGTACTTCGCGGTGTACTGCTTGATGAAGGCGATTTCCTCGGGCGAGTGGTCGGGCGAGCTGAAGTGCCACGGCTTGCCGTAGTAGCCGGTTGCGGCGTCGACGCTGATCGACCAGAGGTCCGAGTCGCCGATGATCGGGCAGGCCACCGGAATCTGGTTTTTCATGCCCATTTCGGCGTACTGCTTGAGGAAAGTGGAGAGGTCGCCGCCGGGCAGGCCGAGCAGGACGACATCGGGCTTCGACTGGCGGATCTTGAGGATGAACGCGCTGAAGTCTGTGGTGTTCAGCGGCGTGACGTCCGCGCCGACGATCGTGCCGCCCGACTGCTTGAGCAGGTCCGACATCGAGCGCTGGATGTCCTGTCCGTACGCGTAGTTCGCCACGAGGAAGTGCCATTTCTTGCCGATCGCGAGCAGCGACGGCGCGAGCGCGCGGCAGGTCACGGGCGTCGGGCTCAGCACGCGGAAGGTGTACGGATTGCAACTGCTGCCGGTCAGCTCGCGCGCGGCGGCGTTGGGTGCGATATAGGGTGTCTTGGTGCGCATCGCGACCGACGACATGGCCAGCGACGTGCCGCTGTTCGTGCCGCCGATCACGGCAACCGCCTTGTCTTCTTCGACGAGCTTCTGCATGTTCTGCTGCGCCGACTGCGGATTCGGTTCGTCGTACCAGACGAGGTCGACGCGGCGGCCGCGTGCCTGGTTGCCGGCCTGGTCGAGCGCGAGCTTTACGCCGTTGGCGATCACTTCGCCCTGCTCGGTCCACACGCCCTGCTTGGCCATCAGCAGGCCGAGCTTGAGCGGCTGCTCGCCCTGCGCGCGCACGAAGGCGGGCGCCGCGAGCACCGCGGCACCGCCTGCGAGCGCCTTGCCGGCCGTGGCGAGCCACGCGCGGCGCGAGATCGCCGAGGCGGGCGGCGCTTCCGCCGTCGACGTTTCGGGGGCTGAAAGGTGGGTGTCCTGTGAGTGCTTGTTCGTCATGTGTCTCCGCTCCTGTCCCGTTTGAAGGGCCTGCTTCGTTGTGGTCGGCACATCGCGCAACACGGTTGTGCCCGAAAAAAGCTCTGGTGAACCTTGATTCAAAGTGGAATAGTATTCAACAATTAAAGAGAATTTCAAGGTATCGGGGTAATCACCCGTAGCGGTGCTCCGGTGCCGACCTGTTCAACCGAAGCAAGGAGAGAGGCGCAATGGCAAGGAGACGTATGGCGGTGATCGGCGCGGGTGCGATCGGCCGGATGCATGTGGAGCGCGCGCGGCTGCATCCGCATGCGCAAGTGGTGGCGATCGCGGACCCGTCGCCGGCCGCCGAGCAGTTCGCGCGCGCCGAAGGGTTGCGCTGGTTTGCCGACTACGCGGCGCTGCTCGACGAAGTGCGCCCCGAAGGCGCCATCGTCGCCACGCCGAACGCGACGCATGGGGATGTCGGTCTCGCGTGTGTCGCGCGCGGCGTGCCGGCCTTGATCGAAAAGCCGGTTGCCGATCGCGTAGAGGACGCATCGCGGCTGGACCGCGCCGCGCGCGAGGCGAACGTGCCGCTGCTGGTGGGCCACCATCGCCGCCACAATCCGATCCTGCGCCGCGCGCGCGAGATCGTGCAGTCGGGGCGGCTCGGCAAGCCGGTGGCGGCCAACGCGCTCGCCACCTTCTACAAGCCCGATGGCTACTTCGACGTGCAGTGGCGCCGCGAGGCCGGCGGCGGCCCCGTGCTCATCAACCTGATTCACGACATCGACATTATGCGGTTTCTGTTCGGCGAAATCGCCGAGGTGCAGGCGCAGACGTCGAGCGGCGTGCGCGGTTTCGCGGTGGAAGATACGGCTGTCGTGCTGCTGCGTTTCGCGAGCGGCGCGCTTGGCACGCTCGTCGTATCCGACACGGCGGCCGCGCCGTGGAACTGGGATCTCGTGGCGGGCGAGGCCGCGCATTACCCGCGCCAGCAGGAGAACACGCACTTCCTGATCGGTACGGACGCGTCGCTCACGCTGCCGCAGCTCGACGTGTGGGAATACCGCAGCGGCAAGGGCTGGCACGAGCCGCTGACGGTGGAGCGCAGCGCGCCGCATGCGGGCGATCCGTATCACGAGCAACTGCGCCACTTCGCAGCAGTGATCGCAGGCGAGGAGACACCTGTGTGTGCCGTGGACGACGGCGCGCGCACGCTCGCGGCCACACTGGCGGTGCATCAGGCGGCCGCGGCGCGCGCGCCGGTCGTGCTCGATCCGGTCGATCCCGTCGACGCTGCGCGGCGATAAATGCTCAGGATGGCTGATGACTGTGGCGATAGAACGCCACGGTCTCGCGCAAGCCGTCTTCGAGCGAGGTTCGCGACAGGCCGGGCAGCAGGCGCGCCAGTGCGGGATCATGGGGAAACGCGCTGGCGATCGGTAGCGGCGGCCCACTCGCATCGATCTGCGCATCCGGAACGATGGCCGTGATCCTGTCGATCAGCGTGCTGATCGACGTTATCTCGCCCGCCAGCGTGAACGCGTGCGCGCCCTCGAAGTCGTGCAGCAGCGCTGCTTCGTAGGCCGCGGCGACATCGTCGGCGAAGATGAGGCCCGTCGAGCCGCTGAACGGAATCGTATAGCGTTCGCCGCGCGCGGCCGCGCGGCAGGCAAGGCTCGGTCCCGCGCTCGAGCCCGATTCGCGCCCCGCGCCGTAGACCACGAGCGGCCGGAAGCCGATGCTCGCGATGCCATGGTCGTGCCAGTACGCGCGGGCAGAGCCTTCGCAGGCGAGCTTGAAGGCGCCGTAGTGCGTTTGCGGCAGCGGCGTCGCGCCGTCCTCGGGGCCGAACACGCCTGCGCTGCTCGCGTAGAGCACGCGGCGTATGCCCGCCGCGCGCGCGGCGTCGAACACGTTCAGCGTGCCGATCAGGTTGATCTGTGCGCCGCGCACGGGGTTCGCCGCGCAATCGGGCGTGAGGATGCCCGCGAGATGAATGACCGCGTCGCAGCCTTCGAGTGCACGGGCGGTGTCGTCCGCGCTGGCGATATCGCCGGTGCGCCACTGCACCGAGGCCGCGCACTCGGGCGACAGCGTCTTGATGAGCCGCGCGTGCGCGCGCAGGTCGAACGCGACGCAGTCCATGCCGCACGCCAGCAGCCGCTTCATGATCCACGCTCCCAGAAAACCGCTGCCGCCCGTGATCAGTACCCGCATTGTTCTGTCTCCATGTTGTTCATCACGCCACAAATTTTTTCCCGAGCTGTATTTTTTGAATACTATTCCATATGGAAAATTAATTCCACAAATCAACATGGTGGTGCCGCTCAGGAGGATGCGTCACCGGGGGCCATTCATGACCGTGAATCCGATGCATGGACCGCAAGTACACCCATGCGAATCTGCTTGAATTCCAGTGTGGAATTGTGTTCTCATTTGGCTATTACGATAACGATGAGAAAGCGAAATGGCAGGGAATCTTGAGCGTGCGCTGGCCGTGCTCGAACTGTTGGCGAAGAATGGCGGCCGCATGCCGCTGGCCACGATTGCGGACACGCTGAACATTCCGCGCAGCGGCACGCACCGGCTCCTCTCGATGCTGATCGACGAGGGCTTCGTGCGCCAGGATGAGGAGCATGGGGAGTATCTGTTGGCCATGAAGCTTGTTTCGCTGGCGCTGATCTATCTCTCGACGAGCGGGGTGTTCGACATTTCGCAGCCGGTGCTGGACCGGCTGGCCGAGGCATCGGGCGAACTGGCGCGGCTTGGCGTGGTGGAAGGCGATCACCTTACCTTCGTTGGCAAGGCGCAGGGCGCGAAGTCGGGCTTGCGCTACGACCCGGACATGGGCAGCAACCCGCCGCTGCACTGCACGGCCAGCGGCCAGGCGTGGCTTGCCACGCTGCCGGACGAGCGCGCGATCGAACTGGTGTCGAGGCAGGGCGGGCTCGGCGCGAAAGCGCGGAACGCGCCGCGTGCGCCGAAGACGATCCAGCAATTCCTGAAGGACCTGAACGGCGCGCGCCAGCGCGGTTACGGCATCGCTATCGAAACCTACGAGGCCGGTATGACGTCGATTGCGGCGGCGGTGCGCAATCCTGTTACCAATGAGGTCGTGGGCATCGTGAGCCTTGCGGGGCCGAGCACCCGCTTGCCGGAGTCGCGCCTGAAAGAACTCGCTCCGCATTTGCTGGAAGCGGCAACGGATATGGGCGCGGCCACGCTGACTTCGCGATATTTCAAGCAGAGTACAGTCGCCGGTGACGATCAAACTCGCGTGAAGGCGGTCAAGCCGAAGACGCGAGCCGCGAAGTCGCAATAAAGGCTATGTCGCCATGAATACGGCAACATGAAGCTGCTCATGACGTGGATCGAAGGCGCGCGTTGGCGTGTGTCGGCATCGCATGCTTCGAGGGGCTGCTGATCCATGTACCGTGCGCGCTTCTTGCGCAGTCGTGGTGGGTAGGGGCGCTGTGCGTCGTGGTGTGGTACTGGTCGCGTAAAAAGCTCGAAATCGAATACGCGGTCAGCCCGGACGATCACGTGCCGGCCTGGGCGTCGGGATGGTTCCGTTGGCAGTGGAGCGCGTATCAGGTGCTCGACGTCGCGCTTCCCGCGATCAGTTCATGCGCGATTGCGCTGATGTCGCCACCTGTTTTTCACTTCGGGTGGCATGGCTGATTCGGCGCTTCGTTCGGTGAATTACAGCGGCGGTGGTCGCTTCGTGCGTCGTAGAGTTTCCCAACGCAGAAATCAACGGCTCCATTGCTATCCGTCACGCACGATTCCGCGCGGTATAGCTCATTGTGAGAGATCGAGCTATAGCACTCATGCGCCGTTGCGCGGGCTCGTGCGTCAAACACGTATTGAACGATGCTGAACCCAACACCCATCACGAAGACGATCAGCCCTATGCGGTACATTCGCGAGAGCCACGTCATTGCTTCACCCTGAACGTGACCGTATAGACGGATAGTTTCTGTGCGCTCATGCAGTTTACGGAAATACGGAAAGGGTCCATGGAATGGCCCTTGTAGCACGAGCGTCGGACAGTACATCTCAAATTGCCGTACTACTGCGGGTTCTTCTACGTGTCTTATCCCTCAATGAACTCCGTTACCCAAATCCGTCTTATGCATCATCACGCTGTGAAGGTTCGTAGTCTTGAATGGGACATCGAACACATGACCAGATGTTTGGGCGCTGATCGTTACGTTGGCCGAAAACACTCCTGGGCTTGCCCCCGATAGCAGGCCCATGGTTTGAGGCGATCCGCCACGAGGCTCGATGCATAACCGACCTCACCGCCCGCCCCGAGCCAGCCGCCTCAGCCAGCCATCGCACTCTCACGCCACAACGACACGCCATCCATACCGCCAGCCGGCAGGCCCAGAAAATCCAGTATGGTCGGCGCGACATCCACAAGACTGGTGTCGCGGACCACGGCGCCCCCAGTCTGCTGCACGTGCTCGATCATCAGGAACGGCCGTGTCTCGTCCGCGCCCCAGCCACCGTGTTCGCCGTGTCCGTCGACGCGCGTCTTGCCGGGCTCGGCCA
>Ga0153988_1000030_pt1 | contig 27640 bp, 20 predicted proteins | sample TSNC072MetaG_FD_104742 | JGI IMG/M metagenome (GOLD analysis project Ga0153988, IMG submission 104742) | Attine ant fungus gardens microbial communities from North Carolina, USA - TSNC072 MetaG | ecosystem: Host-associated > Fungi > Mycelium > Unclassified | place: USA: North Carolina, Jones...
CGATCAGCTTCACGTCGACCGGGATCGCCTTCGGCACATTGGCGCCCCACTTCCTCGCGAGCGCGATGCCGAGCGCAATGCGCACCTGGTCGGCCGGAAATTGCGCGGACGTCGCGACGAATTTCGAATTCGGCTTCTGGATCGCGGCGATCGCTTCGGGCGCGCCGTCGACACTCGTCAGCTTGATGTCCTTGCCCGACGATTCGATCGCCGAGAGCGAGCCCATCGCGCCGCCGTCGTTCACGCTGAACACGCCCTTCAGATTCGGATGCGCCTGAATCATGTTCTCGGTAACGCTCAGCGCGGTCGCGCGTTCCTGCTTGCCGTTCTGCGTGTCGACGAGCTTCACGCCCGGCGATTTCGCGAGCGCCGCCTTGCAGCCGCGCACGCGTTCGAGAATCGGCACGACCGGAATGCCGTCGAGAATCGCCACTTCACCGCTGCCGCCGATCGACTTCGCGAGGTATTCGCACGCCATCAGGCCCGCGTCGTAGTTCTTCGAGCCGACGAACGAATCGACCGGACCGTTCGCGTTCGCATCGACCGCGACGACCACGACGCCCGCCTTCTTCGCCGAGGTCACCGCCGACTGGATGCCGGTCGAGTCGGTCGGATTCACGAGCAGGATGTCGATCTTCTTCTGCAGCATGTCCTCGACGTCGCTGACCTGCTTGCTCACGTCGTGATGCGCATCGGTCACGACCACGGTCGCGCCGATCGACGCCGCCGCATCGTTCAGTGCCTTCTGCATCGTCACGAAGTACGGGTTGTTCAGCTCCTGGAACGTCATGCCGATCTTGAGCGGCGCGGCCTGCGCGGTCTGCGCGGCCGACATCGCAACGAGCGAGAGGCCGACTGCGAGCGCCGCGACGCGGCGTGCAAAGGTCATCGACAAGGCCGGCGAGTGCGACTGAGATTTCGACTGAGAAACAGCTTGCTTCATGGTTGTCTCCATTTTTTTGAAGTGAGCACGTCCTGCGCGCTGTGTGTTCGCACAGCGCGACGCGTGTTGAAAAGCAGGTGAACTAAAACAGCGGACTACATAAGTGGGATCAGTGAACCAACTAGGTAAGCGGATACGCGGCGCCGTTTTTCGGCAGGCCCGGCGCAAGCACGATTGCCGGCGCGTTGTCGATACCCCGGCCGCACGCGGCCGCTTCCTCGGACGCATCGCGGCTCGCGTCGTTCAGTTGCTGATAGCGGCGAAACGTCGACGGCGCCATGCCCTTCACCGCGAGAAACTGCCGGTTGAAATTCGACAGATTGTTGAAACCCGCCTTGAAGCAGATGTCGGTCACGCTCAGTTCGTCGTCGGTCAATAACTGGCACGCGAGATTGATGCGCATGCGGTTCACGTACTGCACGAACGGCAGCCCGGTATGGCGGCGGAAGTAGCGCGAAAACGCGCTGACGCTCTGGCCCGCGAGCTGCGCAAGTTCGGATTCGCGCAACTCGTTCGCGAGGTTCTTGCCGATATACGCGAGCACATGGTTGATGCGGGTTGCCGCGAAGCTGGTCGGATCGGCCTGATAGGCAGGGCTCGCGAGCGTCTCGCGGTCCTGCGCGTTCATCAGGATTTCGAGCATCGACATGAACAGCACGAGCCGGCGCAGGCCGCGCGCGGCGAGCAGTTCGAGAAAGAGCGGCTTGATCTGCGCCGAGGTCTGCGGGCCGTACGACAGGCCGCGGCGCGCATCGGCGAGCAGCGCCTCGACCTGGCGCCACTCCGGAAAGCTCTCGAGACAGTTCGACACGAACTCCTGGCCGAACTGCACGACCAGATTGCGCTGCGCGACGCTCTCGCCCTCGGGCACGTCGCTGACCCAGTTGTGCGGCAGGTTCGGGCCCATCAGCACGAGATTGCCCGGCGCGAAGCTGCTGATGTGATCGCCGACGAACATCTTGCCGGTCGTCTCGACGATCAGATGAATCTCGTATTCGGGGTGAAAGTGCCAGCGCACCGTGCGATACGGATAGCCATGCGACCACGCCTTGAACGATTCGTCGCGACGGACGGCCACGACCTCTAGATCAGGTTGCACTGTCTGCCTCCATGAGAGCGGCCCATCCAGGGCGCCGCCGATCTTGATCTTGTATAGCGAAAAGTACCCGCCAAACGCATTGGCGACCACTTGAAAAGAAACCGCAGACCGATACTTTTTTGCATTCGGGTTAGCCCCGAGCCGCAAGAAGTCAAATTTGATGCAATGCAATAGCGATGGCGCGGCGTTTTTTTCCAGCCGGCGATGCGCTCATGAACGAGCGAGCGGCATGCCATGCCGCGCTGCGCCACGAAAACCCGTCGCCCTCGCCTTGACTTTCGTTTCTCCCGGTACGATCATTCGCTCACACACAGAGCAAATGCTCCTTATGCACGAAACGCGCGCGCCGAGCGCCGCGGACAAGGCGTCGAGCATCCATCTTGCATGGAACCGGAGACATACATGAACAGCGGGCAAGGCAGCGGCGCGGCCGCACACGTGATCCTGCACATCGGCGCGGGATCGTTTCATCGCGCGCATCAGGCGTGGTATCTGCATCGGCTCAACGAAGCCAGACTGCCGGACGAGCCGCGCTGGTCGCTCGCGGTCGGCAATATTCGCGGCGATATGAACGCGGTGCTCGACGCGCTCGCCGCGCAGAACGGCGTCTATACGCTCGAAACCGTCACGCCGCACGGCAAGCGCGCCTACGAGACGATCCGCTCGATCGAGCGCGTGCTGCCGTGGAGCGAAAGCCTCGACGGGCTCATCGAGACGGGTGCCGATCCGGCCTGCAAGATCATCGCGTTCACGGTAACCGAAGGCGGCTATTACCTCGACGAGCACGACCGGCTCGACACCGCGAACCCTGATCTCGCGACCGACCTCGCGGGCGGCCACACGACGATCTACGGCGCGCTCGCGGCGATTCTCGACGCGCGCATGAAGCGCGGCGCAGGCCCCGTCACGCTACAAACCTGCGACAACCTGCGCAGTAACGGCGAGCGCTTTCATGCGGGCATGAGCGAGTTTCTCGCACGGCGCGGCGCGACCGAACTCGCGCAATGGTTCGACGGCCACACCTCGTGCCCCTGCTCGATGGTCGATCGCATCACGCCGCGCCCGACGCCCGACGTGCGCGAACGCGTGCTGGCCGCGACCGGCGTCGACGACGCGAGCCCCGTGATGGGCGAGGCGTTTATCCAGTGGGTGATCGAGGACCGCTTCATCGCGGGCCGCCCCGCCTGGGAGAAGGTCGGCGCGGAACTCGTCGATTCGGTGCTGCCGTACGAGGAAGCGAAGATCCGCATCCTCAACGCGCCGCATAGCTGCATCGCGTGGGCGGGCACGCTGGTCGGCCTGAACTACATCCACGAAGGCACGCTCGACGCCGACATTCGCCAGTTCGCCTACGACTACGTGACCGAGGATGTGATCCCTTGTCTCACGCCGAGTCCGCTCGATCTCGCGCGCTATCGCGACGTCGTGCTCGAACGCTTCAGCAATCCGCACATTCTCGACACGAACCAGCGCGTCGCCGCCGACGGTTTCTCGAAGCTGCCCGGCTTCATCGCGCCAACGCTCGCCGGGTGCTTTGCGCGCGGCGTCACCCCGGCCGCGACCGCAGTGCTGCCCGCGCTGTTCTTCCGCTTTCTCGAACGCTGGCACACAGGCAAGCTGCCGTACGCATATCAGGACGGCGTGATGGACGAGAGCGTCGCGCACGGCTTCTTCACGGCCGCCGATCCGCTGCGCGCATTCGCCGCCGACCGGCTGCTGTGGGGCCGCATGGCGCAGACGCCCGAACTCGAAGCGGCGCTCGCGGGCGCGCTCGCGCGCGTCGACGCGTGGCTCGCGAAACGCGGTGCGGCATGAAGATGGCCTAATAAACGCGGCATGAGCGCGGCGCGGCCCGCACGAGGCCGCGCGCACTCTTCCGCGCCGCCCCCGACGCGCGCGCTGCCAGGCTTAATGCCCATGACAGCGCGCGCGATGTGCGGCTAAAGTAGCGCATCCCCAACGACTCAGGTTTCGCGCCCATGTACCTCGGCATCGACCTCGGCACGTCCGAAGTGAAAGTCCTGCTGCTTGCGTCCGATGGACGCGTGATCGGCACCGCAGGCTCCCCGTTTACGGTTTCGCGTCCGCATCAGCGCTGGGCCGAGCAGAATCCCGCGGACTGGTGGGCCGGCACGCGCGCGGCGCTCGGGGCATTGCGCGCGCGCCATCCCGACGAATTCGCGCAGATTCGCGGCATCGGCCTGTCGGGCCAGATGCACGGCGCGGTGCTGCTCGATTCGCAAGACAACGTGCTGCGTCCCGCGATTCTCTGGAACGACATGCGCAGCGACAAGGAATGCGCGGAACTGACCGAGCGCGCGCCCGAGTTGCACAGCGTCGCGGGCAATCTCGCGATGCCCGGTTTCACCGCGCCGAAGCTGCTGTGGGTCGCGCGCCACGAACCCGACATCTTTGCCAAAACCGCCTGCGTGCTGCTGCCGAAGGATTACCTGCGCCTGCAACTGACGGGCGGCAAGGTGTCCGATCCATCGGATGCGGCCGGCACCTTGTGGCTCGACGTTGCGAAGCGCGACTGGTCCGACTCGCTGCTCGCGGCCTGCAACATGACGCGCGCGCAGATGCCGGGCCTCGCCGAGGGCAGCGCGCCGTCGGGCACGCTGCTGCCCGAAGTGGCGCGCGAGTTCGGCCTCGGCGATGGCGTGATCGTCGCGGCCGGCGGCGGCGACAACGCGACGAGCGCGATCGGCATCGGCGCGACGCAACCGGGCGACGGCTTCGTCTCGCTCGGCACCTCGGGCGTGCTGTGCGTGGTCGGCGACAGCTTCCGGCCGAACCCGGCGTCCGCCGTGCATGCGTTCTGCCACGCGATTCCCGACCGCTGGCATCAGATGAGCGTGGTGCTGTCGGCGGCGAGCTGTCTGCGCTGGGTCTGCAAGCTCACCTCGACCGACGAGCCGACGCTGCTCGCTGAAATCGAGGCACTGCCCGCCGATGCACTCGCCGCCGCGCCGCTGTTCCTGCCGTATCTGTCGGGCGAGCGCACGCCGCATAACGACCCGTACGCGCAAGGCGTGTTCTTCGGCATGAACCACGCGACCGATCGCGCGCTACTCGGCTATGCGGTGCTCGAAGGCGTGACGCTCGCGCTGACCGACGGCCTCGACGCGCTGCGTGCGGCCGGCACCGAGGCGAAGGTGCTGTCGCTGCTCGGCGGCGGCGCTCGCAGCGACTACTGGGCCCAGTTGCTCGCCGACGCGCTCGATACCGCCACGGTCAAGCACGGCGGCGGCGAGACCGGCGCGGCGCTCGGCGCGGCCCGTCTCGGCTGGCTCGCCGCCGGCGGCGACCCGGCCACCGTGCTGACCAAGCCGCCCGTCGAGAAGCAGTTCACGCCGAATCCGCAGCGTCACGCGCAATTGCGCGCGCGGCTCGACGCGTATCGCGCGCTCTACCGCCACGTGCGGCCGCTGTTCGATCCCGCGCGCGCGCCGCTCGCCTAAGCGCTCCAGCCGGCCGGCATCCGCGCAACAGCGGAGCCGGCCGCTTTCATCGGCACACTTCCAGCGAAACCCATCGTGCCCAAGTCCACCGAAAAACTCGATCTCGCCACACGCGCCGCCTGGCTTTACTACGTCGCCGGCAATACGCAGAACGAAATTGCCGAGAAGCTGCAGGTCTCGCGGCCGGTCGCGCAGCGGCTCGTCGCGTTCGCGGTCGAAAAGAACCTGATCCGCGTGCGCGTCGATCATCAACTGGCCGATTGCCTGTCGCTCGCCGATCAGCTGTCGAAACGCTATGGGCTCGATCTCTGCGAAGTCGTGCCGATCGACGGCGACACGTCCGAGGAAGTCGACCGCAAGCTCGCCGTGGCCGGCGCGCAGGTCATGGAGCGCTACCTGAACGCGGAAAAGCCGATGGTCGTCGCGGTCGGCAGCGGCCGCACGCTGAAGGCCGCGGTCGATCAGATCGCGCAACTGGACCGTCCGCAGCACCGGCTCGTGTCGATGGTCGGGGCGATCGCCCAGGACGGCTCCTCGAACCGCTACGACGTCGCACTGCGCATTTCCGAGAAGACGGGCGGCAAGCATTTCCTGCTGCCGGCCCCGCTGCTCGCCGACAGCGAGGCCGAGCGCGCGCAGTGGTGCAATCACCGGCTGTACCGGGTCGTCGAGTCGCTGTCCGCGCAGGCCGACGTCGCGTTCGTCGGCATCGGCAATATCGGCCTCAATTGCCCGTTGCACGAGGACGGCTTCATCACGTCGGCGGAAGTGAAGGAGTTGATGCAGAACCACGCGATCGCCGAAATGCTCGGCTTGCCGATCGATGCGGCCGGCGCGCACGTCGAATCGCCGACCGGCCGGCGCGTGACGAGCGTCGTGCTCGACGCGCCGCCGCGCCGCCCGACCATCGGCTTCGCGGGCGGCGGGCGCAAGCGCGAGGCGTTGATCGCGGTGCTCAAGGGCGGCTGGTTGTCGGGACTCGTGACCGACGAGTTGTGCGCGAGGGCGGCGCTGGAAGCGTGAGCTTCGGCTGCGCTCGTACCTGCGCGTGTATTTGAACCATCGCCGGCTTCAGCAAAAAGAAAAGCGGCGCACGTTGAACGTGCGCCGCTTGTCCATTCTCATGCGAGCACTCGCCTAAGCGACGATCACGCCGCCAGCACCTCGACGATCTTGCGCTGGAACGCCTTGCCTTCGCTGTCGAACAGATGGCAATGCTCGGGCGTCGCGCCGAGCTTCAGCACGTTGCCCTTCGCATGCCGTTCGAGCGGCGGAATCCGCGCGATCAGGCCATCGGGTGCGACGTTCGACTCCGCGTACAGATACGCCGCGTCGCCGAGCGATTCGACCGTCATCGTGCGCGCGTCGATGCCGTCTTCGGTGCCGACATGCAGATGCTCTGGCCGGATGCCGACCGTCACCTTGTCGCCCTGCTTCGCCGTGCCCGGATCGACCGCGACGCGCTGCGTCTCGCCGGTTTCGTAGCGCACGGTCACGCCGTCGCTCGACACCGACTGCACGACGCCTTCCATGAAGTTCATTTTGGGCGAGCCGATAAAGCCCGCGACAAAGCGGTTCGCGGGCGCGTGATAGAGCATGGTCGGCGTGCCGACCTGTTCGAGATTGCCCGCCGACAGCACGACGATCTTGTCGGCCAACGTCATCGCCTCGACCTGGTCGTGCGTCACGTAGATCATCGTCGTCTTCAGCTCGTCATGCAGACGCGCGAATTCGAGGCGCATCTTCACGCGTAGCGCGGCGTCGAGATTCGACAGCGGTTCGTCGAACAAAAACACCTTGGGCTTGCGCGTGATCGCGCGGCCGATCGCGACGCGCTGGCGCTGGCCGCCCGACAACTGCTTCGGCTTGCGATCGAGCAGATGGTCGATATGCAGGATCTTCGCGGCATTGCGCACGGCCGCGTCGATCTCGGGCTTCTTCGCGCCCGCGAGCTTGAGGCCGAAGGCCATGTTGTCGTAGAGCGTCATGTGCGGATACAGCGCGTACGACTGGAACACCATCGCGATGCCGCGCTTGGCCGGCGGCACCTCGTTCATGCGCACGTTGTCGATATTCAGGTCGCCGCTCGTGATGTCTTCGAGGCCCGCGATCATCCGCATCAGGGTCGATTTGCCGCAACCGCTCGGCCCGACGAACACGACGAACTCGCCATCCGCGATGTCGAGGTTGATGTCGCGCATCACTTCGTTGTCGTCGTAGGCCTTTCTGATGTTGCGCAAAGTTAGGCTTGCCATGATGTGTCTCCGTGTAATGCTGTCCGTACTGCGTGACGCGTATCGCTGCCAGTCGTTAAATCAGGAAGTCCCGCGTTGCTCACGGCGCCGCCGCCGTCGCGCTCAAGGTCCATTGCGCGACGAGTTCGGGCAACTGCCGCATGTCGTCGAATACGTGACGCGCGCCGGCCGCATGCAGGCGATCGATCTGCGCGTCGCTCGCATGACCGCCGCCGATAAAGCCGAGCACCGTCATGCCCGCCGCCGTCGCCGCCGTCGCGCCGGTCACGCTGTCCTCGACGACGAGGCACGCGCCCGGCGCGAGACCGAAGCCGCGCGCCGCCGCGAGATAGACGTCCGGCGCGGGTTTCGGATTCGGCACCGAGTCGGCGCAGAACAGGCGGTCGCCGAAGAAGCGCGCGAGACCCGTGCGCGCCAGCACCGTCTCGACATAGGGCCGGTAGCTGTTGCTCGCACAGCCTTTGACGAGCGGCACCTGGGCGAGCGCCGCCTCGATGCCGTCGACGGCCGGCGCCTGCACGGCCGCCGCCTCGACCGAGCGGCGGATCGCGTCGATGTCGGCGGCGCCGAGTGTCCTGCCGAGCCGCGCCGCCGCGTCCTGCAGCACGCGCTCGATGCGCAGGCCGAGCAGCGGCAGCACGACGGCCGCGACGTCGGCGCCGGGCCAGCGCGCTTCGAGTTCGTGCACGAGCATGCGCGCGGCCACGGCTTCGCTGTCGATCAGCACGCCGTCGCAATCGCAGATCAACGCGAATTGACGCATGCCGGCAGCCGCCGCCGTGTTTACGGACGCACCCGCGCCCACGCCTTGTTGCGCACCTGCCGTCATTTGACCGCCCCGAACGTGAGGCCGCGCACCAACTGCTTCTGCGAGAGCCAGCCGACGATCAGGATCGGCGCGACCGCGAGCAGCGAAGCAGCGGAAAGCTTGGCCCAGAACAGGCCCTCGGGGCTCGAATACGAGGCGATGAACACGGTCAGCGGCGCCGCGTTCGAACTCGACAGGTTAATGCTCCAGAACGCCTCGTTCCACGACAGGATCACGAGCAGCAGCGCGGTCGAGGCGAGCCCCGGCAGCGACATCGGCATCAGCAGATAGACGATCTCCTGCCACGTCGCCGCGCCGTCGATGCGCCCGGCTTCGAGAATGTCGCGCGGAATTTCGGCGAAGTACGTGAACGACATCCACACCGCGATCGGCAGATTGATCAGCGTGTAGACGATCACGAGACCCGACACCGTATCGAGCAGGCCGCTGTTTTTCCACAGCAGATAGATCGGCACCAGCACGCCGACCGACGGCATCATCTTGGTCGAGAGCATCCACAGCAGCACTTTCTGCGTGCGGCGCGTGGGGAAGAAAGCCATCGCATAAGCGGCCGGCACCGCGAGGATCAGGCACAGCAGCGTGACGCCGACCGAGATCAGCACCGAGTTCCACGCGAACGAGAAGTAGCTGCTGCGCGCGAACACCTCGCGGAAGCTGTCGAGCGTCGGCGTGAAAAACAGCGACGACGAATAGGCCTGCTGCTCGGTCTTGAACGCCGTGATCGTCATCCAGAAGATCGGGAAGAACAGCAGCAGCGCGACGAGCCAGGCGATCGCGCCGGGAATGGCACGGGTTATCGTCTCGAACGGCGATTTGGTCGGCACCGCGACCGGCTGCGTCGTCGAGGCGGGCGTCGAGGTGGACGTAGAAGCAGCGTGGCTCATTTTTCGTACTCCCCTTTGAGGTTCTTCGCGAGCATCCGCACGAGGAAGAACGACACGATGTTGGCCAGCACGACCGCGAGAATGCCGCCCGCCGAGGCAAGACCGACGTCGAACTGCTGCAGGCCCAGCGAGAAGATCAGGTACGACAGGTTGGTGGTCGCGTTGCCCGGACCGCCGCCCGTGGTCGTATAGATCTCGGCGAAGATCGACAGCAGGAAAATCGTCTCCATCATCACCACGACCGCGATCGCGCGTCTCAGGTGCGGCAACGTGATGTAGAAGAACATCGAAAACGGCCCCGCGCCGTCGATCTTCGCGGCTTCCTTCTGCTCCTGGTCGAGCGACTGGATCGCCGTGAACAGGATCAGGAACGCGAACGGCAGCCACTGCCACGCGACGATCATGATGACCGCGGTCAGCGGATAGTCGGCGAACCAGTCGACCGGCTGCATGCCGAGCGCGCGCATCGCTTGCGCGACGAGGCCGTACACCGGGTGCAGGATCATGTTCTTCCAGATCAGCGCGCTCACAGTCGGCATCACGAAGAACGGCGCGATTGCGAGCAGGCGCGCGACGCCCTGCCCGTAGAACTTGCGGTCGAACAGCACCGCCATCAGCACGCCGCCGCCCACCGTGATCACGAGCACCGAGACGATCAGCTCGATCGTGTGCACGATCGACGGGATGAACGACGGGTCGGTCGCGAGATAGCGGTAATTGTCGAGGCCGGCGAAGCCGCGCAGGTCCGGATTCAGCAGGTTGTAGCGCGAGAACGAGAACCAGATCGTCATCGCGAGCGGAATCGCCATCCACAGCACGAGTACGCCGACCGACGGCATCACGAGCCAGCGGGCCGAATTCGCCTTGCGGGCTTCGCGTTCTTTTTCGGACTGAGGTGGAGCTTGCATGAGGGGCAGGCGCAAAGGACGCATGATTGATCACCTGTTCGGTAATGCGCGGGGCGTTCGCCTGAACCGCGTGGACGTCATCTCATGTGCGATGGCGTGCCACGTGAGCCTCGTAAGCCGCACGAAACGCGGCGCAGGCGAACGGCCCGCTGTGCTGCGGGAGCCGGCCGACGGGGATCGGCCGGCGTGTGACGCATCGATCAACGTGGGAGTGGGCCGCCGGACCTGTTGCCTGCGGCCACTCCCGCGCGAGTCGATGCGTTGCTTCTCGTCTTGCTCTTCGCGTTGCTTCGCGCGTTACTTCTGGTATCCGGCCTGCTTCACCGCGCGATCGGCGGCGGCATTGCCGGCCGCGAGCGCCTGATCAACCGTCATCTGACCGGCAATCGCACCCGACACGCTCTGGCCGACCACCGTGCCGAACGACTGGAACTCGGGAATCCCGACGAACTGCACGCCGGTGTACGGCACGGGCTTGAGCGTCGGATGATCGGGGTCGGCCGTCTGGATCGCCTTCAGCACGAAGTCGCCGAACGGCGCGGCCTGCCGGTACTCGGGGCGCGCATAGGTGGACTGGCGCGTACCCGGCGGCACCGAGGCCCAGCCTTCATCCTTCGCGACCAGCTCGATGTAGTCCTTCGAGGTCGCCCACGTGATGAACTTCTTCGCCGCGTCGGCCTGCTTCGACGACTTCGGAATCGCCAGCGCCCAGGCCCACAGCCAGTGCGAGCCCTTCGGCGTGACCTCGACCGGCGCCGCGGCGAAGCCGACCTTGTCGGCGATCTGCGACTGCTGCTTGTTGTAGAGCATGCCGGCCGCGACGGTCGCGTCGATCCACATCGCGCACTTGCCCGAGGACATCAGCGTGAGGTTCTCGTTGAAGCCGTTCGAGCTCGCTCCCGGCGGCCCGTCCTTCTTCAGCAGATCGACATAGAACGTCATTGCCTTCTTCCATTCCGGCGAGGTCAGCTGCGCGTTCCACTTCTCGTCGAACCAGCGGCCGCCGAACGTGTTCACGAGCGTGGTCGCGTACGCCATGTTCTCGCCCCAGCCCGCCTTGCCGCGCAGGCAGATGCCGTACTGCTCCTTGGACTTGTCGGTGAGCTTGTCGGCGAATTGCGCGATCTGGTCGTAGGTCGGCTGATCGGGCATCTTCAGGCCGGCCTTGTCGAACAGGTCCTTGCGGTAATAGGTCATCGAGCTTTCGACGTAGAACGGCAGCGCATACAGCTGGCCGTTGGCGGACAGACCGTCGCGCGCCGTCTTCACGACGTCGTTGAGGTCATAGCTCGCGGGCAGGTTCGTGAGCGGCGCGAGCCAGCCGCGCTTGCCCCATTGCGGCGTTTCGTACGCGCCGATCGTCATCACGTCGAACTGGCCGCTGCCGGTTGTGATGTCGGTCGTCGCGCGCTGGCGCAGCACATTTTCCTCGAGGATCACCCAGTTCAGCTTGATGTCCGGATTCGCTTTTTCGAATGCGGGCGAGAGCTTCTTCAGCTCGATCATGTCCGGATTGTTCAGCGTCGCGATCGTGATGGTCGCCGCCGACGCGCTCAGCGCGAAGCAGGTCGCCGCGCCGGCACTCAGCGCCTTCAGCGCGGTTTTGAGAGCTGGTTTCATTGCTGTCTCCTTTTTAGGTACGTTTTGGGTACGTTATGTCGTGCTGCTTTGGTTTCGCGCGTTCGCTTTGCACGTTCGCTTTGCGCGTTCATCTCGCGCATTCGCTTCGCCAGGCGACGCGCCGCCGCGAGCAGGCAACGTGCCCGCCTTCAGCCCGTTCCTCAACTCATCCAGTTGCCGCCGTCGACGTTCAGCGTCTGCGCGGTGATGTAGTCCGCATCGGCCGAGGCGAGGAACAGCGCGGCGCCGGTCAGGTCGTCGGGCACGCCCATGCGGCCAAGCGGCACCGCCTCGCCGACGAGGCGCTTCTTCTCGCCGAGCGGACGGTTTTCGTAGCGCGCGAACAGCGCGTCGACCTCGCTCCACATCGGTGTATCGACGACGCCGGGTGCGATGCCGTTCACATTGATCTTATGCGACGCGAGCGCAAGCGCCGCCGACTGCGTGTAGCTCAGCACCGCCGCCTTGGTCGCGCAGTAATGCGAGACGAGCGCCTCGCCGCGCCGGCCCGCCTGCGACGACATGTTGATGATCTTGCCGCCGCGGCCCTGCTCGACCATCCGGCTCGCCACCGCCTGCATCAGGAAGAACATGCCCTTCACGTTGACCGAAAAAAGGCGGTCGAACACGTCCCATGATTCGTCGAGCAGCGGGCGCATGTCGAACAGCGCCGCGTTGTTGAAAAGGATGTCGATCTGGCCAAAGCGTTCGAGCGCGGCCGCCACGATGCGGGCGATGTCGTCGCGGCGCGTGACGTCGGCGCTCACGCAGAAGACGCGCTCGCCGTGCCCGGCGCGCAGCGCGGCGCCGAAACTGTCGGCGGGCTTCAGGTCGACCAGCACGCAGCGCGCGCCCTCGTCGAGATAGCGCCGGGCCACGGCCTCGCCGATGCCGCTTGCCGCGCCCGTCAGAATCGCCACTTTGTCCTGCAATCGTGCCGCCAAGGCCTGTCTCCGGTTCGTTTTACATTTCGCCGCACAGTGAGCGAACGCTCATTGCGCGAGCAATTGCTCCGCTGGTGATCGAATGATCGGATACGGACCGGGTCATGTCAAGGCGCCTCGCCAGATTTCGATGGTGCAGCGCGGCAGGAGCGGCGGCGCGGCCGCTCACACGGCCTGATGACAAAAAATCGCGATACGTTATATCATTTCGGCCTTATCACACTTTTACACGGCGACCCGCAAGCGGTTGCCGCCCGAAGGCGTCGCCGCATCTTCCCGCGTCTTCGTCACCGCCACACCAGGTGGCTCATTCAACTCTCACGCAACAGGACACCACGATGAAACGAATCGGCTCGATGTTGACCGGGGCGCAGCGCGCGCTAACGCTGTCGAAGTATCTGTTGGCGTCCGGGCTCGCCGCCCTCGCGTTCGGCCACAGTGCGTTCGCCGCCGATGCAGAGGCCAGCGCGAAAATCCCGGTGGTCGCGGCGGAAAATTTCTACGGCGACGTGGTGCGGCAACTCGGCGGCGAGCGCGTCGACGTGACGAGCATCCTCAGCAATCCGGACCAGGACCCGCATCTGTTCGAAGCGAGCCCGGCCACCGCGCGCGCGTTGCAGCATGCGAGCCTTGTCGTCTACAACGGCGCCGATTACGATCCGTGGATGGCGAAATTGCTGGCCGCTTCGAAAGGCGCGCAGCGCACCGTGATCGTCGCGGCCGACCTCACCGGCAGGAAAGGCGGCGACAATCCGCACCTGTGGTACGACCCGGCGACGATGCCGAAAGTCGCGCGCGCGATCAGCGACGCGCTCGGCGCTGCTGACCCGGCGCACAAGTCGGCGTACGATGCGAACCTCGCGAAGTTTCTCGATTCGCTGAAGCCGATCGACGCGAAGGTCGCCGAACTGCACGGCCGCTATGCGGGCCTGCCGGTCACGGCGACCGAGCCGGTGTTCGGCTACATGTCGGACGCGATCGGCCTCGGTATGCGCAACCAGCGCTTCCAGCTCGCCACGATGAACGACACCGAAGCAAGCGCGGCCGATATCGCCGCATTCGAACGCGACCTGCGCGACAAGCGCGTGCGCGTACTGATCTACAACAGCCAGGCCACCGAGGCGCTGACCAAACGCATGCTGAAGCTCGCGCAACAATCGAAAGTACCGACGCTGAGCGTCACCGAAACGCTGCCGGCCGGCAAGACCTATCAGACGTGGATGCTCGCGCAGCTCGACGCGCTCGGCAAGGCGCTCGCCGCGGGCGGCACGAACGCGGCACAAGGCGCAAGCGCCAAAGGAACCACTCCATGACTTCGACTGGCCGCCATGCGCCAGCGGGTGTTCCAACGGGTCAGTCGCCCGGCACACCCACCACCGCCGCCGGAGCCGTCCGGCGCGACACGCCCGTGCTCGAACTCGAGCGCGTGACGCTCGAACTCGGCGAACGCACGATCCTGCGCGACACCAGCTTCGTCGTGAACCAGGGCGAGTTCATCGGCGTGCTCGGGCCGAACGGCGCGGGCAAGACGACGCTGATGCGCGCGGTGCTCGGCCTCGTGCCGGCCGCCGGCGGCACGATTCGCGTGCTCGGGCAGACGGTCGAGCGCGGCAATGCCTCGATCGGCTATATGCCGCAGACGCGCAGCGCCCTCGCGGGCCGCCGCGTGCGCGGGCGCGATTTCGTCGCGATGGCCGCCGACGGTCATCGCTGGGGCCTGCCGCATGCGGATGCGAAAACGCGCGCGGACGTCGATCGCGTGCTCGAGCTGGTCGGCGCAACCGGCCTCGCCAAACGGCCGCTGTCGGAGCTGTCGGGCGGCGAGCGGCAGCGGCTACTGCTCGCGCAGTGCCTGCTCGGCAACCCGAAGCTGCTGCTGCTCGACGAACCGTTGATCAGCCTCGATCCGCATCATCAGAAGAGCGTCGTCGAACTCGTGCGGCGCGTGCAGCAGGAACTCGGCATCGCGGTGCTGTTCTCCGCGCACGAACTGAATCCGCTCCTGAACTCGATCGATCGCGTGCTGTATCTCGGCAGCGGCGTCGCGGCGCTCGGCACGGTCGACGAAGTCATCACGCGGCCGGTGCTGTCGCGTCTCTATGGCTCGCCGATCGACGTGATGCGCGTCAATGGCCGCATCTTCGTGATGTCGGGCGGCGTCGAAGTCGAGAAGCACGATCACGAGCATGAACACGACGAGGACGGCGGACATTCGCACGCTCACTCGCACGACCACGGCCACGCGCATTCGCAGAAGCAGTCGCACAAGCACTCGAACCCGCACGACTCACGCGACGGACACACGCACGATGTTTGAATACGATTTCATGGTGAACGCATTCGCGGCGTCGGGGATCGTCGCGGTGCTGGCCGGCGTGGTCGGCTATTTCCTTGTGATGCGCGGACAGACCTTCGCCGGTCACGCGCTCTCGCACGTCGGCTTCACCGGCGCGACCGGCGCGGTGCTGATCGGCATCTCGCCGATCTGGGGGATGATCGGCTTCACGCTCGCGGCCGGCGTCGGCATGGGCGCGCTCGGCGAGCGGCTGGCGGGGCGCGACGTCGCGATCGGCGTGATTCTGTCCTTGTCGCTCGGCTTCGGCTTGCTGTTTCTGCACTTCTTCACCGCCTACGCGACCCAGGTCACGGCGCTGCTGTTCGGCAACGTGCTCGGCGTGAATGCGTCGACGCTCGGCGTGCTCGCGGCGCTCGGCGTGGTGAGCCTCGCGGCGCTCGCGGCGATCATGCGGCCGCTGCTGTTCGCTTCGCTGCAACCGGAACTGGCCGAGGCGAAGGGTGTGTCGCTGCGCCGCGTGTCGGTGCTGTTTCTCGCGATTGCCGCGCTGGCCGTGGCGGCCTGCACGCAGATCGTCGGCGTGCTGCTCGTGTTCACACTGATGGTCGGCCCGGCCGCCGCCGCGCAGAACCTGAGCACGCGGCTCTCCACCGGGCTCGTGCTTGCGGCCGTGTTCGCACTCGCGCAAGCATGGCTCGGCTTGACGCTCGCGTTCTATACCGACTGGCCGACGAGCTTCTGGATCACGGTGCTGTCGGCGCTCGTGTATGGCGGGAGTTTGCTGAAGCGGCATTGAGCGGCGCTTACGCTGGTCACATAAGAAAACGGCGGCACGTGCATTTCTGCACGTGCCGCCGTTTTTCCGCCGTTTTTCATTTCGCACCGTGTTTTACGGCGTTTTCAGTCGAGCAACACCTTCGCGTGATGCTCAAGGTGATCTTCGATGAAGGTCGAAATGAAGTAGTAGCCGTGGTCATAACACGCGTGGCGGCGCAACGTCAGCGGCTGACCCGCGGCCTTGCATGCCGCTTCGAACACGTCAGGATTCAACTGCGTCGGCAGGAACTGATCCGCGAGACCCTGATCGACGAGAATCCCTTCCGCGAACTTGCGCGATGCCTGCGCAACCAGTTCGCTCGCGTCGTACTGACGCCACGTTTCGCGGTCGCTGCCGAGATAGCCGCCGAACGCCTTTTCGCCCCACGGGCAACGCATCGGCGCGGCAATCGGTGCGAACGCCGACACCGACCGATAGAGGTCCGGATTGCGCAGCGCCAGCATCAACGCGCCGTGCCCGCCCATCGAGTGACCGAAGATGCCGAGGCGCGCGCCGTCGACCGGCAACTCGCTCACGACCGTCTCGCGCAGTTCGTCGCGCACGTACGAGTACATCCGGTAGTGCTTCGACCACGGCTGCGCAGTCGCGTCGACGTAAAAGCCCGCGCCGACGCCGAAGTCCCATGCGTCGCTCTCGCCTGGCACGCCCGCGCCGCGCGGGCTTGTGTCCGGCGCGATCAATGCAATGCCGTGCTGGGCCGCGAAGCGCTGCGCGCCGGCCTTGATCGCGAACGTCTCTTCGGTGCAGGTCAGTCCGGCCAGATAGAACAACGCCGGGACACGTTCCGCGTTCTCATGCAAGGCCTGCGGCGGCAGATAGACCGAGAAGCGCATCGGCAGACCGATCGTGCGCGACTCGTGCCGGTAGAAGCGCTGCTCGCCGCCATGGCAGGCGTGCGACGATAGTAGTTCGAGCATCGCGGCGCTCCTCGCTTAATACAGCACGACCGAGCGGATCGACTCGCCCTTCTTCATCAGGTCGAAGCCCTCGTTGATGCGTTCAAGCGGCAGACGGTGCGTGATCAGGTCGTCGATATTGATCTTGCCTTCCATGTACCAGTCGACGATTTTCGGCACGTCGGTACGGCCACGCGCGCCGCCGAACGCCGAGCCCTTCCACTCGCGGCCCGTCACGAGCTGGAACGGCCGCGTGCTGATCTCTTCACCGGCCGCCGCGACGCCGATGATGAACGACTGGCCCCAGCCCTTGTGCGTGCATTCGAGCGCCTGACGCATCACCTTGGTATTGCCGATGCATTCGAACGAGTAGTCGGCGCCGCCGTCGGTCAGCTGCACGATGTGATCGACGACGTTCTCGACTTCGTTCGGGTTGATGAAGTGCGTCATGCCGAACTTCTTCGCCAGTTCGACGCGGCCCGGGTTCAGATCGACGCCGATGATCTTGTCCGCGCCGACCATCTTCGCGCCTTGGATCACATTCAGGCCGATGCCGCCGAGCCCGAACACGACCACGTTCGCGCCAGCCTCGACCTTCGCCGAATACACGACCGCGCCGACGCCGGTCGTCACGCCGCAGCCGATGTAGCAGATCTTGTCGAACGGCGCGTCTTCACGCACCTTTGCGACCGCGATTTCCGGCACGACGATGTAGTTCGAGAACGTCGACGTCCCCATGTAGTGGAACAAAGGCTTGCCGTCGAGCGAAAAGCGCGAGGTCGCGTCGGGCATCAGGCCTTTGCCCTGCGTCGAACGGATTGCCTGACACAGGTTGGTCTTGCGCGACAGACAGAATTTGCACTGGCGGCATTCGGGCGTGTAAAGCGGAATCACGTGATCGCCCTTCTTCAGCGTGCCGACGCCGGGGCCGACATCGACGATCACGCCCGCGCCTTCGTGGCCGAGAATCGCCGGGAAGATGCCTTCGGGGTCGGCGCCCGACAGCGTGTAGTAGTCGGTGTGGCAGATACCCGTCGCCTTCACTTCGATCAGGACTTCACCGGCGCGCGGACCTTCGAGATCGACTTCCTCGATCGTCAACGGGGCGCCGGCTTTCCATGCGATTGCTGCTTTGGTCTTCATCGTCAATGCTCCTGTGGGTCCGTGAGTCGGTTTGATTGTGCGGGGCGCGTCGCGGATCGGGATGCCGCGGCGCGCGCGTGTTCTGGTTCGTGTTCTGCTTCATGAGCCGGCGCCATGCTTTCGCTGCGGCCGGGCTCGTGCAGGTCGTTGCTCGCTGTTGCTTGCCGTTGCTTGCTGCCGGTACTGCTCGCGACTTGCGATGTCGCGTCTCGCGGCATCGCGTACCGCGCGTCGGCTCGGCGCGCGAAAAGCGTAATGGTATTGCAAAGTGTGGGGCGGAAGCATGCCCGGTGGCTGCGTTTCGTGCGTTGCCTGTTGCCGGGGTCGTTGCCGCGGTCGTTGCCACGTGTGTTGCCGTGCGTTTTGCAATATTCATTGCCGTGCGTGTTGCCGCGCCTTCCAGGATTCGTTGCAACGCGGTTGCCGCGCCCATTGCCGTACTTTGCCATGCCCGTACGCGTTGCCGCAGCATGGCCTCGTGCTCGCCGAGACGGCCGCCGAGTTTATCGCCCGCCTGCTACCGGGCTTCGCTCCGCGTCGTACCGCCGAACCACGGTTCGACGCGGCCATACAGATCGACGAAGCGCGCATAGCGTTCCGCAAGCGCCGCATCGCCCCGCGGACCCGCCACGCGCGTCGCACCGGGCGCGAGCGCGGCGAGATCGCGCGCATGCCAATGACCGCTCGCGAGGCCGCCGAGTATCGCGGCACCACGCGGCGCCGCGTTCGGACAATCGACCGCGTGCAGTTCGACGTCGAGCGCATCGGCAAGCAGCTGACGCCAGCGCGAATCGACCGAGCCGCCGCCCGCGAGCTTGAGCACCGTGACCGTGGCGCCGCTCGCGCGAACCGCGTCGAGCCCGGCACGCAGCGAGAACGCGACGCCTTCGAACACGGCGCGCATCATCGCGCCGCGCGTGTGTTCGAGCGAGAGGCCAAGCCAGCCGCCGCGCGCCTGCGGGTTGAGCCAAGGCGTGCGCTCGCCGGTCAGGTACGGAAGGAAGGTCAGGTTCGAAGAGGCGTGAGATTCGCCATGGGGTGTCGGGGTGGGAGCAGCGCTGAGGGCGGCGTTGCTGTCAGCGCCAGGGTCGGCGCCGGTGTGCGTGCCGACACTCGCGCTGAAGCTCGCGCTCGATACCGCGCTCATCGGCTCGCCGGGCTCCCCGCTGAAGGACCCGGCGGATTCGCCGTTCGCGGCATCGCCAGACACAGTGCCGAGCGCAACGGCATCACCAAACGCCTCGCGATACGCGTCCGCCCACTCATACGACAGCCAGCCGCGCACGCGCTCCAACGCAATGCCGACGTTCTGCATCGCCGCCATCCGATACCAGTGATCGCTGGCCGCGCGATAGCGATGTAACCCCTTCACCGCCGCGGGCTCGCCGCTCGCGAGGACGACGATCTGTCCGCCCGTGCCGGTGGTCAGCAGCGCATCGCCGTCCTGCGCGAGTCCGCTGCCGAGCGCCGCGCACGGCGTATCGGCGGCGCCAGTCGCGAGCACGACGCCGGCGCGCAAGCCGAGTGCCTGCGCGGCCTTCTGCGACAGCACACCGGCCGCCGCATACGATGGTGCCAGCGGCGCGAACCACTCGCGCGGAATCCCGAGCCGATCGAGCAGCGCCGCATCCCACACGCCGGCCGGACTGGCGAGCGCGGTCGCGCAGGCATCGGACGGATCGGTCACGAGCGCGCCGCCGAGCGCGACGCGCAGCCAGTCTTTCGGCTGCAATGCCCAACGCGTGCGGCGCGCGGTCTGCGGCTCATGCCGCACGATCCAGCGCAGCAGCGGACCGGCCATGCCGGGTGCGACCGGATTCGGCTGCGGCTCGGGCCACGCGTCGAGCAGATCGAGCGCGCGCGAGTCGGGCCACAGCAGCGCGGGACGCACAGGCTCGCCCTGCGCATCGAGCAGCACGACGCCGTGCATCTGACCGGACAGGCCGATCGCCCGCACATCGTCGCGCAGCTCCCGAGGCAGACGCGCCAGCGCCTCGACGAGCGCGTTCCACCACGTCTCTACCGCGATCTCGGCCCACCCCGCGCGCGGCATATCGAACGCATAAGCGACGCTCGACACCGCCTGCTCGCGGCCGTGTTCGTCGACGATTGCCGCTTTGAGGGAGCCGGTGCCGAGGTCGATGCCGAGAAAACTCATGGGCGCGAAAACGTCGAAATAAGGATGACGGAGAACGGGAAGCGAAACAGGAAACCCGACTGGAACCGCTGCTGGAACCGCAACTGGAAACGGCACCCGAAACGGGACAAAACGCGCGGCCAGAAGCAAGGTCTGACGAACGGCCCAAAACGGCCCCAAACGGCCCAAGCGCGTCGCGAACCCGCCAAATGCGGGTTAACCCCGCCATACCGCGAACCACCTCAAAACAGGACTATGCTGCTTGCCAGATACACGTTATTGATTCTCACACATATCCCCGCGCGCGACGCACCCGCGCCGTGCGCACACCGCGCGTCGACGCCCCCTGCCCGCACTCCCCGCCACACAGGGCCCGCCGCCGATCCGCCGGGGATTCAGCCACGATAAACCGCGCGCCGGCCTTCGATCCGGCTTTCAAACGAGGCCCGCGCATATCGTCACCGGGAATGCCGGAATAGCCGCGCGCGGTCTTGTAGTGGATTTTCGTCCCCGATACCTTGGAGTCATTCCAAAACAGATGGTGGAGACAGACGATATGCAAGCGAACACGGTTCACCCGTGCGACGAACGCCTGCCCGCGGGCCAGTTGCTCACCCTCGGCATCCAGCACGTGCTGGTCATGTACGCCGGCGCAGTCGCGGTACCGCTCATCATCGGCGCGGCGCTCAAGCTGCCGAAAGACCAGATCGCGTTCCTGATCAGCGCCGACCTGTTCTCGTGCGGCATCGCCACGCTGATCCAGACGCTCGGGCTGTGGATCTTCGGCATCCGTCTGCCCGTCATCATGGGCTGCACGTTCGCGGCCGTCGGGCCGATGGTCGCGATCGGCACCAATCCCTCGCTCGGCATTCTCGACATCTTCGGCTCGACGATCGCGGCCGGCGTGATCGGCATTCTGGCCGCGCCGATGGTCGGCAAGCTGCTGCGCTTCTTCCCGCCGGTCGTGATCGGCGTCGTGATTTCGGTAATCGGCCTCTCGCTGATGGAAGTCGGCATCAACTGGGCGGCCGGCGGTGTCGGCAATCCTGACTACGGCAATCCGGTCTACCTCGGCCTGTCGCTGCTCGTGCTGACGCTGATCCTGCTCATCAACAAGTTTGCCCGGGGGTTCGTCGCCAATATCTCGGTGCTGCTCGGCATCGTCGCCGGCTTCGTGATCGCGCTGCTGCTCGGTCGCGTCAACATGGACGGCGTCACGCACGCGCCGTGGGTCGGCTTCGTGATGCCGTTCCACTTCGGCCTGCCGCACTTCGACCCGCTCTCGATCGCGACGATGGTCACGGTCATGTTCGTCACCTTCATCGAATCGACCGGCATGTTCCTCGCGGTCGGCGACATGGTCGATCGTCCGGTCGATCAGAAGACGCTGGTGCGCGGCCTGCGCGTCGACGGGCTCGGCACGCTGATCGGCGGCATCTTCAACTCGTTCCCGCATACGTCGTTTTCGCAGAACGTCGGGCTGATCGGCGTAACCGGCGTGAAGAGCCGCTTCGTCTGCGCGATGGGCGGCGTGATCCTCGTGCTGCTCGGCCTGTTCCCGAAGATGGCGCAGGTAGTCGCCTCGGTGCCGGCGTTCGTGCTCGGCGGCGCGGGCATCGTGATGTTCGGCATGGTCGCGGCGAACGGCATCAAGGTGCTCTCGCGCGTCGACTTCGTGAAGAATCACCACAACCTGTTCATCGTCGCGGTCAGCATCGGCCTCGGGCTCGTGCCGGTCGTGTCGCCACACTTCTTCTCGCAACTGCCGCCGGCACTGTCGCCGCTGCTGCATAGCGGGATTCTGCTCGCGTCGGTGTCGGCGGTCGTGCTGAACCTGATCTTCAACGGCGTGAAGAGCGAGAAGAAGGCGCGCTGCGAGATTCGCCGCGCCGGACACGATCTCGACACGAGCGCGGGCAGCGAACCACCGCACAACGAGATGCTGCGGGCAGCGGATTTGCATTGAGCTTTGTTGGATGGCGGCGGCTGGTTTGGGTTTGGGTTCGCCTTGTCGCGGGTGAAGTCCTCGACGCAAGCGCAGACGCAGGCGACAAATCACGCCATGACAGGAGGCCGGGCACAGTGGATTGTGCTTTGAGCGTCACTGAGCGAGCACCGGCCCCGTTCATCTGCTGTCGCCTGATTTGCCGTCGCCTGGCTTGAAGCCCATTCGGTTTCCCGTCGCGACGGATACCGCACACAAACAGAAAAGCCACGGCATGCCGTGGCTTTTCTGTTTGCTGCTCCGCTTGTGCGCTAGCGGCGGTCCCCCTACCTCACGGAGACCGCCGCGCCAGCACTTTACCGATTGCGGACGCTCACCCCGCCGTCGCCGCCGAAGCCGCGACCGGCGCACTCGCCGCACCGTAGTCGACCGGCGCGTCCGCAGGACGCGGCTGGTCGCCGGTGTGCTCGATCCAGCCGCCGCCGAGCGCCTGGTACAGCGTGACCAGGTTTTCGAGACGCTGCATGCGCGCGGTAATCAGCGACTGCTGCGACGAATACAGATCGGTCTGCGCGGTCAGCACCGACAGATAGCTGTCGACGCCGTTCTTGTAGCGCAGGTTCGACAGATCGAGGCGGCGCTGCTCGGCCGATGTGTTGCGCTCGAGCGCCTGGATCTGCTGATCGTAGGTGCCGCGTGCCGCGAGCCCGTCCGCCACTTCGCGGAAGGCCGTCTGGATCGCCTTTTCATACGTGGCGATCTGCACGTTCTTCTCGATGTTGGCGAGATTGAGGTTGGCGATGTTCTGGCCGCCCTCGAAGATCGGCAGCGTGATCGACGGCGCGAAGCTCCACGCCGCCGAGCCCGGCTTGAACAGCCCGCCGAGCGTCGGGCTCAGCGTGCCGAAGCTGCCGGTCAGCGAGACCTTCGGGAAGAACGCCGCGCGCGCCGCGCCGATATTCGCGTTGGCCGCGAGCAGATTCTCCTCGGCTTCCATGATGTCGGGACGGCGCGTGAGCAGATCGGACGGCAAGCCAGCCGGAATGTCCGTGAGCAGATTCTGGTCGTTCAGCTGCAAGCCCGGCGGCAGATCGGCCGGCAACGGCTCGCCGATCAGCAGCACGAGCGCGTTTTCAGCCTGCGCCTGCAAGCGTGCCTGTGCCTGCAGATTGGCGCTCGCGGTCTCGACGACCGTTTGCGCCTGGCGCAGATCGAGTTCCGAACCCGTGCCGTTGTCGAACTGCAGCTTCGTGATGCGGTACGACTCCTGCGCGTTCGTCAGCGTGTCCTGCGTAACCTTCAGCAGATCGTCGAGTTCGAGCAGCGTCAGGTACTGGTTCGCGACCTGCGAGACCAGCGAGATTTCCGCGGCCTTGCGCGCCTGCGCCGTACCGAGATACGTCGCCAACGCCTGATCCTTGAGGCTCTGCACGCGCCCGAAGAAGTCGATTTCCCACGACGCGTTCAGACCCACCGAATACGTGTTGGAAATGGTCGGGGCGTTGGGCGAGATCAGCAGATCGCGCGGCGTGCGCTGCCTGCTTTGCGATCCCGCGGCATTGAGCGTCGGGAACAGGCCCGCGCGCACGATCCGGTACTGCGCGGCCGACGCCTGCATGTTCAGCACCGACACACGCAGATCGCGGTTGTTCTCCAGCGCGATTTCGATGAGCCGCTGCAGGCGCTGATCGACGAAGAACTCGCGCCAGCCGATGTCGGCGGCGGCCTGGCCGTTCGCGCTGTGCGCGCCCGGAGCGCCGGGCTGCGTGTCGTACACGCCGCCCGTCGGGAAGGTTGCCGTGACGGGCGCGGCGGGGCGCTCGTAGTGCGGCGCCATCGTGCAACCCGCGGCGAGCAGCACGACCGCCACTGCAATCAAAGAATGTTTTTGCATCTCAATGTCCATCCTTGCCCGAGTCATTGTCAGCCGACCCGCCTGCCGAACCGCTACCCTGCGGTTCATGCGGATGGTGCTGTTCGTAGTGGCGCAGCGCCTCGTCCGGGTCTTCCTTCTCGCCGCCGAACTTCGCGCGGATCACGACGAAGAACATCGGGATCATGAAGATCGCGAGGAAGGTCGCCGTCAACATACCGCCGATCACGCCGGTGCCGATCGCGTGCTGGCTGGCCGAACCCGCGCCGTTACTGATCGCGAGCGGCAGCACGCCGAGAATGAACGCGAGCGAGGTCATCAGGATCGGGCGCAACCGCAGACGCGCCGCTTCGAGCGCGGCCTCGATCGGCCCCATGCCTTCGCCCTGCTGCAGTTCGCGCGCAAATTCCACGATCAGAATCGCGTTCTTCGCCGACAGACCGACCGTGGTCAACAGACCCACCTGGAAGAACACGTCGTTCTCGAGCCCGCGCAGCGTCGCGGCCAGCAGTGCGCCGATCACGCCGAGCGGCACCACCATGATCACCGAGAACGGGATCGACCAGCTTTCATACAGCGCCGCGAGACACAGGAACACGACGAGGATCGAGATGCCGTACAGGATCGGCGCCTGCGAGCCGGACTGGCGTTCCTGCAGCGACAGACCCGTCCACTCGTAGCCCACGCCTGCCGGCAGCTTCGTGACAAGCGCTTCCATCGCCGCCATGGCCTGGCCAGTCGACTTGCCCGGCGCGGCCGCGCCCTGGATTTCCACCGACGAGATACCGTTGTAGCGCTCGAGCTTCGGCGAACCGAACGTCCACTGGGTGCTCGCGAAGGCCGAGAACGGCACCATCGTGCCAGCATTGTTGCGTACGAACCAGGCGTTCACGTCTTCCGGTTGCATACGGAACGGCGCATCGCCTTGCAGGTACACCTTCTTGATCCGGCCGTCGGTGTCGAGGAAGTTGTTGACGTACTGCGACGCCCACGCGATCGAGAACGTCTGGTCGATCGTGGCGAGCGACACGCCAAGCGCGGCAGCCTTCTCGTGGTCGATGCTCACCTTGAACTGCGGCGTATCGTTCAGGCCGTTCGGACGTACCTGCGCGAGCGTCGGGTCCTTCGCGGCGAGACCGAGCAGCATGTTGCGCGCTTCCATCAGCTTCTCGTGACCGAGACCCGCTCGGTCCTGCAACTGGAAGTCGAAGCCCGCTGCCGTGCCGAGTTCAGGAATCGACGGCGGATTGACCGGATACACGAGCGCGGTCTTGTAGCTGCTGAAGTGCATGAAGAGACGGCCCACAAGCGCCTGCACCTTCTGGTCCGCATGCTGGCGCTCGCCGTAATCCCGCATCCGCACGAACACGAGACCCGCGTTCTGGCCGCGGCCGGCGAAGCTGAAGCCGTTCACCGTGAAGGTCGACTCGACGATTGCCTTCTCGTCGTTGAGCAGGTAGTCAGACACGTCCTTCAGCGCGCGCGCCGTGGTTTCCTGGGTCGAGCCGGTCGGCGTCTGCACGAGCACGAACATCGTGCCCTGGTCTTCGTCAGGCAGGAACGACTTCGGCAGACGCACGAACAGCAGGCCCACCGCGAAGATCACCACCATATAGATGATGAGCCAGCGGCCCGAGCGCTTGATCACGTGGTGCACGCCCGAGTGGTACTTGTCGCGGCTCGCGTTGAAGGTGCGGTTGAACCAGCCGAAGAAGCCGGTGGCCTTTTCGTGATGTCCCTTCGGAATCGGTTTGAGGATCGTCGCGCACAGCGCCGGTGTCAGAATCAGCGCGACGAGCACGGACAGCACCATCGCCGCGACGATCGTCAGCGAGAACTGCCGGTAGATCGCGCCGACTGAGCCGCCCGAGAACGCCACCGGCACGAACACCGCCGACAGCACGAGCGCCACACCGATCAGCGCGCCGGTAATCTGGTCCATCGCCTTGCGGGTTGCCTCGCGAGGCGATAAGCCCTCTTCCTGCATGACCCGCTCGACGTTTTCCACCACCACGATCGCGTCGTCCACCAGCAGGCCGATCGCGAGCACGAGGCCGAACATCGACAGCACGTTGATCGAGAAACCGACCACGCTCATGATCGCGAACGTGCCGAGCAGCACCACCGGCACCGCGATCGTGGGGATCAGCGTGGCGCGCAGGTTCTGCAGGAACAGGTACATGACCAGGAACACCAGCACAATACCTTCGAGCAGCGTCTTGACCACTTCCTCGATCGACAGGCGCACGAACGGCGTCGTGTCGTACGGGTACTGGACGACGAGACCGTGCGGGAAGTACTTCGACAGTTCGGCAACCTTCGCGCGCACCGCCTTCGCGGTGGCGAGCGCGTTCGCGCCCGTGGCGAGCTGGATACCGAAGCCTGCCGTCGGCTGGCCGTTGTACTTGGTGTCGAAGTTGTAGTTTTCGCCGCCGAGCTCGATGCGCGCCACGTCGCGCAGACGCACCTGCGAGCCGTCCGGGTTGACCTTCAGCAGGATGTTGCCGAACTGCTCGGGCGTATTGAGCAGCGTCGCCTGTGTGATCGTGGCCTGTAGCACCTGACCCGGCACCGATGGCGTGCCGCCGAGCGCGCCGCCCGCGACCTGCACGTTCTGCGCCTGCAGCGCGGCCTGCACATCGACCGGCGTGAGCGAGAAGTTGTTCAGCTTGTTCGGGTCGAGCCAGATCCGCATCGCGTACTGCGAGCCGAACAGCGTCACCGTGCCGACCCCGTCGATACGGCTGACCGGGTCTTCGATGTTCGACGCCACGTAGTTCGCGAGGTCGTACTTGGACATGCTGCCGTCGGTCGAGACGAACGCCATCACCAGCAGGAAGCTGCTGCTCGACTTCGTGACCTTGGTGCCGAGCTGCTGCACCGCTTGCGGAAGCAGCGGCGTGGCGAGCTGCAGCTTGTTCTGCACCTGCACCTGCGCGATGTCAGGGTTGGTGCCGGCCGCGAACGTCAGCGTGATGGTTGCCGTGCCCGAGTCGTCCGAGGTCGACGCGAGGTACAGCAGATGGTCGAGACCGCTCATCTGCTGCTCGATCACCTGCGTGACGGTGTTTTCCACCGTCTTCGCCGAAGCGCCCGGATACGTTGCGCTGATCTGGATAGACGGCGGCGCGATGGTCGGGTATTGCGCGATCGGCAGCGTGAACACCGACGCGATACCCGCGAGCATCAGAATGATGGCGATCACCCAGGCAAAAATCGGGCGATCGATAAAGAACTTTGCCATGAAGCGGGCCCCCTGTTATTACGCGCCCGATGCAGCGGAAGCGGGTTGAGCCGCGGGTTGCGCCGGTTGCGCGCCGCTGGCGGCCGGCGCGCCTTGCGCGGCCGCGCCGGAAGCCGCGTCGCCGGGCAGTTGCGCCGGCACAGGCTTGACCTGCTGGCCGGGGCGCGCCTTGTCGGTGCCCTGGACGATCACGCGGTCGCCGGCCTTCAGGCCGTCCGCGATCACCCAGTACGAGCCGAACGTGCCCGCGGTAACGAGCGGACGCAGCTCGACCTTGTTGTCGGTATCGACGACGAGCGCGGTTGGCTGCCCCTTCTGGTCATGC
>Ga0153988_1000032_pt1 | contig 27167 bp, 20 predicted proteins | sample TSNC072MetaG_FD_104742 | JGI IMG/M metagenome (GOLD analysis project Ga0153988, IMG submission 104742) | Attine ant fungus gardens microbial communities from North Carolina, USA - TSNC072 MetaG | ecosystem: Host-associated > Fungi > Mycelium > Unclassified | place: USA: North Carolina, Jones...
CGCCGGGCAGCATGCGCATCATCGGCGAGCGCGCGATCGACACCGTGGTCGGCTGCGCGATCGCGATCGCCGCGAGCCATCTGTTCCCATACTGGGAATACCGGCTCATGGGCAAGCTCGTCAACACGATGATCGGCGCGACGCGGCAGTATCTCGAAGCAAGCTGGTGGTGGAGCGGCAAGCCGGCCGCCGCGGTCGTCGCCACGGTCACCGAAGCCGGCGCGCGAGCGCCGGCCGTGGCGATGGCCGATCCGGCGCTCGGCTTCAACGGCCCTGTGCTCGCGGGAGCGGGAGCCGGTGCAGGTGCCAGTACGGGAGCGGGCATTGGAGCCGGTACGGCGGCACCGCCCGTCGCGGATACGGAAGCAAAAGCAGCCGCCGATGCATCCACGAGCCCCCCTACGACCGGCAACCCGAGCGCGCGGCCCGCCCATGGCGCATCGGCCGCGGCTGCGGCCGCCGCTACCGCGCTCGATCGCGATTACCGTTACCGGCTCGCGCGCAAGAACGTGCACGTCGCGTTCGCGAATCTCGGCCAGGCATTCCAGCGCATGATGCTCGAACCGAAGTCCGCGCAGAAGTTCGTGCCGGAACTGAACGGTCTGCTCGTGCGCAGCCACGTGCTCGCCTCGCAGATCACGGCCGCCGCGCCGCTGCTGCGCATGTCCGCGCAACAACAGCAGCAGGTCGAGGACATCTCGCTACAGCCGTTGCAGCGCGCGCTCTCGCTCGTGCGCGACAACCTCGCCGAGGCCGAGGCGGGCACCGCCCTGCCTGCCGAGCAGAGCGAGCAGATCAAGCTGATGACTCGCGAACTCGATGCGATGGTCGTCGAAACGGAAAAATCGCCGGACTACGCGGCCGACGCCGTGCACGACATGAAACTGCTCGCGCATCAATGCAAGCAGATGCTCGCGGCGTCGGCGCAGATTCGCAAGGATGCGAGCGTGATTCGCCTGCCGGACGAATGAAGGTGAACGCGCCGCGACGTTACTGCGCGGCGCCGCTCGCGGGCTTCGTCGCATCGGCCGACGCGGCCGCTGGCGACGAGGCCGACGCCCCCTGTGCATTCTGGCTCTCGTCGAACTCGTGCTTCTCGTGAATCGCGTTGTAGAACAGTGTGGCGATCACGAGCAGGATCGCCACCACGATAAAGACGGCAACGCCAAAGGTCGGGTTCTTCTTGCGCGGCGGTTTGTTCATGAAGCGGGCTCGGTTCGCGAGGCAATCGCGGATGATGTGAGGAAAGGCGGCATTCTACGCCCACTGAGCTTGCACACGGCTTGCAGCCGATCGCACAGGCGGGATGCGGGAAGCTCGCCTTCGATGCAGCAAGCGGCGCCCCTCACACGCCTCACACACCACTTGCGACAGTCGCGGCCGGCCGCACCGGCAGTGCCGTCGAATACTTGATCTGCTCCATCGCGAAACTCGAACTCACGTCGTACAGCGGCACGGCCGTAATCAGTTTCTTGTAGATCCGGTCGTAGTCGTCGATATCGGACACCACCACGCGCAGCAGATAATCGGTCTCGCCGCTCATCCGGTAAACCTCGACCACCTCGGGAATGTCTCGCACCGCCTGCGTGAACGCGGTGGCCCATGCCTCGGTATGCTGATTCGTGCGCACCGCGACGAACACCGTGGTGCCGACGCCAAGTTTGCGCGCATCGCACAGCGCCACCTGCGCGCGAATCACGCCCGCGTCCTTCAGGCGCTGCAGCCGCTTCCAGCACGGCGTTTGCGACAGATTCACGCGCTGCGCGAGTTCCGCGATCGGCATGGTTGCGTCTTCCTGCAGCAATTCGAGCAGTTTCCGGTCGATGATATCCATACCCATATGGCATTCCCCATAGGAAATTATTCTACTTTTAAGAGCCTCAGGGGAATTATATGGAAACTCTTTCTCCGGTCAAACCGGTATAAATATCGATACTGAAAATAGCCGACACGCAGTGCATGCGCTGCATCTCAACCATGAGCGACGACCGCCGCACCCGCGCTTTCAAGCGCCTTTCTGAACACCCGACGCCGCTGCCGGAATCGGCTCGAACCTACGCCGCCGGAAAATCCACCACCGCGTCGAGCCAGCGGCACCGCACGCCGCTCGAACGGCTCCGCGATACGCTCGACGCCATGTTCGAGGCCTGCGCGACATTGCGCGAGCCGTCGCATTCGAGCTTCTTCGCACGCAGCATGCGCCTCGCGCTCGCCGAGGCCGCCGCCGAGCCGGCCTTGCTCACGCCGGCGCAACGCGAGGGCTCGCCCGAGAGCTATCGGCGTCATCTGCTCGCAGCCGATCCGCGCGAGCGCTACGCGATTGCAGCGCTGGTCTGGAAGCCGGGTCAGGCGAGTCCCGTGCACGCGCATCACACGTGGTGCGGTTACGCAGTGCTCGAAGGTACGCTCAGCGAAACGATTTTCGAATGGGACGGCGCGCGGCACTGCGCCAGAGCGATGCGCGCGCAGGCACGCCAAAGCGGCGCGGTGTCGTTCGCGCGCAGCGGACGCGGCGCGATTCATCGGCTTGGCAATAACAGCGACGCCCCCGCTATTTCGCTGCATGTTTACGGCGTGGCCGGCGCGCAGCTCGGCACGCACGTGAACGACATCGTGCGCGTCGCCGATGCGGCGGCGCCGGTCTAACCGTCGGTCTAACGGGCAGACCAGCAAACCTGCCATCACGAAAAGCCTTCGCAACACGCGCCTCATAGCCTCATAGCCGGTTCACGCCACGGGCAGGCAAACATGCCTGCCCGCATGAGCGCACTCCCTCACACCCGCCGGACGCTCATACCCCTCATACCCTTTAACGATTCCCGCCCGTATCGCCGGCCGTGGGAATCTGCGGCGGAATCGGCGCGGTCTGTCCGGTCGGCGGCGGCGCGGGTCGCGGTTCGTGCGACACATCACGCGCCGGCGCGAGCGGCGCAGGCGCACGCTCATCGTCCGCCTCTTCGCGCGCGACGAAGCCCGTCATCTCATCACCGCGCAGAGGCTCGCCCTCGCTATCCTTCGACGACGTATACACGCGCATCTGCGCCACCGGAATCTCGATCCCCGCCTGGTCCATCTTGCGCTTGAGCCGCAGATTGAACGCGCGCGCGACGCTCCATTGCTGCAGCGGCCGCGTCTTGATCTGCCCTTTGACGACCATCCAGTTCGGATCGAAGCGGTCGAGCCCCCACACCTCGATCGGCCCGAGCATCTCGCGCCGGTAGCGGAAGTCGGCCATCAGATCGGCGCCGACCTCGCGAATCAGCTGCATGATCTCGTCGACGTCGGTCGAGAACGACATGCGCACCTCGAACACCGCGTACGCGAAATCGCGCGACAGGTTCTTCACGATCTTGATCTGCGAGAACGGGATCGCGTGGATCGCGCCCTGCCCGTCGCGCAGCCGCACGGTGCGGATCGACAGATGCTCGACAGTGCCCGCGTGGCCGCCGTCGACGTCGATCCAGTCGCCGACCGAAACCGTGTCCTCGATGATGATGAACAGCCCCGTAATCAGGTCGGTCACGAGCGACTGCGCGCCGAAGCCGATCGCGAGGCCGATCACGCCGGCGCCCGCGAGCAGCGGCGTCACGTTGATGCCGAGATTGGCGGCTGTCACGATGCCCGCGATCGTCGCGATCGTGACGAGCAGCACGTTGCGCACGAGCGGCAGCATCGTGCGTGCGCGCATGCTCGGGCTGCGCGCCTTGTTGCGTGGACTGCCGGGATTGAGCGCCTCGGTGATCGCGGTGTCGACGAGAATCCACAGCAGCCACGCGATGAACACGGTCGCGACGATCGCCGTCGCCGCATGCGCGATGCCGCGCGCCGCGACGCTTCGCTCGATCACCGCGGCCAGCGACACGTCCCACAAACGCGCCGCGGATTCGAAGAAGAACAACCAGACGAACAGCGTCGCGAGCGTGCCTGCAAAGCGCAGCAGCCGCGTCAGATACGGCGAGCGGCGCCGCGCGCGCGCACTGCGCGGACGCGTCATGCGCAGCACGATCGCCGAGAGGAAAAACGCCAGCACGAGCAGGAGCGCCGTGACGATCGAAATCTGCAGCACGTTCTCGCTGGAACCCGTGCCGCCGAGCGTGGCGACGATCGACGCGCTCGCGAGCACGAGCACCGGCACGTGCCACAGCGCGGCGAGCACCTCGAAGGCGTCGGTCGCGGCCTTGTGATCGTTGCGCTGCTCGTAGGACCGGTTGCGGATCAGATGCGCGACAGGCCGCCGGAACGCGAGCGCGAAATAGCCGGTCAGCACGGCAGCCGTCATGTTGGCCGCGGTGGAAATCAGCGCGGCGAGGTTCGTGCCGAGCTGATGGGCGACGTCGTAATTGACGGCCGCGTCGCCGAGCGCGCCGCAAATGCCGATCGCGAACAGTACGTGCCGCGCCTGCTCGATCAGCAGGCGTACCGCGACACGCCGGTGACCCGAGCCGAACAGCGAAAACATGATCAGACAGATCGCGGAAAACACCGCGCCCGTGACGATCGCATAGGCGACCACCATGCCGAGCGTGCGGCCGAGCGCATCGGGCATCGCGCGCACGAACAGGAGCGCCGCGAGGAACGCGATGATCCACGGACCGACGCGGCGCAGCGCGAAGATCAGCAATTCGCGGGTGGTCGGATTCGGCTGTAGTCGAACGTCGATGCGAAAGCGCCGCTGAAGCCGGTGTTGCAGATAGATCAGCAGCCCGGCGCACGCGCCCCAACCGGCCAGCATCCCGAGCATCGACAGCAGGATGTGGCCGAGGCTCTCGCGCCCCTGGCCCGAGACGATCGTGTACAGCTCGTTAGCCGCCGCGTTGACACGTCCGCTCCAGTAACGCGCGGGCGTGCGCCCCTGGCGCACGTCGGATTCGAACGACGCGATGCCCGATGCGATCGCGCCGAGCAGCCCCGGGCTCGGCTGCGCGGCTGCGGCGGGGCCGGCGGTTTGCGCGACGCTGCGCGAGGCGTCGCGCAGGCTCTTCAACTGGGCGACCAGCGCGGCGCGCTGACGGTCGTTGTCGAGCGTCGCGATCACGCTGTCGAGCGAGCGCGCGAGTTCCGCCTGGCTGGCCGGCGACGGCGCCGAAGCCGCTTCGGCAGCCGATGCGCCCGACGCCGCGGACGCGGGCGCCGCCGGTGCCACCGTCGCGCTGTTGATGAGGCTCTGCAAGGCCGGGATCACCGGCGTGCCGCCGCCGGCCGCAGCGGCAGCCGGGCCCGCGGCTTCGGCCTTGAGCGGCATCACGCCGAGGCACAGGATCAGCGCGGCGCAAAACAGCGCGGCCATCCATGCGCCGATCGATGCCACCGCTCGTGCAAGCGCGCGGCCCGGCGGCGCGCCGGCGGTCGGGCTGGGGGAAAAATGAGTGATGGCGTGTGTTGTCGACGGGCCGCCGCTAAACGGCGCAGCCTCGAACTCACGCCGCAAGGGACATGACTGCATGGCAATCCGCAAGAAAACGGCAGACGCCAGTGTAGCCGCAGTTCCAGCCCACGCGCCCGCGCATGCGTAACTGAATGTTAGGGCAAATGTCAGGGCGCTTGCACGGGCGGCCACACAGGGGCCTCAGTACGCGGCCGTCGCTAGCTGGCGGATGAAACGGCCCTGCTCCAGTTCGTCGACGAACGCGATGGCGTAGTCTTCGGCGGAAATGCGGCTATTGCCTTCGGCGTCGGCGATCAGCGTTTTTGCGCCTGTGCGGAACTTGCCCGTGCGCTCGCCCGGTGCGATCAGCGCGGCCGGGGCGAAGCATGTCCAGTCGAGGTCGCTCACGCCACGGTAGTAGTCGAATGCGTCGCGATGCGCGAGTGCGATGCCCCTGTAGGCGTCCGGGAAACCGTCGGTGTCGACCAGTTGCTTGCCCGGCGCGACTTCGAGCGAACCCGCGCCGCCCACCACTACGAGGCGCCTCAACCCCGCCGCGCGCACGCCCTCGACGAGCGCATGGGCCGCCTTCGACAGCACCGCAAGGTCGCCTTGCGGCGGCGCATACGCGCTCGCGACGACGTCGTGATCGCGCACCGCCGCGCCGACGCTCGCGGCATCGAGCAGATCGGCCTTCGCTGCGTGCAGATTCGCGACGCCAGCCGGCACGCGCGCCGGATCGCGCGCAAGCGCCGTCACCTGATGCCCGCGACGCGCGGCTTCCGCGGCGATCCGCGAACCGACCATGCCGGTCGCACCGAACAACGCGATCTTCAATTGCTTGCTCATGTCACTGACTCCTGATACGTTATATGTAACTACTACAGTTACATATTGAGTGAAAAAAAGCGGGGTGCTTACCCCGTTCGACCTCGTTCGTCCCCATTCATCCTTTCAGTCACGCGTGCCGCGACAACCCGGTACACACGCTGCGATACTACTTTTCTTGCCGCTGTGGCTTCGCCGGTCATGCCGCAGCGTCACCCCTGTGCGCGGCGCTTGCGCTCCCGCTGCTTTTCCGTGCGCACCCCGTCGGCGGTGGCGTCGGCGCGCGTGCGGCCGGCAAGCGCGGTCTCCATGGCCTGCTGTGCTTCGCCGATGATACCGCGCAGCACGCCCTGAATATTGCGCCCCACCATGCACGCCGGATTCGGCTCCTCGCGATGCAGCGAGAACAACGGCGCCTCTTCGACCGCGCGATACACGTCGAGCAGCGTGATCTGCCCGGGCAGCCGCGCGAGCAAAGCGCCGCCACCGGCGCCAAGCTGCGAGGTGGTCAATCCCGCCTGCGCGAGCATGGTCAGAAGCCGGCGAATCAGCGCGGGATTCGTATTGACGCTGCCCGCGATCATTTCCGACGACAGCGGCACGCCCCCCTGCAACGACAACAACGCAAGCACGTGTACAGCAAAGGCAAACCGGCTACTCGTGTTCACGACGAACCTGTCCCGCAACGACAATATGTAACCATGGTAATTACATTTATCATCCTCGTCAAACGAGGCAAGCCGATACAGGCGACGGGCACGCGGCTCACTTGTCCATCTGCTTCTGCGCATCGGACGACTCGCCCGATGCCGCCGACGAAGCGGACGCCGCCGTGTTCTGCGCCGACCACGCCTGCAACTTGCGCCCTGCCGCCTCGAGCCCTTGCCCCGTTATTGACGCGGCCTTGCCCAACTGCGCGTTGGCCGCGCTCTGCAGATTGGCCTGCGCGCTCGACGCAAGCGATGCGGGGTCGATCCTGAGCGACGGCGCGGATGCGGCATCGAGCGTCTGCTGCGCGGCGGCCTTGCTCGCATCGACCTGCTGGCCGACGTAGCTCGCCGCCTGATCGAGCTTCTGACCGGCGGCCTGAGCCGCATCGTCGAGCTTGCTCGTCACCTGGCCAGCCGACGCGTCGTTCTTCTGGCACGCGGCCAGGCCGCCGAAGATCAGGACCACGAACGCCGCGCGGCGCAGCAGCGAGGAAGAAAGCGATGAAATCATGTTTGCCATGAACCGCCCGCGAGACGGCCCGTACTTGCGAAGACGCACCATGATACCGCCTTGTCCCGCGCGCTCCGTTGTTACGCGCAACGCGCCGCACGTAGCGCACGGCGCGCAGCCCCGGGACCGTCGCCGTTCTGTCAACGATGATGGAGTAGACTGCCGGAGCATTGAGCAGCATCTGTCAGCATCTCCTCGCGCCGATACACGCGAGTGAACCCGGCGCGGTATTCCGTTGATCAACCGGAGGCATACGATGGCGGCAAAGAAGATCCTGTTCCTGACCGGCGATTTCGCCGAGGATTACGAAACGATGGTGCCGTTTCAGGCGCTGCAGGCAGTCGGCCATATCGTCGATGCGGTCTGCCCGAACAAGAAGGCGGGCGATCGCGTGAAGACCGCGATCCACGATTTCGAAGGCGACCAGACCTATACCGAGAAGCCGGGCCACCAGTTCACGCTCAACGCCTCGTTCGACGACGCCGATCCGCACCAGTACGACGCACTCGCGATCGCCGGCGGCCGCGCGCCCGAGTATCTGCGGCTCAATCCGAAGGTGATCGACGTCGTGCGGCAGTTCGCCGAGGCGGGCAAGCCGATTGCCGCGATCTGCCACGCGGCGCAACTGCTCGCAGCCGCCGACGTGATCCGCGGCAAGCGCATTTCCGCCTATCCGGCCTGCGCGCCCGAAGTGAAGCTGGCGGGCGGCGAATATGCCGACATTCCGGTCGACGCGGCGATCACCGACGCCAACTTCGTCACCGCGCCGGCGTGGCCCGCGCATCCCGAGTGGCTGCGGCAATTCCTCGTGCTGCTCGGCACGCGTATCGAGCATTGAGGCATCGAGTTCGGCGGCGGGCGCGACGCTGCGCTCGCAGTCAGATCAACCGGCGCCCTCATTTAAGATTCGTCCGATAGTTCTCGAAGCAAAGCTCCCCCATAGTCGCGGCTGCCTTGGGGAGTGCTGCTTCGATGAAACTGACCGACTGGATCGTCCTGCTTGCCGTCATCCTGATAGCAATCGCTTTTTTCTGCGCGCGCCGGCCCAGCGCCTGGTCGCACAACAATCGCGCGCGGCGGATAAAGGGCACGCGCCTGCTGCTACAGGCCGCGTGCTCGCTGTGGGCGGCCCTGCTGATCGTCGCGCGGGACCTTGTCACTGTCGATGGCTTCGCCGGCCTGCGGCCCGCGCCGGTCGAAGTGCTCGCGGGCGTCGCGATACTGCTCGCCTGCGGCTGCTACTGGTCGATACGCGGCACGAGGCTGCTCAAGCGGCGGCGCATCTTCGCGGGCTGCTGAACGGGCCACCTGGCGGACTATTGAGCGGCTTATTGAGCAGGCTACTGCGCGACCGTCGTGCCCGCCGCCTGTCGCCTTGTGCTTCTGGCCCGCCTCTGCCCCTCTTCTTCGCCGCCGCTCTCCTTCCGCTCCCTCACACTCCTCTCGCGTCTACCCGCTCCCGATGCCCCGTCGGGCATCGATCGCAGGCGCGAGCGGCCTCGCATCGCCACCACCGTCGCCTGCCTTCGCGCGCTCGCGCGTCTCCATCTCCGCGCGGCTGCCCGGCGAATCGCGGCGCGCGAGAACTCCGGCCGCATCGGCACGCACAAGCGCACCGGCTGCCCCAGCCCCCGCTTCGGGCAGCGACAGATAAAACGTCGTTCCCGCGCCTTCCTTCGACTCCGCCCACACGCGCCCGCCGTGCCGCTCGACCATCCGCCGCACGAGCGCGAGGCCGATGCCCTCGCCGGCCGTCGCGTTGCCGTGCAGACGCTGGAACGCGTTGAACAGACGCGGCAGCGCGACCGCCGGAATACCGAGGCCGTTATCGCGCACGTAGAAGATGCGCAGCGACTGCACGCCGGGCGGTGCCGGCGTCGTGCCGATTTCGATACGGCCTTCGCGCGCCGGCGCCAGATAGTTGACCGCATTGCCGACAAGGTTCGCGAAGATCTGTTCGAGCGCGGTCGGGTCGCCCCACACCGCGGGCAATTCGCCGAGCGTCACGCGCGCACGCCGCGCGCGGATCGAGCCCTGCATCGCGTCGACGACGCGCTGCACGATGTCGCGCACGTCGACTTTCTGGCGCCGGTACTCGACGCGGCCGACGCGCGAGAGCCGCAGCAGCGCGTCGATGATGTGCGACGAGCGCAGCACGGCCGTCTGCAGATAATGCAGCGCCTCGCCGACGTCCTCGTCGATCACGCGCTCGATGCGTTGCCGCGCGCCCGCCGCGAGCGTCGATTCGCGCACCGCCGCGCGCAGTTCGCCGCACGCGCGGATCAGCTCCTTCGAAAAGCCCTGCAGGTTCACGAGCGGCGCGCGCAGATCGTGCGACACGCTATAGATAAACATTTCGTTTTCCTGAGTCTGCTGCCGCAACGTCTCGTTGATGCGCGCGAGCTCGGCCGCGCGACGCTCTAGGTCCGCATGAAAACGCGCCTCGATGCGCTCGGCTTCGAGCAGACGCCGGCTCGTCTCGTGCAAGGTCAGGTCAAGCCGCGCGATCTCGTCGCGGCCCGCACCGATCGGCGCAAGCGGCTCGTTGCCGGCAAGACGCCCGGCGTTGTCCGAAAGCTGCGCGAGCCGGCCGCGCACGCCGCGAGTGAACAGCCACACGGCCATCGCGACGAATAGCAGCGAGCCGAACGCGGCCGCGACGATCAGAGATTGCTGGCGGTCGCGCGCGGCGTCGGCGGCATTCGAGCGCAGCATGTCGAGGCGCCGCTCCTCGGCCTGGAAGGCAGTCACCTGCAGACGAAAATGGTCGAGTACGTCGGCCTGAGCGAGATCGCGGAAGCGCGCGAGAATATCGTCGCGGCGCCCCGCGTGCAGCATGTCCTCGATCCGGTCCGACCATTGGCGATACGCCTGCACCGCCTGGCGCACCTCGACCACGCGCTCGACCTGCGCCGGATCGTCGGCGACCAGTTCGGCCAGTTGATCGATGCGCCGATCCACGTCGACCCATACCGCGACCGGCGTCGTGAAGCGGGTGTCGTCGGCGAGCACGGCGCCGCGCAGCGCGACCGATTCCGAAAGCACCGGATCGAGAATCGCGGTGCTCTGGCGCAGCACCTCCTCGCTGTGCATCGCCCAACGCTCGGCGCGCGCCGTGTCGGCCTGCGCCTTCACGAGCCCGGAGAGCAGCGCCAGTTCGAGGACGGCGGGAATCGCGATCAGCAACAGGCCTTTAGTGGTCAGTCTCATGCGTACGCATTGGTGGGAATGGCCGGCGGATCGTGCACGGAATCGGCACATTATGTCGGCGTTTGCGCGGGAAGACAAAGCGGAGCGCAAGTCGCTCGGGAAGCCGGCGCGAGGCACGCCGCCTGCGCCCGCACATGGCCTCGCCGCGTGGCCAGCGGGCGCCGCATGCCGCTTATGCGTGAGGAATCCCAATAAAACTGTAATTAAAATCGAAGACTATGCCCCCGGCTGGATCATTCCCGCCACGATCCGGCGCGTACGCACCACTATTGTGCTCTCCGCCTCCATTCAGGTGCAAATCCCGGGCCGCGCGGCACGGCGCGCAATCGTACGCGAGCCCATCCCGGTGCCTGTCTGCACCGCACCGGCGCCGCCGGCACAACTTTGGCCCACTTCTTGCTGACATAGCGCACTTTTTGGCATAAGCGGGACACATCGATGGAAAGTCTGAAATACGGCGCCGATACCGAGTTTCTTCTGCTCGGCGCCGCCATGGTGCTGGCGATGCACGCGGGCTTCGCGTTCCTTGAACTCGGCACGGTGCGCAAGAAGAATCAGGTCAATGCGCTCGTCAAGATCCTCGTGGATTTCGCGGTCTCGACGATCGCGTATTTCTTCATCGGCTACACGATCGCATACGGCGTGCAGTTTTTCGGCAGCGCCGCGTCGCTCGCCGAGCACAACGGCTACGGGCTCGTGCGCTTCTTCTTCCTGCTAACGTTCGCCGCCGCGATTCCGGCGATCGTCTCGGGCGGCATCGCCGAGCGCTCGAAATTCAACCCGCAGCTGTTCGCGACGTTCGTGCTGGTCGGCTTCGTCTATCCGTTCTTCGAAGGCATTGCGTGGAATGACCGCTTCGGTATTCAGGACTGGCTCACGCATGCGTTCGGCGCGCCGTTCCACGACTTCGCGGGCTCGGTCGTCGTGCACGCGTTCGGCGGCTGGGTCGCGCTGCCGGCCGTGCTGCTGCTCGGCGCGCGCCACGGCCGCTATCACCGCGACGGCGGCATCGCCGCGCATCCGCCCTCGAACATTCCGTTTCTCGCGCTCGGCGCATGGGTGCTGACGGTCGGCTGGTTCGGCTTTAACGTGATGAGCGCGCAGACGCTCGACAAGATCAGCGGCCTCGTCGCCGTCAACTCGCTGATGGCGATGGTCGGCGGCACGCTGAGTGCCTGGTTCGCCGGCCGCAACGACCCCGGCTTCACGTACAACGGCCCGCTCGCCGGACTCGTCGCGGTATGCGCCGGCTCCGACCTCATGCACCCGCTCGGCGCGCTGGTAACGGGCGGCATCGCCGGCGTGCTGTTCGTCTATATGTTCACGTGCGTGCAGAACCGCTGGCGCATCGACGACGTGCTCGGCGTATGGCCGCTGCACGGCCTGTGCGGCGCGTGGGGCGGCATCGCGGCCGGCATCTTCGGGATGCGCGCGCTGGGCGGCATGGGCGGCGTGTCGCTCGGCGCACAGGTGCTCGGCACGCTCGGCGGCATCGTCGTGGCGGTGCTCGGCGGCACGATCGTGTATGGCGTGATCCGCATGACCGTGGGCTTGAGGCTCGATCAGGAAGAGGAATACAACGGCGCGGATCTGTCGATCCACAAGATTTCGGCGACGCCGGAGTGAGCCGGCATACGCGTACAAATGCGCACGCCGATGTTAGACTTCGCGGCTGGAGATGGCATTCTCCCTTAACCGCCCTCGGGGCTGATGATGCCTGCTACGCCCGGTCAGGCGGACGCGGCATCGTCTCGCCCGCCTGAACCGGTTTGTCGACACGCTCCGGTTTCCGATCCTCTCCCATGTATTGGTCCTTTCTCGCTGTCGCCATCGGCGGCGCACTCGGCTCGCTGTTTCGCTGGTTTCTCGGCATTCGCCTGAACGGCCTGTTTAGCGGACTGCCGCTCGGCACGCTGGCCGCCAACGTGATCGCCGGCTATATCATCGGCGTGGCGGTCGCTGGCTTCGCGCGCGTGCCGCAGCTCGCGCCGGAATGGCGGCTCTTCGTGATCACCGGCTTGATGGGCGGTCTCTCAACGTTCTCGACCTTCTCCGCCGAAGTCGTGCAACGCCTGCAGGACGGCCGGCTCGGCTGGGCGGCCGGCGAAGTCGCGATTCACGTCAGCGCCTCGCTCGTGATGACGATCCTCGGCATCGCAACGGTATCGCTGCTGTCGCGCTGAGCAGCCGGCACGGCCCTCACGCGGCACTCGCATACGGACATGCGGGCTGCCGGCAAGAAACGCAACCGAGAAAGAAACCGAAACCCGTTCGAACGTCTCGCCGCCTCTCGCGGCCGGCGAAGAAATCGACTTTTCGGTATCGGCGATGTATAAGCCCACAGGGCCCTGCCTCAACACGGACACAGCGGGAAGCCGGTGAGATTCCGGCGCGGTCGCGCCACTGTATCGGGGAACCTGTTTCACCCCGGAGTCAGACCTCGCTGTGTCGTCTTTTCCAAACCTGCACGGAACGCGCAATTCCTGGAGATTCGACATGCCTCAGCGGCTCATCGAGATTTTCAACGATTCGGATTCGAGAGTCCGCAACAAATTATTCGGCATCTACGGCGTGCTGATCGCCATCAACCTGCTCGCCTGGCTGTGGGCGATCGTGGCTTTCCACAACTATCCGGTGCTGCTCGGCACCGCGCTGATCGCGTATGGATTCGGTCTGCGCCATGCCGTCGACGCCGACCACATCGCCGCCATCGACAACGTGACGCGCAAGCTCATGCAGGAACGCAAGCGGCCCGTTGCCGTGGGCTTCTTCTTCTCGCTCGGCCACTCGAGCGTGGTCGTGCTCGCGTCGGTCGCGGTGGCGCTCGCGACCACTGCGATCCAGGGCCGCTTCGACAACTACAAGGAGATCGGCGGCATCATCAGCACGGCCGTGTCGTCCTTCTTCCTGTTGGCGCTCGCGCTGATGAACTTCCTGATTCTGCGCGGCATTTATCGCGCGTGGCGCCACGTGCGCAATGGCGGCGCCTATGTCGACGACGACTTCGACATGCTGCTCGCGAATCGCGGCTTCATCGCGCGCCTGTTCCGGCCGCTCTTCCGGCTCGTGACGCGTAGCTGGCACATGTATCCGATCGGCTTTCTGTTCGGCCTCGGCTTCGACACCGCCACGGAAATCGGTCTGCTCGGCATCGCGGCCACGCAGGCAGCCAAGGGGCTTTCGCCCTGGGCGATCATGGTGTTTCCGGTGCTGTTCAGCGCGGGCATGTCGCTCGTCGACACGCTCGACGGCCACCTGATGCTCGGTGCCTACGGCTGGGCGTACGAACGGCCGCTGCGCAAGATCTACTACAACATGACGATCACGCTCGTCTCGATCGTGGTCGCGCTCGTGATCGGCGGCATCGAGGCGCTCGGCCTTCTCGCCGATCAACTGAATCTGAAGGGCGGTATCTGGGACGCGATCGGCTCGCTTAACGATAACTTCGGCATGCTCGGCTACATCATCATCGGCATCTTCGTGCTGAGCTGGCTCGTGTCGGCGGTGATCTATCGCGTGAAGCGATTCGACGAGGAGCAGACCAGTCCGCAGGTCTGAGCGTACGCAGGCGGGGAAAAAGCGAAAAAAAGGCGTCACGTTGCCGTGACGCCTTAAAAGTTCTAGCCATTCCGAGGGCTGTGCTAGAACCTGAGAGACGGTGCTTGAATCAGTACTTGAAGCGTCGGTACTTGAGCGGAATTCGAAAGCTTGCGACGCCGATGCGCCCGGTATTCCCGCGAGGTACGGGCAGCAGGAACGTACAGCCGGCGGCCTTTTGCAGAGAATCCATCTTTCGAAATAATGTTCCATTTTTTATGATTATGCTGACTAAGTCAAGCAAAATCCGAATCCAGGCCGTTCCGGCAATTTATTCCGATAGAATCAATTTGTCACAAAAAAACTGATCTCATGCCACGGCATCGAGAGAACCCGCCGTCTTCCGTGGAACGGCCATCGATAGGTGACGAACTCAGAATTTGAAATACGGTTCCAAAAAAGCCATGAAACGACCTACTCCGATCCCCGCCGCAACCCTCACCGCCAAAGACCGGGACGGCTCGGGCGACGAAGTCACCGCCCTTGCGCGCGGCCTGACCGTGCTGCGCTCGATTGCCGCCGCGCACGCGCCGCCCAGCAATCGCGAACTCGCCGAACTGACCGGCATTCCGAAGCCGACGGTCTCGCGCATCACCGCGACGCTCGTCAGCGCCGGCTTCCTGCTGCGGCTACCCGACAGCGAACGCTTCGTGCTGACTTCGTCGGTGCTGGAACTGAGCAACGGCTTTCTGCGCAATTTCGACATCCGCGCCCGCGCGCGGCCCTTCCTGATCGAACTCGCCGAGCACACCGCGCTCTCGGTGCATCTGGCCGTGCGTGACCGCTTCGACATGGTCGTGATCGAGACGATCCGGCCGCGTTCGGCAGTGCTCGTGTCGCGGCTCGAAATCGGCTCGCGCATGAGCCTGACGCGCACCGCGATCGGCCGCGCCTACCTCGCGGCGCTCGCGCAGCCGGAACGCGAGGCGCTGCTTACCGGCCTGCAGACCGCCGAGGGCGACGAATGGGGCTACATCGGCGGACGGCTCGAAAGCGCGATCGAGGACACCCTGGAGCGCGGCTTCGCGATCGCCACCGGCGAGTGGTACGACGGCCTCAATGCGATCGCGCTCGGCTTCGTCGGGCCGTCGGGCGAGCGCTATGCGGTCAACTGCGGCGGCTCGGCCGACCAGTGTCCGCGCGACTGGCTCATCTCGCATGCCGCGCCCGCGCTGCTCGAATGCATCGGCAAGATCGTGCTCGAAATCGGCGGTACGCCGGCGCGCCGGCTCGACACCTGAGGCACCTGAGACACCCAAGGCTCCGCGAGCGACTCCGAGACCGGCCGAGCAACCAGCCGGCCGGCGGCGCGAACCGGCCCGGCAGCAGCTGACGCGCATCCCGAATGGCGCATGGCCGGACAGCTCTTCACACCAGGCCAACAATTTCCCAACATCCTGTAACCTTCGTAATTAAACGAAAAATAGGCGGCTGGACTGTTACAGAGACCGCAACGTACGATCATGCATCCCGTCGCGGGATACGCGCGCGTCAGGCCGTTTTCGCCGTCGAAAACGGCGCCGCGCACTCCGTGGTGATTCCGCATTGCGTTAACATCTCTGTCCCGCGCCTCGGGTAGCATCGCGTTGCGCGACGCACCTGCAACCGAACGCAACCGAAGCCGCCTGTCATGCCGTCCATGTGCTGCCGCCCTGCGGGCGCGGCGGCCACGCGAGCGGCGCACATCAAAAAGCCAGCCACCCGACCGAACCGATGGACGAACAACAAAAGCACCCGGAAAACCAACGCCCCACCGCTTCCCAACCGTCGGCAAACGGCGCGCCACATGGTGCGCCCGGCGCGGTGCAGCGACATCGCGGCCGCACCATCGCACTGATCGTCGCGGTTCTGGTCATTCTCGGAGTGGTGCTGTGGCGCTGGCATCCGTGGGGCGGCGCGAGCGGTGCCAGCGCCCCGGCTGGCGCGAGCGGCGCGCGGGGCGGCGGACGCTTCGGCCGCGGCGGTCCGAACGCGATGGCGAACATGGCGCAGCCGGTACACGTCGCCACCGCCACGCAAGGCGAGATGCCGGTCGTGCTGACCGCGCTCGGCACGGTCACGCCGCTTGCTACCGTCACCGTGCTGCCGCAGCTGAGCGGCGTCTTGCAGGACGTCTATTTCAAGGAAGGACAAATGGTCAAGAAGGGCGACGTGCTGGCCCAGATCGACCCGCGCCCGTACGAGATTTCGCTGCGCAACGCCGAGGGCACGCTGGTGCGCGACGAGGCGCTGCTCGCCACCGCGCGCCTCGACCTCAAGCGCTATCAGACGCTGCTCGCGCAGGACTCGATCGCGAGCCAGCAGGTCGACACGCAGGCTTCGCTCGTGCGCCAGTACGAAGGCACCGTGAAATCCGACCAGGCGAATGTCGATAGTTTCAAGCTCGACCTCATCTACGCGCGCATCACCGCGCCGGTGTCGGGGCGCGTCGGCCTGCGCCAGGTCGATCCAGGCAACTACGTGACCTCGGGTCTCGCGAACGGCATCGCGGTGATCACGCAGTTGCAGCCGATCAGCGTGATCTTCACGACCTCGGAAGACAACCTGCAGCAGATCATCCAGCACACGCAGAACGGCGAACAGCTCTCGGCCACCGCCTACGACCGCAGCAACACGCGGCCGCTCGAAGTCGGCTCGCTGAAGACGATGGACAACCAGATCGACACGACCACCGGCACGGTGCGTCTGCGCGCGCTCTTCGATAACAAGAACAACGGGCTGTTCCCGAACCAGTTCGTCAACACGCGCCTGCTCGTCGACACGATCAAGGACGCGGTCATCGTGCCGACCTCGGCGGTGCTCAACGGCTCGATGGGTCCGTTCGTCTACGTCGTGAAGGACGACAACACGGTTACGGTCCGCCCGGTCAAGCCCGGCCCCGTGGACGGCGAGCGCACCAGCATCAAGTCGGGCCTCGCGCTCGGCGAGCGCGTCGTGACCGACGGCTCGGACCGTCTGCGCGAAGGCTCGAAGATCACGATTCCGGCCGAGCGTCCCCGTGGTGCAGCGGGTGCCTCAGGCGCATCGGGCACGCACGGCGCGAGCGCTGCGGCCGGCGCCTCGGGTGCTTCCGCCGCGCATGCGCATCACGGCAGACACGCGTCGCAGGCTTCGCAATAAAGTAAAGGCACGGCACTTACCGCATGAATCCATCCCGCGCTTTTATTCTGCGTCCCGTCGGCACCGCGTTGCTGATGGCGGCGATCATGCTGGTCGGCCTCGTCGCACTGCGCTTTCTGCCGCTCTCCGCGCTGCCCGAAGTCGACTATCCGACGATCCAGGTGCAGACGTTCTATCCGGGCGCGAGCCCGGACGTGATGACGTCGTCGGTCACGGCGCCGCTCGAGCGGCAGTTCGGACAGATGCCGTCGCTGAACCAGATGTCGTCGCAAAGCTCGGCCGGCTCGTCGATCATCACGCTGCAGTTCAGCCTCGACTTGCCGCTCGACATCGCCGAGCAGGAAGTGCAGGCCGCGATCAACGCGGCCGGCAACCTGCTGCCGTCCGACCTGCCCGCACCGCCGATCTACGCGAAGGTCAACCCGGCCGACGCGCCGATCATCACGCTCGCGATCACCTCGAAAACGCTGCCGCTCACCCAGGTGCAGGACCTCGCCGATACCCGTCTCGCGCAGAAAATCTCGCAGGTCGCGGGCGTGGGTCTCGTCAGCCTGTCGGGCGGCCAGCGCCCGGCCGTGCGGATTCAGGCGAACCCGCGCGCGCTCGCCGCGTACGGCCTGAATCTCGACGATCTGCGCACCACGGTCTCGAACCTCAACGTCAACACGCCGAAGGGCAACTTCGACGGCCCGACGCGCAACTACACGATCAACTCGAACGACCAGCTGACCGATCCCGAGCAGTACAAGAGCGCGGTAATCGCCTACAAGAACGGCCGGCCGGTGATGCTGACCGACGTCGCGAACATCGTCGCGGGCGCGGAGAACACCAAGCTCGGCGCGTGGGTCGACAACACGCCGGCGATCATCCTGAACGTGCAGCGCCAGCCGGGCGCGAACGTGATCCAGGTGGTCGACAGCATCAAGGCGCTGCTGCCGCAACTGCAGCAGGCGCTGCCCGCCGCGCTCGACGTGCAGGTCGTCACCGACCGCACCACGACGATCCGCGCGTCCGTGCGCGACGTGCAGTTCGAACTGGCGATGTCGGTCGTGCTGGTCGTGCTCGTGATGTACCTGTTCCTCGCCAACATTTACGCGACGATCATCCCGAGCCTCTCGGTGCCGCTCTCGCTGATCGGCACGCTCGCCGTGATGTACCTGTGCGGCTTCTCGCTCGACAACCTCTCGCTGATGGCGCTGACCATCGCCACCGGCTTCGTGGTCGACGACGCGATCGTGATGATCGAGAACATCGCGCGCTACGTCGAGGAAGGCGAAACGGCGCTCGAAGCCGCGCTGAAGGGCTCGAAGCAGATCGGCTTCACGATCATCTCGCTGACGGTCTCACTGATCGCGGTGCTGATTCCGCTGCTGTTCATGGGCGACGTGGTCGGCCGGCTGTTCCACGAATTCGCGATCACGCTCGCGGTGACGATCGTGATCTCGGCGGTCGTCTCGCTCACGCTCGTGCCGATGATGTGCGCGAAGCTGCTGCGCCACACGCCGCCGCATGAAAGCCACCGCTTCGAGGCAAAAGCGCACCGCTTCATCGACTGGGTGATCGCGCGCTACGCGGTCGCGCTCACATGGGTGCTGAACCGGCAGCGCTCAACGCTCGTCGTCGCGCTGCTCACGCTCGTGCTGACCGGCCTCCTGTACGTGTTCGTGCCGAAGGGCTTCTTCCCCGTGCAGGACACCGGCGTGATCCAGGCGATCACGCAGATGCCGCAGTCGGTCTCGTTCGCGTCGATGGCCGAGCGTCAGCAGGCGCTCGCCGCGCAAATCCTGAAGAACCCCGACGTCGACAGCCTCACGTCGTTCATCGGCGTGGACGGCAGCAACATCACGCTGAACAGCGGCCGCATGCTGATCAACCTGAAGCCGCGCGACGACCGCAGCAACACCGCGAGCGACGTGATCCGCCAGTTGCAGAAGGACGTCGCGCATATTCCCGGCGCCTCGCTCTTCATGCAGCCGGTGCAGGACCTGACGATCGACTCGACCGTGAGCCCGACGCAGTACCAGTTCATGCTGACCGATCCGAACATCAGCGAATTCACAACGTGGGTGCCGAAGCTGGTCGACCGCCTGAAGCAGTCGCCCGAACTCGCCGACGTCGCGACCGATCTGCAGGACAACGGCCGCTCCGTGTTCATCGAGATCGACCGCGCGACCGCCGCGCGCTTCGGCATCACGCCGGCCACGATCGACAGCGCGCTCTACGACGCGTTCGGCCAGCGCATCATCTCGACGATCTTCACTCAGTCGAACCAGTACCGCGTGATTCTCGAAGCGCAGCCGACGATGCAGCAATACACCGATTCGCTGAATTCGATCTACCTGCCCTCTTCCACCTCGACGGGCGGCCAGGTGCCGCTGTCGTCGATCGCGAAGTTCATCGAGCGGCCCGCGCCGCTGCTCGTCACGCACCTGAGCCAGTTCCCGGCCACCACGGTGTCGTTCAACCTCGCGCCGGGTTCGTCGCTCGGCGCGGCCGTGCAGGCGATTCAGCAGGCCGAGAAGGACATCGGCCTGCCCGCCTCGTTCCAGACGCGCTTCCAGGGCGCGGCGCTCGCGTTCCAGGCCTCGCTCGCCAACGAGCTGTTCCTGATCCTCGCGGCGATCGTCACGATGTATATCGTGCTCGGCGTGCTGTACGAGAGCTTCATCCATCCGATCACGATTCTCTCCACGCTGCCGTCGGCCGGCGTCGGCGCGCTGCTCGCGCTGCTCATGACCGGCCACGATCTCGACATCATCGGCATCATCGGCATCGTGCTCCTGATCGGCATCGTGAAGAAGAACGCGATCATGATGATCGACTTCGCGCTCTACGCCGAGCGCGAGGAAGGCAAGCCTCCGCGCGAGGCGATCTATCAGGCCTGTCTGCTGCGCTTCCGGCCGATCCTGATGACCACGTTGGCCGCCCTGCTCGGCGCGCTGCCGCTGATGCTCGGTACCGGCGCGGGCTCGGAGCTGCGCCGCCCGCTCGGGATCGCGATCGCGGGCGGCCTGATCGTGAGCCAGTTGCTGACGCTGTTCACGACGCCGGTGATCTATCTCGCGTTCGACTCGCTCGCCCGCCGCCTGCGCGAGCGCTTCAGCCGTGGCGACTCGTCCGGCAGCGCCACGCCGCCCGCCACCGATGCAGGGAACTAGGCGATGAACCTGTCGCGTCCGTTCATTTCCCGCCCGGTCGCCACCACGCTGCTGGCGATCGGCATCGCGCTGTCGGGTGTGTTCGCGTTCACGAAGCTGCCGGTGGCGCCCTTGCCGCAGGTCGATTTTCCAACCATCTCGATCCAAGCCTCGCTGCCGGGCGCGAGTCCCGAGACCGTGGCCACCAGCGTCGCGAGTCCGCTCGAACGGCATCTGGGCTCGATCGCCGACGTCACCGAAATGACCTCGTCGAGCTCGGTCGGCGCGGCACGCATCACGATGCAGTTCGGCCTGAACCGCGACATCGACGGCGCCGCGCGCGACGTGCAGGCCGCCATCAACGCGGCGCGCGCCGACCTGCCCGCGAGCCTGCGCAGCAACCCGACCTACCACAAGGTCAACCCCGCCGACGCGCCGATCCTGATTCTCGCGCTCACCTCGCACACGCTGACCGCCGGCCAGTTGTACGACTCGGCCGCTACGGTGCTGCAGCAGTCGCTCTCGCAGGTGGACGGCATCGGCGAAGTGGACGTGAACGGCTCGGCGAACCCGGCCGTGCGCGTCGAACTGGAGCCGCATGCGCTGTCGCACTACGGCATCGGTCTCGAAGACGTGCGCGCGGCGCTCGCCTCGGCCAACGCGAACAGCCCGAAAGGCTCGATCGAGTTCGGCGAGAACCGCGTGCAGCTCTACACCAACGACCAGGCGAGCAAGGCGTCGCAGTACAAGGACCTCGTGATCGCCTATCGCAACGGCGCGCCGGTCAAGCTCTCGGACATGGGCGAGGTCGTCGATTCGGTCGAAGACCTGCGCAACCTCGGCCTCTTCAACGGCAAGCGCTCGGTGCTCGTGATCCTGTACCGGCAGCCCGGCGCGAACATTATCGAGACCGTCGACCGCGTCAAGGCCATGCTGCCGCAACTGCATGCGTCGCTGCCCGCCGACGTCGACATCGAGCCGACCTCGGACCGCTCCACCACGATCCGCGCCTCGCTGAAGGACACCGAGCGTACGCTCGTGATCGCGGTGGCGCTCGTCGTGATGGTGGTGTTCCTGTTCCTGCGCAACTGGCGCGCCACGCTGATTCCGAGCGTGGCCGTGCCGATCTCGATCGTCGGCACGTTCGGCGCGATGTATCTGATGGGCTTCTCGATCGACAACCTCTCGCTGATGGCGCTGACCATCGCGACCGGCTTCGTCGTCGACGACGCGATCGTCGTGCTCGAAAACATTTCGCGGCACATCGAGAACGGCGTGCCGCGCAGGAAGGCCGCGTTCCGCGGCGCGCGCGAGGTCGGCTTCACGGTGATGTCGATCAGCATCTCGCTCGTCGCGGTGTTCCTGCCGATTCTGCTGATGGGCGGCATCGTCGGGCGGCTGTTCCGCGAGTTCGCGCTGACGCTGTCGCTCGCAATCGCGGTGTCGCTGGTCGTCTCGCTCACGCTCACGCCGATGATGTGCTCGCGCCTGTTGCGCGAGCCGCATGAAAAGCGCGAGGAAAGCCGCTTCGGCCAGTGGCTCGAGCGCGGCTTCATGTCGATGCAGCACGGCTACGAGCGTACGCTCGGCTGGGCGCTGCGCCATCCGCTCCTGATCGTCGTTATCCTGCTGCTGACGATCGCGCTGAACGTCGCGCTCTACATCATCGTGCCGAAGGGCTTCTTTCCGCAGCAGGACACCGGGCGGCTCGTCGGCGGCATCCAGGCCGACCAGAGCACCTCCTTCCAGGCGATGAAGGGCAAGTTCTCGCAGATGATGGACATCGTCGGCAAGAACCCGGCCGTCGACAGCGTGGTCGGTTTCACGGGCGGCCGGCAGACCAACTCGGGCTTCATGTTCGCGTCGCTCAAGCCGAAGAGCGAGCGCAAGCTCTCCGCCGATCAGGTGATCCAGCAGTTGCGCGCACCGCTTGGCGACGTGGCCGGCGCGCGCACGTTCCTGCAGTCGGTGCAGGACATCCGCGTGGGCGGCCGGCAATCGAACGCGCAGTATCAGTTCACGCTGCTCGCCGACTCGACGCCCGATCTCTACACGTGGGGGCCGAAGCTGACCGAGGCGCTGCAGGCACGCAAGGAGCTCGCGGACGTGAACTCCGACCAGCAGCAAGGCGGCCTCGAAGCGATGGTGACGATCGACCGCGCGACCGCGTCGCGCGTCGGCATCAAGCCCGCGCAGATCGACAACACGCTCTACGACGCGTTCGGCCAGCGCCAGGTGTCGACGATCTACAACCCGCTGAACCAGTATCACGTCGTGATGGAAGTCGCGCCGCGCTACTGGCAGAGCCCGGAAATCCTGCGCGACATCTTCGTCAGCACCTCGGGCGGCAGCGCAAGCGGCGCGCAAACCACCAACGCGCCGGCCGGCACGGTGACCGCGCACGCGGCGGCCACCAGCACGACCAGTGCGGCCACGGGCGGCGCGGCGGGCACCACCGCCACGAGCGCGGCCAGCATCGCCGCCGACTCCGCGCGCAATCAGGCGATCAACTCGATCGCGGCGAGCGGCAAGTCGAGCGCGTCGTCGGGCTCGCCGGTGTCGACCACGAAGGAAACGATGGTGCCGCTCTCTGCCATCGCGAGCTTCGGGCCGGGCACCACGCCGCTCTCGGTCAATCACCAGAGCCAGTTCGTGGCCTCGACGATTTCGTTCAACCTGCCGCCGGGCGTGTCGCTGTCCACGGCCACCCAGGCGATCTACGACACGATGGCCCAGATCGGCATGCCGGGCACGATCCACGGCAGCTTCCAGGGCACCGCGCAAGCGTTCCAGCAGTCGATGTCCGATCAGCCGATCCTGATCCTCGCGGCGCTCGCGGCCGTCTATATCGTGCTCGGCATCCTGTACGAGAGCTACATCCACCCGCTGACGATTCTCTCGACGCTGCCGTCGGCGGGCGTCGGCGCCCTGCTCGCGCTGCTGCTCTTCAAGACCGAGTTCAGCATCATCGCGCTGATCGGCGTGATCCTGCTGATCGGCATCGTGAAGAAGAACGCGATCATGATGGTGGACTTCGCTATCGAGGCGTCGCGCCACGGGCTGTCGTCGAGCGACGCGATCTACCAGGCGTGCCTGCTGCGCTTCCGGCCGATCATGATGACTACGTTCGCGGCGCTGCTCGGCGCGCTGCCGCTCGCGTTCGGACGCGGCGAAGGCGCGGAGATGCGCGCGCCGCTCGGTATTTCGATCGTCGGCGGGCTGATCGTGAGCCAGATGCTCACGCTCTATACGACGCCGGTCGTGTATCTCTACATGGACCGCATCCGCGTGCGCTGGGAAGCGAGAAAGGCGCGCCGCTCGGGTGGCGCGTCGCCGACATCGTCGTGATATCCAATGGCAATGCGGCGGGTCGGCATGCTCGATGATTGCTTCGATGCATGCCGACCCGCCGCACGAGCCGGTGTGAAAAACCGGCGGAAGATTTTTAGAACTTGAGCCTCGGCGCTAGCGCGCGGAGCTTTCGTTGCAAACCGTTGCTCCGCGTTTCTGTTCCCGGCTCTGCCCGACGTCTCTGCTCAGGGCTTCCGTTCAAGGCTTCGGTTCAGCGTTTCTGCTCAAAGCTTCTGTTCGATCGCCAGCGAAAAAATCCGCTGCCACTGGCGCGCCTGCCGCTCACCCGGCATCGGCACGATCCACTCGCCGTGCCGCGGGTCCTTCACCTTGAGCGCGAGCCGCGCCTGTGCACCGCCGCCCTGCACTTCGGCGCCGAGCAGATCGGCAAAGATATACGCGCCCTTTTCATCGCCGACGCGAATCTCGCAGAGCCGCTTGGCCGCCGCGAGCCGAACCGCGCCCCAGTTGCCCTTCAGCTCATGCGTCCAGTCGCCGTCGCGCACGTTCGGCGCGACTTCGCGGCGCCGCCGCAGCCAGTAGGCAAACGCGCCGATCAGCAGCAACGCGGCCAGCGCGGCGACGCCGACCGCAACGGCCAGACCGAACGCGGCCTGCAACGCATAAAAGGCCCGCACCGCACCATACACCAGCGCGATCAGCACAATCAACGCAACGAGAATCGGCATCGCACACTCACCCGGCAAAAGGCTTGAGCCTAGCACGAGCGCGCGCCGGCTCGCGATGCCACCCGCCGTTGCGCCAATCGCGGCGGCGGCGCGCGCAGGAATCTGGCCGACCGAACGCCACCGCCTAGCGGCCACTACGGCTCTGTGTAACGGATTACGCAGCGTGCCCTATCACGCACCATTACGCATCATCGCGCACCGCCCCGCATCACTGCGCCTTATGCGCCGCCGTCCAGTCCTTGAGCGCCTTCAGCGTATTCTCGACATGCTTCTCGGGCGAGAGGCTCGTGTATTCGTAAATGATCTTGCCGTCCGGCGCGATCACGTACGACACGCGGTTGGCCATGCCGCTATGCATCGGCATGCCAGCGTCGTATGCGCCGATCACCTTCGAATCGGCATCGGCCGCGACCGGGAATTTGCTGCGGCATTCGCTGACCGAGAACTTCGTCAGCGTATCGATGTTGTCGTGCGACACGCCGATCACCGTCGCGCCGTATTTCCTGTATTCGTCGACCGCATCGGCGAACTCATGCGCCTCGATCGTGCAGCCCTTCGTGAACGCGGCCGGGTAGAAGTACAGCACGACCGGGCCCTTTTTTAGTTCGTCGGCGAGCGAATAGCTATAGGTCTTGCCGCCGAGCGAGGCTTCGGTCGTGAAGGCCGGCGCAGTGTCGCCCGGCTTCAGCGTCGCGGACGCGAACGGCGAATGCATGGCGAATCCGAGCGCCATGACGGCGGCGAACGCGGCCGGTAGGTGTTTCATCTTCATCTGCGTCTCCATGCGTGAGCACACGCGTTGACATTGAGTCCAAGGCATCGGGAGCGGCCGCGTCGGTGCAACCGCCCTTGCATCGGGTATTGGAACACGGATGCGCAACACGCGTAAGCGGCGTGGCATGACGATAAGCGGATCGAAAGAATGCGGCGCTAAACGCACCGCGCGTCGAGCGGCCACCGGGTCCCGGCAGATCAGATCGCCGGTTCCGCGACATGCACCCCGAACCACGCCGCCGCCGACAGATTCAGCTCCGACAGCACGGCGGGCGTAAGCGCCGCAAAGCCGGCCGCCGCGGCAAGCGGCGCGGCGTCGCCGCCCTCGCCCGCCACTTCGGCGATCCCGAGCAGCGCGCCGAGTTCGCCGTTGCGCGACACGATCGCCTCGCGAATCTGCGGTGCGAGGGCGAGCTTTTCGAGCACCGTGCGCGGCGTGCTGCCGAGCACCACGTGCACGAGCGAAAAAATTCCGGTCATGAACGCGGCGTCGGCGAAGTCGCCATTGGCCGGGTACAGCCAGCTTGCGGCCAGCTCCATGAAGCGCGAGCGCGTCGCGGCCAGTTGCACGAGCGGATCGGTGCGCCACGGCCGGTCGCCGGTGTCCGCGTAGAGCAGCAGTTGCGCCCAGCGGGCGATCTGCCGCGTGCCGGTCGCGATGATCGCCTCGCGCAGCGACGAGATCGGGCGCCCAAGTCCGAACGCGCTCGAATTGACGAGGCGCAGCAGTTGCACGACCACGCTCGGGTTCAGCTTCAGTTCCGCTTCGAGCTCGAAGATGCCGGCGTCGCGCGAGAGCAGCGCGAGCAGCAGCAACAGGCCCGGGCGCAACGAGCGGTTGCGCGGCGCGGCCAGCAACTGCGGCCGCGCGAAGAAATAGCCCTGGAACAGATGGAAGCCGAGCTCGTGTGCGAGCGCGAAGTCCTCGCGCGTCTCGACCTTCTCGGCGAGCAGCGTCTTGCCGTGCCCGCGCAATATCGACGCGAGCTTGGCGAGCTTGCCGCGCGGCGCCTGCAGCAGGTCGACCTTGACGATGTCGGCGTACGGCAGCATCGCGAGCAGTTCGTCCGAGAGGTCCCTGACGTCGTCGAGCGCGATCTGGAAGCCCGCATGACGCAATTCGACGAGACGGCGCGCGAGCGGCATGTCGAAGCGCACGGTTTCGAGAATTTCGAGCACGAAGCGCTCGGGCGGCATCAGGTGGACGATGTCGCTAAAGAGCAGCCTGCGCTCGATATTGACGAAGCCGCGGTGCTGCCCGAGCACGGCCGGCACGCCGATCCCGCCGATCGTGCGCACGACCACCTGCGCGGTCATCTGGGCGTCGTCGCTGATTTCGGCGTAGTTGTGCGCGCCGGCGCGAAACAGCAGTTCGTAGGCGTGGAGCGCGCCGTGGCGATCGAGAATCGGCTGGCGGCCCAGATAAACGTACTGCGCATCATCCGCCGGCGTCGCGGCGCCGGCGGGCAAGCCCCTGACGGGACGGGCAAACGGCTCGCTCATTTCGGCGCGCCGCGAGGCGGGCCCGGCAAGCGGCCTGGCCACAGGGCGTTCGGACATGGTTCATCGGTGCAAGGTTCGGAAACTATGCAGCAGCGACATCATGGCCGGTACTGCACAACGGGACTCATCGTGTTTACGGATGTAAAGCGGCCCCACTTTAGCCGAATCGCCCCCGCGGCGGCATGAGGCAATCCGATACCGGGTGTTTTCCACGAGGGCCGCTAAAGATTTCGCGGCGCGGGTCGTTATCTCGTTCTGATGCGGCGGCCTGCTACTTGACTGGCCGCCCGAGCCGGCGGACCCGCAGTTCCGCCGGCGGACGAACTCAGGTTGCCAGCGACACACATGGAAGCGAACACGATCACCGCGCCC
>Ga0153988_1000033_pt1 | contig 27128 bp, 20 predicted proteins | sample TSNC072MetaG_FD_104742 | JGI IMG/M metagenome (GOLD analysis project Ga0153988, IMG submission 104742) | Attine ant fungus gardens microbial communities from North Carolina, USA - TSNC072 MetaG | ecosystem: Host-associated > Fungi > Mycelium > Unclassified | place: USA: North Carolina, Jones...
CAAAATGGGCTAATACTAGACTATGGAAGTGTTGCTCCTGAAAATTTGTAAAAGGCTAATTACTATTCATATTTACTAGTTAAATAAAAAGTGCTAGTATTAGCTATGCTAGAGAGCCACTTGCAGGGGTAACTATAAATAATACTCCTGAAACAACACCTAGTTTTACCCAGTCAATTGACATTAAGAGACAACCTCTTTTGGAGAACCAAATCTGTAATACTAATGACATTATTGTCCAGGGCAATACTCACCTAAAGGATACCATGGACAACAAAGTAAAGCATAATATTGATGAGCTCATTGCTCTATGTGGGTGAGAAGAACTTGAAGATCTTGATGGCATGCTGTTCATTATGAGTAATCAACCTTAGTCTTGACTGTCACCCTAAATTCCTTCATTCAGCATATTCCAGTTTTCATTTCTTGTCTGTACCAACTCAATTCAGTTCTATTTGTCCTGTGTTTGACTTTGTTACTTACTGCTGCATACATGCAGTTTTTTCTTTCCTTGGACCCATCACATCTGATGCCCAATGATGCTTCAGAGAGCAATTCACAGTTACTGATCATCACCCCTCTACTTTTCCTCTTGCAGTAGTTTCTCTTGGTCCTCTATACTCCTCAAGTTCTATCTCATATAGGATTTATGTTGGGTGCTGGTGTCATCATAAAGCAATGTAGGATACTCAAAGTGATCAGTTATATGGAATATGTTCTGAGTCATGTGAATATACCTGACATTAAATAGAATCAACCTATTTGCACTGATGAGATTAATATCATATCTACTGGCTTTACTACTTAACAAGAAAACAAACACCTAGTCATGAGGATTATTCAACTGATCAACAAGCTTCTGTTGTTTTGGAATCAATGTGGTCCCATCAAGATAGAAATATTCATATTCAGTCCAAGGAACAAAAGGTAGAAAGAGGCTCATAACAATATCTATTGATGCACAAATTAATCACAAAGTACTGCTGATTCAAGAATTTTAAGAAAGTCAGGATCATGAAAAAAAAGATAAACTCACTTCAGAGAGAAATTGAAAAGGATTTTGTGCACAGTGACAATGGACAACATAAGCTCATAGACCTTCTTTGTCTTCACAGCCTATGGTCTATAAGTCAAATACTCTATGTCCTAGGCAGCCTCAATGATATTGGTATATTCTTCTCTTCTCATTGTGACCCTCTGCTGATGCTGTACCATGAATGTGAGATTCTTAAAGACTTGTTATGCATATAATGTCAAAGGGTAACTGTAAAGGTCAGGGTTACTATTTGGGTATGTATTTTTAATAAATAGCTTGATGTTATCTTGGGCAGCTCATCAATACATAGGGAATAAAGCATTGTCAAACATTGATCTACAGCATTTCTAGGACCAGGTGGTCACAAGGTGCATGTAATACAATTGACAAGTTGTTCATAGAGGGAAGGAGTCAATTTATCAGCAGTTTTAGATGAAAATAAAGGCTAGTACAAGGAGAGAAGGTCATCTATAAGTTTTTTCCACATGGGGATTCTGCACATTTTTGATCTATAGTACAAAGAATTAAAAATAATAATATGAACAAATTGAATTAGAAATATTATTTTCTATATTCATACTAAGTCCATCCATTGATAGTATTTTCATTCATCTATACTATTTGAATGGTACATCCTGGAACTGGCCAGTCTGGCAGGACTACACTGGAATTTCAGATGGTCTTTTCCCAAAAGATGACAACAAATTACCTCGTGGTTGGTCGTGAAATGATGCCAGTGACATTAAGGTATTTTTTAATGCATTCCTCAATATCAAAGATTCAGAGAACAAAAATAGATTTGTTACTAGATGAGGATTCCCAAAACATCCAGGACATGAAATCTGGAGATCCTAGATCCAGCGTCAATACAAGGCCTGGAGCCTTTATGGTTTGATTATCAAAGAGCTCTAGGATGCTGGAATTTATTCCTAGGACATTTTTGTCCAAGAAAATAATTCATGGTCTGATGCTGAAAATTATGTAATAATGATATTTGACAGTCTAGGCCTAAAACTCTTTGGAGAGGAGATATTTTCTGAAAATGTAGACATTCTGCATAAGGATGTGCAAAGTTGTCTAAAAATTATAATCTTCAAATCATGGGCAGACATTAGACTATATATTAACAGACTACAAACCTGTGCAGAAAAGCAGAAGATACTTGTTAAGCATTATTTTTGAGATATGTTTTCATACTATTTTACAGAATTTTTTGACTAGTAAATAAAGCTACAACAGAGCATAATAATAAAAGATACATTGAACAGACTGATCTGTGATATGGCAAAATAGAAGGAGATAGCAGGAATTTTGGGCAAGAAAGATACTATCAAAGATGCCAATAACAAGTTAAAAGAGTTAGAGAAGATCATGCAACACCTAGGTAGTTTAATGAAATTAACAAGGCCAGTGGCACAAGAAGGTGAGTTTCATAAATCCTTATTTTGATTTACCTTACATCGTCATTTAAGGTTACTATAGAGTACCAAAGAGAGCACTGGAAAAGTTTGCCACTGTTGAGGATATGACCAGTCTCCTTGAAACATACAATAAGTATTTTGATGGAGGCCTTGATAACAAAGCAGAGGCCCTAATCCCTGAGGTTATTGATTTCAGAAACACTATAAAGACAATTGACTATGACTTTGGAATGGAAATGGAGGCTTCCATGTCCTAGGAGATGCTTGACCAGCACCTAGGGTTACAAAAGGGAGTATTTCTCTCATTTAACTTCCACAGACATCACTCTGGAATATTACCTTGGAATAATAAAAAACTATTTATGCTTTCAGCAGATATTCACTCAATCCTCTGGAGCATTTTTAGTACAGATCAAAGTCACCTGCAAGTGAGTGGTATTCTTGTTGGTGATAAAGTGGGACTGAGGAAGATGGTGCAGACCATTGGTCTGATTGTATATCTCAATTATATCATATATTTTCAGGAACATAAGAAACCCCTCTCCTCTATAATCAGTATGTCTTTATTGTGTGATTATTAATATAGTTCTATTGACCCAGTTGTAGCTGAATGCCCCTATCTTGATGGAAATGACACAGTTCTATCTCACCCTTACCTAGTAATCTGTCCTGGAACTCTTATTATGCAATGAATGAGCGAGTTAAAGACATTGCTTACTCCCTATTCTGTTAATATCTTCATCTACAGCAGAAAAATTGATGGAAAATATTTTTGGGGGTCATCTGGTCCCTTACTTTCATCAATTCATAGGGCACACCATAGAGTAATTGTAGCAAGCCAGTCAATATGTCTGATATTTTTCTCTGGTACTAATATAAGCTCACAACCCCTTTCTAGGTCATTTTCAACAATTTCAGGCAATTCCACACTGCCCTCAAGTGGGAATAGTCTGCACGACCTTGGCAAATCCCAAATCTCAGGCCAAGAATAGAATATAGTCTTAGCATATTTAGTCACTGTTTCTTGACAGTGGTAATTGATAAGGCACATTATATATGGAATTCTGGGAACAAACATGTTGTGATCCTATGTATACTTTAGCAAGCAACTGTTAGAATTGTCATGACTGTGACATCTCTGTATATAGCAGCAACAGTATCTTCTCTTTTACACTCCAGTTTATTCTAGATTTGACTTATCTATTGGATTTTAGGATATTTCATCACTTGCCTGACTAATAGGGATCAAATATTTTTTCACTAAATCCTTTTATAAAGAGGAGAAGGAAGATACAAAACAGTTGCATTAGATAAAAAAGAACAACCAAAAAGGACATAAAGTTCTTGCAGAGAACCTTAGGGTGATCTAGTGGTACCAATAGCACATTTTAGGCCATTTCTTAAGAAGAACAACATCCACTGTTGATTACACAAGCACACTGCTTCTTGATCTTCCTCCATATCAGGAGATTGTGGGATTATTGAAGCTAACACAAAGGGAAATGGATATCATCACTGAGTGTGCAAAAGATGCAAAGGCTTTGTAAGTCATCTCATCACCCTGTTTCCATAGGTACTATGATGTGGAAATCTAGTATTGTAAATATCAGAAACTCCAAGATCCAAACAAAGGTATATTCAGAAAGCTATTGCTGTAAACAATTTTTCACTATTCTGTAGAAATTCTATCTCAAATACAGGTTAGCAGTTGGATATTCTAAAGAGGACCTAGCAGGTATTATTCCCATTTTCCAGTCACTTCAGGAGTGGAATGCAAAGAAAAGCACAAAGATGGATGCATGTGCAAGGATATGTGCACATTATCTTCAAGATGATTGAATTGACAATGTTTATTTCCAAGATGAAGAACCTGTCTTTCCTTAGATTCATGCAACTTGGGCTTCAGAGCCTCAATGCACTTGTCAAATCATTGTCTATGCTGAGTTCCTCTCCATGGCACTACTCCTTTAGAATGTTGGCAACCATTCATGCTTCTCTCTGAGTTAACTTACAATACTTTTTTTTTAGATTCTTATCCTCTATCACTTTCCATCAATGGAAAAATATCTTTTGCAGAATGAGACAAATGTGTGGTAGCATTCCATAGTGATGACTAGCCATTACGTGTACTTGTTTTTTCAAGTATTGGATCTACAAGGCTGAATTTGGCAATTGTAGATATTATTGTCCTTTTTGTAAGATCTTTGGTCAGTACTATTGCAACCAACTGATCTTAGTTTTTCAGGATTAGCCATGGTCAGCTCAAGATGAATATCAAATCTGTGGCTGTGCATACTATCAGCCACAAAAGAAGATAGTGAAATTCATTAGTCTTCTTGTAATTGACTCTGTTGACACATTGATGTACAAGATGGCTCAAGGGAAAGAGAATATGTTTGAGGCTTTTATTATATTGCAAGGTCACATTCTAGATACAAAAGAGGACAAATGAGACAAGGTCCCAGAAAAAAGGAAGGTAAATCACCAAAAAAAATATTTCTGTACATTATGAGGAAGAGGGGAATGAACTTGCCAAGACAAAACGTCACTTCTATGGATCAATCATATAGGGTCAAGTCATGAGTATGTTAATTAATATAGTACTTATTCTCTGCACAGGTCTAGGATCATCTATAGGGCTACAGAAGGTGCCAATCCCATCTCTGAGTGAGCCTCAGGCTCTCATGCTTCCAAGCCAAAGAGAGACATCTCTAGATCATCCAGAAGGAACATATTCTTTATCAAGACCAAAGGTTGGCCCAGTTCAAATAAGAAGAGAAGGCGCAAGTAGTGAAAAGGTTAACAGCATACCAATTCCATTTAGGTCAGCATTGATTGGAAAACAAACAGCAAAGAAAAGAGAGATAGGCTTGAAATACAAGTAAGGCAAGATAGGAGGGATCTAACACCATTGGGTATGAGAGTAGATAACTTGTTGTGACTAGGCATTGATCTGCAAAAATAGGTTGCATGAAGTGCACAGTTAGTGTTGAGATGTTCTGGTTCTTGTTTGGTGGGTGTTAATGCACTTTAATTTTCATTTATTTGGATATTGTAAGGTAAATTGTAGGGTACTATTCTGTTTACTAATTATTTTTTTCTACTTTTTCATTCTCCTTGATTCTATCTGATGTGATGTACTGTCTAGCCATTTTTTTCATTCTCCTTAATTTGATACTCTGCCTAATCATTTCCTTTTAATCTCCTCAATTCTGCCTAGTCTTTTTTTAAATCCTCCTTAGCTTGAGACTCTGTCTAGTCATTTTCCATCTCCTTAATGAGCCAATGAGTGATGACCAGTCATCAATGGACCACATTAACAAAAAAATTCTTACTTTGTGGGATAAATCAGTTATTGATTAGTAAAGGGTTTACTAATTAGTGATTAATCTGAACTCTCTCATAAGTACAGACAATGAAATGTTCTCTCCTAGAATACTGACTATGGTGACCAGAGTTCTTAGTTCAATGCTCCTAGACAGAGTAACATTTCCTTTGCTTATTAGGCCTATCTCTCTTATAAAGATGATTTGAAAAGCCCAGAGATCTTTAATATCTCAAGAGTTGGCTACAAAAAGAGTTTGGTTCATTTGGGCCATAGAATTAACCCTGGCCATTGTCAGTGGTCCTATTGCAGCCATGTCGCTTAACTTGAACAAGAGGGGAATAATACCATCAAGTGCATCTGCAGAAATCTAAGCTCAGAGACACTACTCTTCCCTTATACATCTTTTTGCTAGCAAGAAACACTTATTACCTCATGTGCAGGACTACCCAGGACCAGATCATGCTTTTCATATGTGTGCTTTCTGTTGGCCATGTTTTGGTTCTGTCTGACAATTAATACAAATTTTTCTTGATCACAGAGGCAAGTTGGGTAGCAGTAAATCTGAAAACTAATAACTTACCATTAAAAATGTCCCACAGCAGGGCACCATCTAATGGAGACAGTTGCCCCTTGGCCATGAGGAGGATATGTACAAATAAAGCCTAGTACTTTTCAAACCTAAGAGCTTGAGACAAAAGAAGACAGAATAATTGGTACCCATTAGTTGGTAGCCTTTGTCAGGTGGAAAGCAAGATTATTAGAAGAGCCCTGGCCCCAGTAGCCTGTGGATAATTGATCCACATTATTATAATCTAGGTTCTGACTTTTCTCATGTATCAATGCAATGGGTTATGATGCTACTGTTATTTGTTATTCCATCTTGACAATCTGTTTGCTTCAAGTCTCTGTAGTTCAAAGCAGCAATGTGCATAGCAAGAGAATATGGGCCTTCTTAGTCTTATCCTCAACCCAATGGCAGGTGTTGGATTCTTTACTTTTGCCTTTACTAAGACCATGTATAGGACATCTACAACAAGGTCCCTGACTCATGGAATGGTGTTTTGAGTATATCCATTATTATCTGCAACTATAGTTATGACTTTACTAACTTTTAGGACCTCTGTCACAGTGGGATTCAATGGCATTACTGATCCCAGTATGACAGTTGGAATCTCACTAGAAATAATGCCTGATTCCCATTCCAAAAGGTTAACCAACATTGCCTTGGTGTTTTCACCAAAGCCTTTGGTCCAACTATCACTGATATAAGCAGCTTCAATTGGTATATTCCATAGAACATCCAGAGCCATATATAGGGGACTAGTGCTTGCTTGACTGGTCATGAGTCTAGGACCAATTAGCACATCTTAGCAAAGGCTCATTCACTATTTAGTGACAATATGGTCATGTTTGCTATACCTATTGAAGTTACTAATCAAAATAGTTGTACATATTTATACTTGGTTTTATATTGCTCAAACCAACATTTCCTTGCTTATTTTGTTCTTGATCTATGAATAAGCCCTATTGAGGTTAACTATTCAAGTAAATGGCTCATGCAAATGGGATCTTATCACTATCAGTCTTGTCAATATGAACACAATTGGCTACGTTGCTTATGAAGTTGTTCTTTATTTCTTTCTCATTTTCAAACAGCGTATGCAATGATCTGCTGAAATTGAAAATTGATCTAGAAATATATACCATCTCGCCTTGAGCACTATTGTCCCAATGCTGAAACCGGGAAATCCTAGCAAGTATGACAGAAAAATTGTGTTGATGGCATTCTTATAGAAGATAGTACTCGATGAGAGAATGATGACCTTCAAGTATGAATTTTTCAATCTAATGTAAAGAGTAACTAGTACTGCAAGAAATTTTGAAAATGAGCTATGCATGTGTTATTGTAGTATGGTACTTTGCTAAGTGAGCCCATCAGCCAACATTTCCTATAATTGTAGCTAATTATTTACAGTCAGGATACCATACCTCTGTCTACAATATTAACACATATTATATATGCTGCTGTAGACAGATGAAGAAGACTTCAATATATTCAAACTCAGTTGAGGAGTCTAAGCAGGTAATATCAATTTTTTCACCTATACTGTTATTGCAACTCCAGTTTAAGTTAAGACAAACCTATTTCTATCATGATTTCGTTAACTGCATCTACTCTAACTAATACTCTTCCAACTTATTTCCACCTGTTTTGATATGACTGCCACAATGATTCTCTCCACTGATAATCCTTTAAGATGCTTACCAGGCTATCTCTTTTATCCATCAGAATACTCTTCTTATTGCTACTTGTCCTTAGAGATGCCTGTTAGAGGATAGGATCAATTATGCTCAAGTCCACTGATGTTGTTTATACCAAGGTAGATCTGAGTATCAGTATGAGCTGTTTTCCTGAAATTAACACAGTGTTACCTTGGTAGAGGAAAGCTCTTGGAAGACTGAAACATGTTCAAGCATTACTTCTGTCATACTGTAACTCATGTTAAATACATCTTCTTGCTTTGAGTATTTGTGTCTCCCTTCTAAAACACTCATTTTATCATTTTCTCTTTGAGGATACTATATACCCTATTGAGAGGACAGGACAATTATATACTTTTGTATGGAATACTTTGCATTATGTCTATCATGTAGTTATCAAACTACATTATATACCAAGGTTGCCCAATTAATTTAGACAAGAAAACACTTGTAAATAAATCTTCAAGCTTATGCATAATAAAAGATAAAATCATGAAACTGGTCTATCCTTACAAGGAGCTGAGGAGCATTGTGGTAAGTGAATGCTATTTTATATACCTGGTCCAGATTTATGGTGAGTTATTCATAGAGCAACTAGCTAGCTTTCAAAAGCAGTTCTCCATATATTCCTCAATATGTGACCTCGAATCTTGCTGCCTTGTCTGACCCTGATACCTAATACTTGGATTGAGTTCACAGTTGCCAGCTTTTACTTGAGAATCCAGCTTGTGATTCACATAAAAGAAAGAAGGAAGAAAAGCATGAGAAGACCCAGGAACACAAGAAGCAATAAAGGGCATGTGGAATAAGAAAACAAGAGACAGTGGCAAAGGATGCCTAAAAGCTTGACAAAGAGCAAGCCAAGTGTTATCAATAGATAGTGAATGCCCTTAGTGATCACCCTGGATGGATGTTCAAGAAGAACTTGATGGAGTTCTTTGTTGGATTGGCCTACTACTTATACTATTTACAAGTGGCTGTACACTAAAGTTCCATGGTCACAAGTCCTTCCAGAACATTCTATGGTTACCTGATCCTTGTCATGTGATGAGATTAGCTAAGTTCCTATTTATATCTCAACCCTGTTGTATGACTTGAGGTTGCAGATTAAGTGTTTGAACATGCAGAAAACTATTTTCTTTTTGGGACTCTCATAACAAGTTCTCCATGAGTCCAACATATGGGCTACTTCACTTATTGATAATTCCTTACTTGTACAATAGCTGAGTCAGTACCTCACTAGTAGGACATGTTCTTTACTCAGCAGACCTCATGTCTGCCATGTACTTTGCTCATTTCTACCTTATGGTAGATAGACATATATAGTAGGAAATACTCACCTGTATTCCCTATGCTTTATCAAATGTATCATCTCCTTTTTTCCTTTACTCTCAACTTGCCCTCAAGCCTTTATTGAGTATTGTAACCTAAGTTACTCTTAAAGATCATAACAGTCTAGGACTATAGTAGATGAGTTTTTGTGCATGCCAATATAGTGTATGTAACTTGTAGCTGATGTTTTCTGCAGTGCATGTCTCCTAGTGCTACAGTCCAGTCAGCCAGCACTGCTGTTCTATTACCCTCTATTCATCTGCCTTTAGTTTCTAACCCTAAAACAACCCTGGAAGTCCCCAATAACCCTCTCACCCAGGAATCTGCTCATGTTGCGAGGGCATCAATTAACACATGGCACAGATGCTTGGGCCATGCCATGATCTAATCTATCAAGAAACTTGTTAATTAGTCCATGATAACAGGAATGGAAGCTAAAATAGAAAAGGATAATACTACATACACTCATTGTATATCATGCCTCAAAGGGAAAAAGACTCGAGATATCATACCAAAGAAATCAGATGTCAAAAACCCTAGGAAACTACATAGGATTCATTCCAATGTCTATGGCCCCTTTGATGTTGAAAGATACTCTCAATGCAGGTATTTTGTAACATTTGTTGATGCTTTTTTGCACTATGTTAGAATAAAACCCATCAGGACCAAGGGTGAAGCTTCAAAGGTATTGATGAACTGAATTATATGATTGGAGGTCAAAACTAGAAAGTGAGTGAATTTCTTGAGGACCAATGGAGGTGAGGAGTATATGGCAAATGACTTCCAAAGGTGGCTAAAGACTAGGGGTATATATCATAAGGTGACAAATGCAAATACTCCATAGGAAAATGGAGGAGTGGAACAACTTAACAGGACTATGCTGAAGATGGTACAGACTATGATGTTTGACTCTAAACTGTTCAAGGCATACTGGACCTTTGTTGTAAAGTATGCTCAGGAAATCTTGAACAGACTGCCAACAAAAGCAGTATCCAAAGATAGGACCCCCTATGAACTGTTTCTATAAAAGAAACCATTAGTGGCTCATATCCAAATTTTTGAATGTCAAGCATACATGCATGTACCTAATGAAAAGAGAAGTAAACTTGACCCAAAGTTGGTTAAGGGTTTTTTTGTAGGTTTATCTGAAAATAAAAAAGGTTATGTTATTGCAGACAGTCAAAATCATCTTCAACTATATAAGTCACATTGTCACAAACTTCATTTGGTCATATCTCCACCAATTCTTCCACAATTTCCATGGTCTTAAGGCCAGCTTAAAGTCCTTAACAAGACCTTTTGATCAATACTAGTTACGTCTTGAGGTGATCAATATTGGCCAAGATATTAAGTAGATCAACTGGTAACCACCATATTACTATTTATTAAATTGCTAATATCTCAAAAACTGCTATGATTGATGCTTTGGTTCTAGGCTCAGCAGAAGCCTTCTTTATAACGCTCAGAATGAGCCTAGAGCAACCTCAAGGCAATTAATATTAGTGGAGATATAAAGACCTCAATGTTTGTACATGAACTTCATTAATTACCTATAGATAGTTATCTGCCCTTTTCTTAGAACAAAGAACAGCCTCCATATGGTTAGGTTATCACTATTTCTAATACAAAGGCACTACCATATGTAGAACAATAGGTAGTAGCATGTGATGATCTGTCCTAGTGCACAGACTATCACTTTCCTGTATTTAAGGACTCATAGTCTGAGAATTAGACCTCAGACTTAACAATATCTTTTGTCACTTGTCTAACTTCGCATTTTTGAACTCTTTAAAGTATCAAAGCACCCATCACAAAAAGTAAGTGACCATTTGTGATACATGATATATGTGATGTGATATTCCTGGAAGACCCTCAATGTCCTGAATGAGTTAGGATCAAGGTTAGCAAAAATCAAGAAAAGGAAGATGATGCACCCACCTCAGCTACTCAAGGAGCAAACTGACATTGAAGATAAAGTTGAGAGAAAAGAGAAAGTACAGTCAGCAAGGGTTAAAGAAAGAAAAGACAACCAACCTACCAATGGATGCCAATCACAGAGGCTAAGACATGCTCTTGCTCATGATGATGACAAATGTTTTTTGAAGACCTCTTATATGTGACAAAAGAGTCCTGGAGGCCTCAAACAGATGAATAAGGCCATTAAAATTTTGAAGGACCCAACTACCTACAAAGAAGCAATGTTGAGAGAGAATGCTAGACACTGGAAAAGAGTGTATGCAAAGGAACTTGAAGAGTTTGTAAGGCAAAATCTTTTCAGCACTGTGCCAAGGCCAATTGGATAGAAGGTAATAGGCTGTAAATGGGTTTTCAAAACAAAACTCAATATGGAGAGACATATTAAGCACTATAAGGCTAGACTTGTAGCTCAGGGATTTTCACAGATCTCTAGGATTGATTTTGATGAGACATTTGTGCTAGTAACACATCATCAGACACTTCAACGCTGAAACTGGAATGCCATCAAGAGCTATCAAATAGACAATTATTTTGGTTAAATAAACTAGATTCAAAACTGTGAGCACAGTCGGAATCAGTTAACTAGGCTAAACATACTGATATGCCACTGAGGCTTTAGAAGCCTTCTAATCTTGAACCCAGTATTACTATCTGCTAATGGACCAATTGGGTCTTGTTTCCCTCTCTAAAATTGCATTATCTGGAATTTGAGAGAGTTTTCTTGGATTATTGACCCCAGGATTAGTATACATCTCTGATAACTCTGAGAGGAAATATAGCATTTGTTCATCATACTTGTATGAGTTGATAGATTCCTGCATATGGAGTAACATCCTAAGATAACTTTGAGGGTGGGAGAGGGACAGAAAAGTCATAAAGTAGTATTGAGAAGATAGGATCCTCTGAGAAATAAGTCAGGGCAAAAGGAGATATAAGATAGATTTGTATACACATCTAAGCTAGTTCCATCAATCAAGGGTACAAAAGTAGAGAGCATGTCATTGATAGCAGCAGAATGGAAAAATTTGCAAGCATAATCAGCAATATAACCCATATACTATGAAAGCTGACTGAACACCGTAATTAGCTGATTGCTGATGACTATGTGAGAGTGGAGACTCTAGCCCCCATAAAAGGGAGCAATTTTGGCAATGATCATAGTATAGTTATGATAATATGTAACTGTTTTGAGAAAGCTCTCAACTATTCTTGATATATCCAGCATTGGTATAATTTTGCTTGATCAAAGTCATCAAACAGTTCAAGACATGAAGAATTCGATTATGTACTCTGAATGAACATGATCCTTATATTTTTTGACTCATTATCCTGTTTTCATCCATGCAGAGGAAAGTGGCAATGTTCTAGAAGTTGAGAAGGGTGGCAGAAAGACCAACGAGATGAACAAACTCATTGGTCTGCTCTATACAATGAATGGTATAGACAATAATAGCCTTGAGAACAGTAGCAAAATAGACATTGAATTTCGCTAACTAAATAATTGAAAGGTGACATAAATGCATATGCTAGGTGATGATTGATAAAAGCAAAAAGAGTTAGATGTTAGAAATATGTTATAGCTTGTAACTTACTTTGTTAACCTGATTTTGGATAAATAGAATGTAGACTTTAACTGCAAGAACATACAATTGGCCAATATGTAGCTATGCAAGCTCAAGAAAATAGTCTACCACAAGGAAGTCCCAACTTGCAAGGCTAGTTAAACCTGGAAGGAAGGAAGAATTAGAGATAAGTAATTCAACAAGGATAGGGGCATATTCACAACTTTGGAAAGTGCAACCTGAAATAATAAAATCTGACTGTGAACATAGTATTCAGTGGCTTTTATACAGAACAGTTCATAGGCCAGATAGGAAGTAGCCAAGATTTGATGGGAAAGGCAGATTAGACTAAATAAGAGGCTATCGTGCTACGAAGATAAAATCAGTTAGATACTAGGCATCAGAAAATATCAGAGTTGGCTTCAAAAGGGTTTTCAAGTATACATACATAGACAATCAAACTTGTGTCAGATTCCAGAGCACCTACAGAATAGAAAAGAACTGTTAGAAAAGTCAAGGCTATAATAACAATAGTCATTAAGTAGATCAGACAACTTGCTATGGAGAAAAGTAGAGGTTTCTTTTAGATATACCTTAACAAATAAGCTGTGCATTTATAGTCAAAGATATGTTGATCTTGAGCAAGCTGGATTAGAAAATATATAATCATTAGCATATGAGCTTACTATGAAAAACTAGAAGCAGAGTGAGATACAAAGCTTTAGATATGCAAAGTAGACTGGGGACTAAAAACTGAAATAAGAAGAATAGCCATTCTCCCAGAGCCCAAGTTGATTGTACTTCTGGACTGAAAAAAGTCTTGCATCTCAGCTGGATGTCAAGGGCATTGTCTTCTTCGAGGGATCAAATCTTATATTAAAGAAGTTAACAAAAGGCATACTACTTGCCTTCCACATAGTTGATATCTATTGCTCTTGCTTGCTCATCTGGTAGAAGAGGTTGATATAAATCTCATTCTGGGTGTTTAGCTATACCTGAGCTATAGAAAAACAAAGAAAACTGCCATAGTTCACCTACCTCGAGCTTTGCAATAGTAGCTTCTGCTCACAATAGCTGATTGTTCAACCTATCCTGATGTGTCAACACCTACCTTGCTTGAGTAGTCTCTGGCTTCAGTACATTGATGATCACATTAGGGCTTTCAGGATTACTGTTCTAGCTTAAGAATAATGAGTTCAAGTTGAGGCCCATCTCCAATGCTTTGTTTGCATGTATGAGCTTTAAACTCCCATTTCTTAACCTCTCTGCTTGCTATCTCTATTGCTTTGGTTATTGAGGGAAAACTAGCATTTGTTCAGACCTGGTATTTTGAAATACAACATGTGCTCACTAGATAATAAGGTGTCTTTGGAGAAATCATAAAATGAGAAGCAAGATTTTTGGTAGCTAAATGTATCACACTCTCAGAGTCTTATTTAGTGTCTGAGGATTGAAATAGGGAGATTGAAGGAGTTTCATATTGATAAGATGTCTTGACAGGCTCTGACTTGATAATGTAGTCAACTGGGATGTTTTGTATTTGCTTCTTTCCAATCTTGTCTTTCCAAACTTGGACCTTTTGTTGAAATGCCTTGAACAACATGTAATCTGGTGACTGGTCATATTGAATACACTCTGAGCCTCAATGAATATTGGGAGAATATGAGGAAGTCGATGAGTTGCTACATGTATTAGGCTTTGAATCTATTGAAATCTAGTGATCCAAAACAGAGTAGTTGTCAAACAAACAATCACATATGTCATAGGCAGAAAAAGAAAAAAACAAGGGCTTTTCTTCTTTTTGAGATACTCGATTTAGTTTGACACACAACAGTAGAGATTGTCAATAGTCAGACATTGATCAAAAAACAATGCCTCTCTCCCTTGATCAATATGTATTTGTATGTTTGGGTTGTTAGTATATACATATGCATGGTATTTTGCTAATGGAATTTCCTGAGAGGACAGGAACAAATGTAGCAAACTCAGAGAGAGGATAAAAAAAATAAAAAGAATGGAAAGTTAGATGTGTTGCATCACAAAAATGTATGATACCCAATTGAGTACTCCAGAAATAATGGAGTTACCTGACTTGGTACTCTAGGAAAGAACATTACCCAAAACTAGTGCTCTAGAAAAGGACCAACTTCAAAACTGGTACTCCAGGGAAGGACCAAAGAATAACAGGTCTTTGTTTTTTGTCTTTAACTGATGTCAACAGGAGCCTGATTTATATGCTGGATAAAAATACAATGCCTGCAAGTTACTGGTTTGCTCCCATTTTTCTGTTTATTGTACTTGTATTGACTAAGCCCACTAGATTCCTGAAGTCACCAAAGTTCTAGGTCATTTACATGATGCAAGTGCTCTGAATGATACAACTATGGGAGGACCTACTGTTTGCTGCCAATGGTATGGATTCCCCTAATCACTGACCCAAGAGATAATTCATGACATCTCAGGAGCCTCTCTGACCTATTTGATGCTAGTTTTGATCAATTTAACTATAATTACTGCATGTGGGCTGGCCACTTGTTATAGTACTGCAAAACTCAAAGAATGGAGATAAAATTCAACAATATCCAAATCACACCTGCTCTGGCATGACACTGCAGAACACAAACCTCACTTATTATCTTACTTATACAAATGGTGATGGATCTCTTTGTCTAATTATCGTACATACTTAAATTGGATATAGTTGGTGAATATCTTAGATGGCAGAAAGAGGGCATAGACACTGCTATGCAGAGGTTCTAATAACTGAGTATAATTCTGTGGCATATGGAGGGCTCTAATATCTCTTCAACTGTAAGTTTTTTATAGCTTTTTGTAAGAAAGCTAAACTCCAAGCCAGAATTAAGCCAACTGCTCTTTGTTCAAAGATTGACAAAGAGAACTCAATAGAGTTCCCATTAGATTTTCTACACTACTTATATAACCACTACATGGTCTGTGCAATGTTTTTCCACACCTATTATGTGGCCCATTATGTGATGTGATGTTGTGACTTCCTGTCATATGACTGTGACTATGTGTGACACTTGTGACATGACACTTTCCCACATTCCCTTCTGTGTAGTAAGTCCAAGATAAAAGGAAAAGAAAAGAAAAGAAAAAGAAATATAAATAATGATTTAGCTGTTTTGTCAAGTCATGACACTTTTGTTCTATCTCAAAAGTTTAAATAAATTTAATGTCTAGTTCAGTGCAGCTCTTAAAGGGTTTTGAAATATATGAGATAATTTTCTGGACAGGCAGCTTAATGCTTTCGATAACTTTAAGTTCCAGTTCTCAGGAAACTTACACATAAGGGACATAAGGTGCTCAAGGCCTCAGTATGTTATATACTGAGGGGTTACCAACAATAGCTTCAACTATCCAGGAGATAATAAAGTGTTAGAGTTATTGACAGATACAGAGGTAGATGATTGAGCATAAGCATTGGAGGACAGTTGAAACTGAGATTGCAATTCAAGTATTTCTCTTGCAGCAATAACATCTAATACTCACTACAATGTCCCTGTTGCTCTCCTTTTCTATTAAAAAACATATCCTCCCCCTATTACAGCTTGTCTAGGGTAGAAAATGTCAAATATGACAAACGGCATTATAGTGAGACCAATGAGCGAAGTTGGGGTTTTGAGAACCCATTGAGGCTGAACTGCCTCAGTTTTAATGGATATACAATCATCAGATGCTTCTATAGTGCCAACAGTAGTGCCTCTACAAATAATAATATATCCAATGCTCACATACCTGTAGATTAAGTGTAGGATAATCTTCTTCCTAGTCATTAATAGAATTGACACCAGAAGCCTCTTTTGGGGTGATGAAACAAAATCCTCTAGTTGGTACTGTCTGTACCAACTAGAGAAATGATGACACTGACATAGTCTCTGAATTATGAAAAACTGGGATCAGACAAGACTATCAAGCTTACCCAGGAACTAGCAACACAGAGGGGTAGACCTGTTAATCCTGTTCTTTAAGATAACACCTTATAAGACTTACTGAAGAACTATATAGTGCAGAATCAGCATCAAATAGCAAGCTGTGAACAGAGAACAAGACTTACCTCATGCCAACCAGTTACAGTAGGGTTGTGTCAAACATTTAGATATCCTTGCAAAGCATAATAGTTGAGGCGATCGCTTCCTCATTAAAGATGAGCGGGGTCACCTGGACAAGGAATATTGCAGTCTGCTTTGTCTCCAATAACACTATTGGCCCTTGTGATATTAGTGATATTACCACAGACTACATAGCAAGATTAGTATTAAATTCAACATGTGAACTTGAGGATATACAACATTGAAAACTAAACTAGACAGAAATTCAGTCAACAACAGGTGATATAATACAATAAGGACACCCCACTCCCCTCAACCCTAGCGGCAGGATAACCAAAGGCAGTAAGTACACTACTCTATACACATGGTAGCAGACATATTCAGGAGCCATTTAATCAACCATAACAAAATATGTATATCTTGTGCCTCACTATTACAAAGATCATCTATCGTAAATGAAGGTCTTACTGTAGACAACCAGCATAATTATAGTCTCCTAGCAGTTTAACTCTTTGTGGAGAAGAAACAGTGAAGGCTATGATATCGCCTTGCCCATTGAATAAATAGCAGTATGGGCAGAACCACTGCATGCTTCACTAAATGACAAGCACAGGGTCAAGTTATGATGTGTACAAAAAGTCTGAGAATTCATGTAGGTGGAATTACCATTAGCATATACCATATTACAAGAGGACTTGTCATGATAACAGCTCCATCAACCAAGTTTGGACCACATACTGGAAAGGATGACACCTAATGACAACATATAACCCTTTGTTTGAAAACTCATACTCATAATATTGGGCTAAGTATTGCTTGTCAATTTCATGCTGAGAGGACACAGAATAAAAGTTACTTACTGGGAAATCCAAGGCCAGCAACTGTAAAGTTCTGAGTATCATAAGTCTTGACACAAAGCTCAACTGTTATATTCTGATCATCGGAAATATGGTTCAGTAGGATATGCCTATTCACTGACAATTCTTTGACATGTCAGATACTACTCATATGTAGGGTAAGGTTATATGCCCACCCAGTCGGTAAACCAGATGAAAGAGTAGTGAAAGTACACATAGGCTCAAACACATCTTTATAGTTTTCATCCAAGATACGATTACTAAGAGCAAAGTTCAATGCATAGTACTTGCCCTTCATCACACCAATGTCCTGACAACAAAGTTAAGTTAACCAGGGAGAATACCTTATCCAGATCACTCACTTGTACTTCTTCTGTATTTGGGAAACACTTGTCATACTTATAGAAGCTCACAGTCATGATGCAGTCAGTAGTATATAAAGCATCCTCAACATCAACCCTATGATGGACATCAATGACAATGTATAGAATTGGTTATGATACCTAACAAAAATTGTTTCAAAAGACATTGATGGGCTAGTGTACATACCATAATAGCTCAAGGATTTCCAATACAATGTCTAGTTTGAGGAATGAGTCAAAAACAACCCCATAGTAGAGGCATGCCTAATCTAGCAATATACTATTGACATAGCACAGTTCACTTACCTTACTTTTTTTCGCATGATATAACCCACTACCCCTATTTATTGCAATACTACATTTGATACGACTTAGTCTAGCTGCTCTCTCTAAAAGGCCATATTGGAGAAGGGGAAATGAAAGGTTGGAACCCCAGTTTACCCATGGATTGACTGGCTGAGACGGAGCAATAGTCAAAGAGGCCCTCAAAAACAAAAAAATTGTCTCCAATGTTAACTAAATTGGAAGAGCAGAAATAGTTAATGCAATCCTTAACATAGAGATATAAGCATACATTTGTACTTTTCCCTCACAAAAGAGTTCATGTTTGAGGGTGTGATTTTGCTAAGGAATTTGATGTAGTTATCTGAGTGGAATTGGGTTATTTCTTGCTTTTTTACAGGTTTTACATGCTTTTTAAATGTCAATCAAGATATTCGTAAAGGGAAATCATGAGTTCAAGAGTTACAGTGCTTGTCTTCAGATTATGACCTTGCTCATTTGTCCTCAAAGTGGGTGCAGAAAATTCAACTTGTCTTATTATCCATACTTAAGGAAGTGACATAAACAAGGTTCCTCCTATTGGGAATCTGTTGACTAGCTCCACTATGGTAGTCAAATTGACTATTGTGTGGTGCAATTCTGGCCCTGTCAGGAGACTGGTTGCAGTTTTCAACCCTACTGATGATGAGCTTCCAGCAAGATTGAGTATCTACAAGACATTATATGACCACAATGTCAGTCCCATGCATCTGCACTAGGGCATTTCAGTATTTCTCCTCAACCACCTCCTGATAACTGCTATTCTGAGCTCCAGTAAACAGTTTGCATTGTTGATGAAATGTCTGTGACCAACTTCAATAGTGGTGATTTGGAAACAAGGACCATGTAATAACCCTCACTCATCATCTCCAGTTCTATGTTGATGCAAAAACCTCATAAAATCAAATTTCCTCCTATATCTCATATCCTTTTTCCTGTCCAAGGGTGCTCTCTTTGATAAGACTGTGTATACGACCATGATTATATCCATTGTGATACTCAGATTTGTAAATGCTGGAAATGCAGAACATGCTTTAGGAGCATATATCAAGCAAAAGATGCAATGAACTTTTGCTTAAATCCCCCTAGCAACTTGAGGTCAAAGCTTTTAGTCATTCTTAACTACTAGTCTGACAAGAACCAAAACAAACTCAGTAATATAACAGCAAATGTTGTAAGTATTCTTGGCTCTTTACTGAGACCATGTACATTTCAATAGACTGCACAGTGCTCATAAGTGTCCTCATTCATACTGGATAGAGTCAGTAATGCCTCTAGATCTACAGTAGAACCAGCTAACCCCCAGTTGCATTTGTACACTGGTCCAAGGCTTGTACATATAACCAGTTTTATGTAGGTTCCCTATTGTTGATGCATGTTTAGCTTACTATCTTCCAAGCCTTGAGTTCAAGGTCATTCAAGCTTGATAACAGCAATAATATCATTTGTGGACATAATACAAGGGTCAACCCTAGATTGTGACAAACCTATCAGGACTATCACAAATCTTGACTGAGTTGCCATTGCAAATTATGGAACAATCCATATTGTTTTCCTGAGTCATGGCAGCATTCAAAGTAGAACCACAATCTATGAAGATGACAGTGAACTAGCATTAATATTTTAAAAGAGACATACAACATTCCCTGTATAAATGTTAGATGGGGGCTTATCCCTTCCCATTCACATGAATGCCACTTACTCAGAAAATTCCATAAACCATAACCTATTTGGAAGTAAGCAGTGGTATAAAGTCTATTTGTCAAAGGACTACTGATGTCCATACTGACCCTAAAGAGTGAGGTGCACCATTGACAGCATCACTATACTGTCCACAATTAATTGTTAATCATGAGTTGTGGATCCTACCCAAATAAAATCACAGAAGCAGAAAAAAAAGTAACTCTCTTGTAAGGTATCTAAGGATAAGAAAGACAGGCAATCCGCCAGAAAGCTGATGTATAGCGCAGCACCAAGAATACCTAAAAGTCGACATATTTCCCCTAAGAAACTATTAGATCAGATTTGATAACAAGATATCGTTAAAGAAACAATCTGAAAATAGTATCAAAAATTTCACAGATCGATCAAGCATGAATGAATGAGAGGAAACCTAAGTAGATTGCAAGGCATAGAAGAAAACAAAAAAGAACCATATGTCTAACAACCCAAAGAAGTCCAGTTCCCAATGATTTTTGGAGCTATAGGGGAGGAGGAGTCTGATCACTTTAGAACAAGTTGAGATGTTTGCCTATAGTGCAGAGGTCAGATGTGTTCCTTGCACAAGGCATATTGCAACTAGATGCTGTAGTATTGGTACTAGCATTATCGATGAAATTATCCTAATCTGTTAATCAAAGAGGAAGAAAGCAAGACAAATGAAAGGTACAGGGTATAAAAGGGAAAAACTGTATTATGCCTGAAAGCAAGCATAGTATACAGAGGCAAAGATTAAACAGATATTGTACCTACTAAAAATTGTAATCGAGGATAACAGGAGAGTTTAAGCCTGGTTATAAGATGTGACCTATACAGTGCTTACAGATAGATAAGGTCTCAACTCAAATTTTACTTCCTTGCACCCTCCATCTCCTAAGCAAAGACAACATCTGTATTATGACCCTCCTCTTTAGTGAGAAGCAAGGTAGCAAAGGCACTAATAACCCTAAAACCACAGAAGACTAATGAAAGTTGTTGAGCAGTAGTGCAAAATGAAGACCAAGAACTGAAACTTACTTCATAGAACAGCAGGTGTTCCTATCTTGTTAGTGAGTGTTTTTAAAACAAGAACAGAAGTAATAGCACCCATCTTGCTGCAGGCTGTAGAAATACCATGAGCAAAGGTCTTGTATTGAGTGGGAAACCCTTTCGTAGGATAATACTATCTAGTGTATTCATCAATGGAGATACAAAGTAGTCTATAATTCTATTTGAGATTTACATAGGTCGTAAGGTTGGGCCTGAAGTTGCAAAATAATTGAAGTAAAGCAAAGTTGACTATAAATGTGGCTTTGCTAAGTGTATGGGACAAATCTCAGTACAGTTACAATTATGTTGCTAAAGGAGATCTTGAACAACTGTTCCTGAGGAGAGCCTGACAAACCATTAAATCCAATATGTTATAAGTATCTGAGCTTAGATTGATACTATGGAAATAGATCTATAGTAAAAGCAAGGTGTTCAGGAGAAGCTTGAGATGTTGCCACTCAGAAAAGTATGCAGCAAATACCTTGAAATGGGCATTATTCTGAGTTGGCACTTCTGTTTAAGTGATAGAAGCCAACAAGATCCTTTTTTTCTTTCAGCAAGTTGGAGCAAGTACTGGCCAGTACACCATTGAGTACTAACCCAATGAATGTAAGTGTTAGAGTGATATAAGTAATTTGATTATAAAATAAACACATACTCCGGCAATTCCAAGCAACTTTAACTCAATTTTAGTCAAAAAAGGCAGGACAAGACAACCCTCTTCTTTGACCTCTTCAAGCTCCAACTAGCATGTTTTATTTTAAGAATCAGTTAGGGTTAGGGCTAAAAAGCTCAGTTCAAATCCTGGACCATGTTAATAGGAAAGAAGGAGGTTAAAGTTCAAATAAATGAGATATAAAATATCAGTGCTTAAAGTGCTTGAATATTTTGACATGTGATCTCAGAGACAAGTAATTAATCACCTGATTAATTCATGAGGTGCAGCCGGACCCTGTGAAAATTGAGTTGTAAAACCCTAGTATCCACTGCTGCTAGGTGAGATCTTAGCAATTAGAACAAACATGTGTCAGAAGGTGATATCTGACTGTAGCATGTCTCCTTAATTATTGTTTAATGACAAAACATAGAGTCTCTATTCTCTATCAAGTGATTGAACAGTTTTCAAACAGCCAAAGTTTTTATACTATGGTTTTGTATGAGTTGTGAGTTGCAAGTTTATTGCTTTTTTGTGTATATCTGATTATTATCTGATTATTCTATATTGATTTGTTTCCTACATGAAGTTTTAACCCTTCCATATGAAATAAATTGGCTCCTGTGAAAAAAATTATACATAAATTTATATAGATGCTCAGGCAATGCAGTACTAGGAAAATGATGATGCAACCCAATGGAGACTTCACCCTGACTGCAAAGGCATGGCCATGATAGTCCACTTCAATAAAACAGTTGAGGGAATGGAAAATTACAGTAAATAGTATTAAATTAAATATCTCAGGAGTCACCTATGAAGGTAGACAACTGAGGGAGTTGCAGGGCAAGAACAGGATTCTATAGAAAGGTATTCTAGTCCAGTTGTTCAGTTGCTATATGCAGATGACATCAGTATATAAATTATATAAGAGTACCCAGACTAGAAGATCAAGTGTCTAAGCAGATATGGTTGAAAGTAAACCCCTTCAAGTAGGGGCAGCAACTGTTGTTTATCTTGAATATGATGGCCTGTACAAAGGCTTAATCAGAATGAAAAAAGTAAGTTGCATCAAATAAAAATGAAAATAAATCAAGACAACTCACTAGGCAACAGAACAGTGACCAGTATCAGTCACCAGAAGTCTTTGTTTACCATTCAGACTTGGTGGCTGAGCCCAAACTATAAAGATATCTTCTCTACCACCAAACAAAATTAGACATGCTTTGTTGTTTAGATTGCAAAGTACTTCTCACCTTCCAGACTGGTCTCTCCCATGTCCATAACTGCCATGTGGAATGCTATGAGCCATACCAAGAGGTCAAATTTTCAGAAATATGTTCTAGGTTAGACATCCAGGAGACTTATCCTTTGATAGAGAAACTTGAAGGATTAGAGGCTATTAGTAGACTCTATATGCACACTATGGCATTGGTTTGTGCACATGATGATTGTGGCATGCTCTTTTCTACCAAAGGATCAATACAGAAGCATTACAGCATTGTATATGATATGAAGGGGAATGACCTACCAAAGGAATAGAATATTGTCTTCACTCAGCAGTTGGATCACAGCTACTACTGAACCTACTTCTGAGTCAAGGCCCTACCTCATGACATTAGGCCATCTATTACTATAGACTGAATTGACAAAGTAGAATTGAATATTAACCATTCATTGACCTATCTCTCATTTGATGCTATTGATACCCATAATATAAGTATATTCCTACTGAAAACAAGGTGGCCTGAGCATATTAATGGCCTAGACCTTGATAATCTATGCACTTTGGTGAGCTCACCAGACCATGATGAGTTCTCATATTTGAAGGCCATTGTAAACTAGATTGTGAATGTAGCTATAAACTGTCTTGATTATACTGCCCTAGACATCTTGTAACAACTAAATACAAAAGATTTCACATTGTGAGTTCTTATTTTTGAAAGAAGAAAAGATTACTTACTTCTTGGATAGTGAAGTCTCATATGACCCCTTTCACAAAGTATTGAAGTTATAATCCAGCTATATGCAAATCCTTGTTTGCTTTGTTGCATTTTTACTTTGTGACAAAGGAGATTACCTGCTTCTCCTCCCCTCTGATGTTGATGCCCTGATCAAAGCATTTTCTCAGATCCCTCTGCCATCTCAGCTTCTACCTCCAATCTTTGAAAATGAAGGAAACCTATACTATATCAGACTTGTGAAGATTCTGATGAAAATCTAGACACAAACCTGGGAACCAACCCTGGGTAACTTTATGATAGATCCCACCATGTGTTTTATCACCCTTTCTTGCATCAAAAGAGACTATAGCTGAGCAGAGCCTACTTAGGTCACACCATTGTTGGCAAGAATGATATACAACATGTAGACAATCTTCTTATTTAATCTTCACTTTTATAACACAGGACCTGTAGATGTTTGTGAAAGGTACATAATGTTAGAGGACTGGAATTGTCAGGGCAGACCTTCAACATTTGATACACTATATTCACTCCAACACCTCGTCTCTTTCATTGCCTACCAAACTCTATCACTTTTTGTTTTCACATGGTATAATGATCAATAGACCAAATTTGTTTGGCATAGAGCAAAGATTACACTTTCAATGTTCCATGAAATGGGACAAGAGTTAATGCAACTAACTTATGAGACTTTTTTTGACAAAGTATTTCTCAAAATTGATTGGAATGTCTCTAGGTACCTCGTAGATAATTTGTCTAACACTAGCCCTAGATATAGCTTTGTTACTAATGCTTAGAATAGCAAGTACTATGATAGGATGGCCTTCATGTATGAAATTATGGAAATACCTTATTTACAAGAGGAATTTGTCATTGCTGTAACACCTGAAGGAATGCCTCTGTTGAACTTGGCATGAGCTAGGACTTGGTTGAATGACTACTCACATGCACTGGGATGGCTCATAATAAATATAGAGGTAGAAGGAGAATCACCAAGCAAAGGAACTGAATTAACTTGCATCTAGCTGTTAAATACACCCTATTAAATATGAGAACTTTATGCAATTGGACCTTGCATTACCATCTTTTGTCAGTACTTCAAGATGTCTGCAAACATGGGAAGAGATACCTTGATTCCTCATGTTCTTGATGCCTTCAGCCAAGAAATTATTAAAATTGTTGCCTTCAAGGCCCATTTGTTCGCCCAGCAGCTAATCAAGATATTGTATCCCAACAAACCCAATCTCTTGTCACTGTGGTATACCAACTTCTTTGTCAAATATGATTGGCTCTTCAATACTAAAGATATATCCAGTACTCTTTGTATAGTTAGCCTGAAATCATTGGAAACTCCTCTTGGAATTAAAGACTATTGACAAATGTCTATCTTCATCAAAAGAATGCACTGTCCAACTCTGGAGTTGATGTTTGCATTGAGTAAAGATGACAATAAGGCAGCACTATAGACAGGGCACTCAATGGCAATAAAGGAACATATTTATGGAATTTTGAGTAAATATCTAGACCAGCTCCCAGAAAACTTGATTGAACCATATGCAAAGGTGAGTAATGAGTAGCAAGTACTTATGCAGGTACCTAAGGACAGGAAGCAAGTTAAGTTAACCAATTTTACTAATAAAGTGGCATAGGCTTAATATATCTCACTGGATAAGTCCTCTTACCTTCATAATCAAACCCCTGAACTGCCTATTGTTCAATATGGAACAATACCCACCTCTACAAGTGTTTACTCCTCATTATCTAAACCCTCTTCATGACCCTCAAATCAAGAGGCATTACTTACTATAATAGAATTGGCATCATCTCTTCAACCCCTCATATAACCTCTCTCACCTTTGAATATGAATTTGAACCTGCATGATAAACATCAAGTTGAAAAAGATAGTCATATTACTGAAACAAATGCTGGGAAGGTGATGGTAAGATACCTCTTTTTTCTAGTCAAAACCCATCTAACACTATTGTAAGAATGTCATATCATATAAGGACTGGCTTGATGGTCAGGGAGCAAGTAAAACCCTCTTGTCAGATGCTGATCTTTGGGGTCAGCTTGGTGATAGAATTAGTGATGATGCCCTATGTCAGATAATAGCCCCCCAATCACAAAATGCTAGTCTAACAGACAACAATATATATAATATTTGTAAAATCCTATTCTACCATTAATAACTACTTTTCCAGGATATGTTGAACATAGAGAATGCTACTCTCAAGGCAATGAGATCAATCTTGCAAATGCCCAACTACAATTGGGTATCACACGAGTAACAAAAGACAGTCATTTGTACAATTAAAGAAAAAACAGACATACTTGTTGTACTCCCTACTAGAAGCAGAAAATTGATAGTCCCCATAATAGTCATATATCAGTCACCTACTAAGACATTTGTCATTATTGTTCCCTTGATTTCACTGCTTGAAGACTGGGAGCGTCATCTTAAGAATATAGGAATACCATATAGTGTCTTTAGGAGTAGTATCTCTGACTTTTATGGCTCTTTGTTAATCCTGACAATAGTTGATCTTGCTGTCAGAAGGGAGTTCTCTGAGGCAATAGGAAGATCATATGCCTTGGATAGTTTTGGAGGGATATTTATTGATGAAGTACATGATGTGTTTGTATCAAGAGACTTTTATGCATACATGCAGTCATTGTGGGGAATTTGCACCCTCTCTTTCCCTATAGTTGTCATATCTGGTACATTACCTATCACAATAGAGAGGCCATTGATTGCTAAGCACAATCTACAAACCAATGCTGTTGTTGTTCATTAATCGTCCAACTGCCCTGAGTTAAAGTATATCATTGAACCCTCTCTGATATTATAAAAAGAACTATACAAGTGTGTACAAACAATTGTCAGATTGCACAGGCTAAAGGAGATAGAAAGGAGACTCATATTTGTCAATACCATCTTGTCATGACTTGGCAAAATGGCTAAGTCATTATTTATATTTCTTTTCTTTTCTTTTTCTTTTTCTTTGAACTTACAACTACAAGGTGGAGTGTGGGAAAGTATCACGTGACTTTGTCACAATGTCACAATGGTGTGATGGATGGTCACATATGGTCACGTCACAAGTCACAAGTCACAGTCACAAGGTGTCACATGACTAGAGTAACATGAGGACCATGGGAGAATAAGCGCATAGCCACAGTAGTAAAGTGTATAAGTAGGTAGAGAAATGAGCGAGAACTCCATCGAGTTCTC
>Ga0153988_1000034_pt1 | contig 26845 bp, 24 predicted proteins | sample TSNC072MetaG_FD_104742 | JGI IMG/M metagenome (GOLD analysis project Ga0153988, IMG submission 104742) | Attine ant fungus gardens microbial communities from North Carolina, USA - TSNC072 MetaG | ecosystem: Host-associated > Fungi > Mycelium > Unclassified | place: USA: North Carolina, Jones...
AACGGCAGACTATCCGGGTCGCGTTCGCGGATAGTCGCGATGATCCTTTCGAGCACTTCCGCGCAGGCGCCGAATTTGGCCAGCAGCTCGTTGCCTTCAAGCGGCTGATCGTCGGCAAGCGGCTCCGCCATGCCGACCAGCAAACCGCTGGCTTCGACGCGATGCGACAGCAGACGAAAACGCTTCGTGCCGCGCGCGCGAATCAGCAGCATGCCGAACGCTTCGACGTCGCATTCGTCGATTTCGGCGAGGCAGCCAATGGCTTCGGGCACCGAAGGCTCTTCCTCGCGCGCCACTTCCGCGCCGCTTTTCAGCAGGCATACGCCGAACGAGGTCTTTTCACGCAGACAGTCGCGCGCCATGTCGAGATAGCGCGCTTCGAAAATCTTCAGCGGCAGCAATCCATCGGGGAACAGCACCGTATGCAGCGGAAATAGCGGCAAATCGGCGTACACAGTAGGCGTAAAGGACATGGCGCAACGCTTTCGGTTAAGGCCGCGCGATGCGGCCAGTTAAGCGATCAGCTTCGATGATTCGCCGACGTCGACCGGCGCATCGCGGTGCCGCACAATCACATTCGCCGATGTTGCGAGACGCGCGGCAAGCGTCTCCGCGATGAACACCGAGCGGTGCTGGCCGCCCGTGCAACCGATTGCGACGGTCAGGTAGCTGCGATTGTCGTCGCGGAAATGCGGCAGCCACTTGGACAGATACTTCTCGATGTCGTCGATCATCTCGTGGACGACCGGCTGCGCATCGAGAAAATCCATCACCGGTTTGTCGAGGCCGGTGAGCGGCCTCAATTCATGATCGTAGTACGGGTTCGGCAGCGTGCGTACGTCGAATACGAAATCCGCATCGAGCGGCACGCCGCGTTTGAAGCCGAACGACTCGAACATCAGCACGAGCCCGGCGTCTTCCTGTTCGATGAAACGCTTGACCCATGCGCGCAGCACGTTCGCGCGCAGATTGCTCGTGTCGATCTGATGGCCGAATTCGGCGAGTCCCGCAACCAGTTCGCGCTCGCGCTCGATCGCTTCGGCGAGCGAGGTGAGCAGGCCCACGTCCGCGTCGTGCGCGGGCGAGCCGGATAGCGGATGGCGCCGGCGCGTTTCGGAGAAGCGTTGAATCAGCGACTGCGTGCTCGCGCTCAGGAACAGCACGCGCACGTCGTGCGAGCGCTTGAGATCGCGGATCATCGCGGGCATTTCGTCGAGCGACGAACCCGAGCGCGCGTCGATCGCGACCGCGAGACGATCCTGGCCGTCTTCGGCGAGATAGCTAGCGAGTTGCGGCAGAAAGCGCGGCGGCAGATTGTCGACGCAGTAATAGCCTGCGTCTTCAAGCGCGTTCAGTGCAACAGACTTGCCGGAGCCGGAGATGCCGGTGATCAGGATTATGCGCATGGAGTCGTCGAAACCGTAAATTTCATCATAGCATCCGGTTTCCATGTGCGTGCCTGCGGACGGGCTTTTTGCCGCGGGCGCTGCATGGCTTGGGCGGCGCAGCCCGGCTTCAGATCAGCTTGCCGGGAAACTGGCTGTCGGGATCCTGCATGGCGAGACGTTGGCGGTCCATGAAATCGCGCAGCGTGTCGATGCCGCGCAATTGCAGGATCGTGTTGCGCACGGCCGCTTCGACCAGCACCGCGAGGTTGCGGCCCGCGGCCACCTGAATCGTGACCTTGCTGATCGGCAGGCCGAGCACGTCGACGGTCTGACTTTCCAGCGGCAGACGCTGGAATTCGCCGTCGGGGCGGCGCACCAGTTGCACGATCAGCTTCAGCTTCATTTTCCGGCGCACCGCCGTTTCACCGAAGATCGTCTTGATGTCGAGCAGACCGAGGCCGCGCACTTCGAGCAGATTCTGCAACAGCGGCGGGCAGCGTCCTTCGACGAAGTCCGGGCCGAGGCGCACGAAGTCGACCGCGTCGTCGGCGACGAGGCCGTGGCCGCGGCTGATCAGCTCGAGCCCGAGTTCGCTCTTGCCGAGACCCGAGTCGCCGGTGAGCAGCACGCCCATGCCGAGGATGTCGAGAAACACGCCGTGCAGCGTCGCGCGCGGCGCGAGGATGCGCGACATGTAGAGACGCAGGCTGTCGATCACCGCGGCCGCCGAGGTTGGCGTCGTGAAGAGCGGCGTGGACGAGCGCGTGCAGCGCAGCACCAGTTCCGGCGGCGCGGCGACGCCGCCGGCCACCACGAGAAACGGCGGCTCCAGCGCAATCAGCTCGGCCATGTGGCGCGAGCGGTCTTCGTCAGTCTGACGTTTGTAGTAGTCGATTTCGGCGTCGCCGAGCACCTGAATCCGGTTCGGGTGGATCAGGTTCAGGTGGCCGACGAGGTCGGCGCTCGAGGTGGCGTTGGCGACCGATTCCGAGGAAAAGCCGCGCTCCCAGCCTTCATGCCCCGTGAGCCAGCTCAGTTTCAGCATGGCTGCGTTGTCGTCGAAAATGCTCTGGGCGTTGATGCTGGACGTATCCATGAGTCGGTGACTCCAGTGTGGGCCGCTTGCCGGGCCGTGCTCGCGTGCGCGGGGTTACCGCCGCTGCATCAAGGTTGCCACTGAGTGAGCAGGCGATGCAACGATTCGCGGTCTTCTTCGGTATGCAGGCGTTCGCGGGCCTCGCGATCGGACAGCAACTGGGCAATCTCGGAAAGGATTTCGAGGTGTTGCTGGGTGGCCTGTTCGGGCACGAGCAGGAAGATCAGCAGCGAAACCGGCTGACCGTCAGGTGCTTCGAAGGGGATGGGTTCCGCGAGACGGACGAACGCGGCGAGCGGCTGCTTGAGGCCCTTGATGCGCCCATGCGGAATCGCGACGCCTTCGCCGAGTCCGGTCGAGCCGAGGCGCTCTCGCGCAAAAAGATTGTCAGTGACGGTACTGCGGGCGATGCCGTTCTGGTTCTCGAAGATCAGGCCCGCTTGCTCGAACACGCGTTTCTTGCTGGTGACCGATAGTCCGATGACGACGTTCTCGAGGGGAAGAAATTTGGCTAAACGATTCATGTTGACAGGCGAAAACGTGGCCTGGGTTCTCCCCACCGGGGCGTTTAAGTGGCGTTCCATTCGTTTGATGCTCGCGAAGACGTGCGGTGAGAGCCGTCGCCCAAAGGCGAGAGACTCCGGCCGGCCGTATTCAATAGAGCTGGCTTGACCCCGATGGTAACCGGAACATTATAGAACAGGGTAGCGGGCGATGGTGCGGCGCGCCATTGATGCATACCAGGTTTTTCACCGCTTGCGCCGCGATACGTTTCGCGTCGCGCAAAGACTGGCGAAAACAATGCGTGGCATGCAGAAACGGAGCAGGGAACGTGGCCCGGAAACGAAAAACCGCCCGGTTGCGGGCGGTTTGACGGAGCGGGAAAATGAACGGTTTCCTCTAATCTCCTATTGCGGCGGCACGTCCAGTTGCGGCGCCGGCTGATACTTGATCGCTTCGTGCTGATGTCCTTGCAGACGATCATTGTGGCGGATCACCTGCCTGTCGAGCTTGTCGATCACAAGATCTATCGCAGCGTACAAATCACTGTCACAACTCTCAACAAAAATGTCTTTACCCTTCAGATGGAGATTGATTTCCACCTTCTGACGCTTGTCTTTTTCCTTATGGTTGTCGACCGAGAGGACCACACTGCCGTCGATGACCTGATCGAAATGTCTTAGCACCCTGTCCAGTTTGGTGATCACGTATTCGCGCAACGCAGGCGTTACTTCGAGGTGGTGTCCACTGATCTTGAGATTCATAGTGCTTCTCCAAGCTAATGGCCGCTTGTTCCGCACAATGACGATGACGAAGGTCCGGTCGATCTGACGCCTTGCCTGTGTCGCCCCCCGGTGACTGACATCTGGCAGGTCGCAGCGGCCGGCCTGTCCGCCATGCGCGGAGCGGCTGGTAAATGCCCGCTGCAAAACGCGGCGGGCTACAGAGACTTGCGCAGGTTAACTGCCGGGATCTTGAGCGCTTCACGGTATTTCGCAACGGTACGCCGTGCGACCACGAAGCCCTGTTCCGCCAGCAATTCGGCTATGCGACTGTCTGAGAGTGGCGATTTCGGGTTTTCCGCTCCTATCAGTTGTTTGATCAGCGCGCGAATGGCCGTTGAAGAGGCCGCGCCGCCCGTGTCAGTCGATACGTGTGAGCCGAAAAAGTACTTGAATTCCAGCGTCCCGAATGGGGTCAGCATGTATTTGCCGGTTGTCACACGCGAGACAGTTGACTCGTGTAGGCCCAGCGTATCAGCAATTTCCCGCAAAACCAAGGGGCGCATGGCAATTTCGCCGTGCACGAAAAAGCTCTTCTGACGCTCGACGATTGCCTGCGCAACTCGCAGGATCGTCTAGAAACGCTGCTGGATGTTTTTGATCAGCCAGCGTGCTTCCTGAAGTTGCTGGCGCAATGAACCGCTGCCGGGATCGCCCCGGTTATTGCGCAGAATATTCGCGTACAGATGGTTGATGCGCAGCTTCGGCACGACCTCGGGATTCAGTTCGGCCTGCCACCCTTGTGCGGTTTTGCGCACCATGATGTCGGGCACGACGTAGTCCGCTTCGGCCTTGCCGTAAGCGGCGCCGGGAAACGGTTCGAGCGAGCGGATCAGGACGTGCGCGTCGCGCAGATCGTCGTCGCTCGCTTTCAGGTGCTTGCGCAGACGCGTGAAATCGCGCGCGGCGAGCAATTCCAGGTGATGGCTGACAATGTCTAGCGCAAGCGTGCGCGTGGGCGACGGATCAAGCCGCAGCAATTGCAGCTTCAGACATTCCGAGGCGGAGCGGGCGCCGACCCCGGCCGGGTCGAAGCTATGCAGCAACGCCAGCGCGGCATTCAGTTCGTCGAGATCGACTTCGAGTTCTTCCGGCAGGTCGGCCAGCACTTCTTCGAGCGTGGCGGCGAGGTAGCCGTCGTCGTCGAGCGATTCGATCAGGAACGTGACGAGCGCCCGGTCGCGCTGGCTCGCCTGGGTGACGCGCAGTTGCGCCATCAGGTGATCGCGCAGCGAGGTGCTCGACTCGTGGATTTGCAGCGGCGGCAGGTCGTCGTCATCCGACGCGTTGCCGGAGCGGCCGTAGTCGTCGAGGTTCCATTGCGATGAGTCGCCGCCGTCGCCCGCGAGGCCGTTGTATTCGTCGACACCTTGCGGTTCGCCGTTTTCGGCGCGCTCGCCCGTGCCGTCGGACCCCGACGAGCCGTTGCCGGCCATCGGGTCGGACGGCGTGGAAGCGCCGGGCGTCTGGGCGATCACCGAACCGTCGGCAGCCACCCGCAACGGGCTCGCGATCCATTCGTCCTCGTTCTCGAGGAGCGGGTTCTGCGAGATCGCCATGGCGACTTCCTGCTGCAGTTCGAGCGTCGACAACTGCAGCAGCCGGATGGACTGCTGCAGTTGCGGCGTCAGCGCAAGATGCTGCGATAGGCGGAGTTGGAGGCTGGCTTTCATGGCAAGTTGAGATTCATTGTAGAGAGTTTGCCACGACCGCGATACCTTGCGACACCCGCAATTACGCATGCACGAGTTTTCCGGCGATGCGAGGCGCCAGCCGATGCCGCTCGGAAATGGACGTGCGGGGGACGAGATGCGGCGGATGTGCGGATGCCGCAAAAAGGACCGGCCGTGCGTATTCGTGCGGCCGGCGCCCCTTGATGTGCTTACATGCGGAAGTGTTCGCCGAGATAGACGCGCCGCACGCTTTCGTTCTCGATGATCTCGCTGGGCGCGCCGGCCGCGAGCACGCTGCCGTCGCTGATGATATACGCGTGATCGCAGATGCCGAGCGTCTCGCGCACGTTGTGGTCGGTAATCAGGACGCCGATATTGCGCTGCTTCAGGAACTTGACGATCTTCTGGATTTCCAGCACCGCGATCGGATCGACGCCCGCGAACGGTTCGTCGAGCAGAATGAAGCTCGGGTTGGTGGCGAGCGCGCGGGCGATTTCCACGCGGCGGCGTTCGCCGCCCGACAGCGACAGCGCCGGATTTTCACGCAGATGCGCGATCTGCAGCTCGTCGAGCAGCGCTTCGGTGCGCGACCTGATGGCGTCCTTGCTGAGCCGCTTGCCGTTTTCTTCGTGCTGCAATTCCAGCACCGCGCGAATGTTTTCCTCGACGCTGAGCTTGCGGAACACCGAGGCTTCCTGCGGCAGATACGACAGGCCGAGCGAGGCGCGCTTGTGGATCGGCAGCAGGCTGATCGACTTGCCGTCCAGATCGATTTCGCCGGCGTCGAGCGGCACGAGGCCCACGATCATATAGAACGACGTGGTCTTGCCGGCGCCGTTCGGGCCGAGCAGGCCGACCACCTCGCCGCTTTTCACGTCGAGCGAGACGTCCTTGACGACCGTGCGCGAGCCATAGCGTTTCTTCAGATTACGCACGACCAGCGAACTGCTGGTGCCGGCCGGTTTACGATTGGGCAGGGGCGCGATGTTGCCGCTGATGGTGCTCACTGGTTCGGCGCTCCCTGGATCGAGGTGGACGGCGCAAGCGTGGCCGAGGCGCCGGTCAGCGGCGCGGCGCCGGCGTTGCGCGGCGCGAGCATCGCGCGCACGCGGCCGGTCGGGTTGCCCGGGCTCGCGACGTCCTTGCCGGCCTTCGCGGTGTAGAAGTCGTTCTGGCCGTCATAGGTGATGACGCTGCCATGCACCTGGTCGAGCAGCGTCGTCATGCTTTGCAGGCGGCGCACCGTCGCGTTGGTGGTGAGCGTGGTCAGATCCTGCTTGCCGTCGTAGTCGATCCGCACGGCCGTGCCTTCGATGTATTCGTCGAGCCCTTCGCGCTTCTGGCGGAAGTACGACAGATTGCTGCCGCTCGAAGTGCCGGTGGCGTACTGATAGCCCTGCGGGTCTTGCGACACTTCGACACGATCGGCCTTGATCAGGATCGTCCCCTTGGTGGCGACCACGTGGCCCGTGAAGATGCTGACCTGCCGCAGGTCGTCGTAAGTCATGTTGTCCGCTTCGATGTTCAGCGGCTTGTCCTTGTCGGCGCGGTCCGCGTGCGCGAGCGGTGCGAAGCCGGCGAGCGGCAGCGCGACGACGAGTGCGGCGAGCCCGGCGCGGCACGCCGACAGCGCGCGCGCGAGGCCGGTATCAAAACGGGGGAACGATTCGTTCATGCAGTCATGCCTGGAATGAATGGCCCGGGTTAGTGGGACGAGCTGCCGCCAGCGTCGGTTGCAGCGATTGCGCCTCTTACATTGCCGAACAGCTGCATAACCCGGGTGACATTGTTGTATTTCATGCCGCTGGCAGTCATCACCGACATGCCGCGCTGAAGTTTAACTGGCTTTTCGGTCTCGATCACATCGTCGTTGACGAGCACCCTGAAATGCTCGGAGTCGGCCTGCATCTGCGGATCGCCGTTGCCGGGCGCGCGCAGGATGCGGGCATTCTGATACAGATTGACGATCGAGGCGTCCGCGTTGACCGTGCCGGTGTCGCCGGTCGCGGTGACGATCGGCTTGCCGGGCTGGAACGCACGCATGGCCGGCTTGACGAGGTCGCTCATTTCGTCGTCCTCGTAATGGATCAGCGATTGCGCGGTCAGCCGGTATTGCGTCGCGCCCGACTGGTCGAGTTCGGAAACCGAGAAGTTGTCCGCGAAATAGTCGGGCGTGTGTTCCTTGGGGCGCACCTCGTTGTCGCTCTTGCGCGGCAGGGTGGCTTGCAGCAGCCACCAGGTGATGCCGGCGAGCGCCGCCATCGCGACGAGCGGAATCAGCGAAGTCAGACGAAACTGGTTCATCCGACGAGGCCCCGCTGCTCGCCGCTGCAGGCCGCCGCAAGCAGTGCTTCATATTTGTGCTGCGCGCGCAGCAGCGTGTCGCACACTTCGCGCGCCGCGCCGTGGCCGCCGCGCGCCTCGCTGACCCAGTGCGCCCGCGCGATCACCTCGGGATGCGAATTGGCCGGCGCAGCCGCGAAGCCGACGCGCAGCATCACCGCGAGATCGACCCAGTCGTCGCCCATGTAGCCGCAGTCCTCGGCGGCGAGGCCGGTTTGCTGCAGCAGGTCGGCGAAGGCCGCCGGCTTGTCCTGCACGCCCTGATAGACGTGCGTGATGTTCATTTCCTTCACCCGCGCCGCCACGATGCCGGACTTGCGCCCGGTGATGATCGCGGTTTCGATGCCGGCCTGACGCAGCAGCTTCATGCCGTGGCCGTCCATCGAGTTGAAGCCCTTCATCGTGTCGCCTTCCGCCGTGAACAGCAGGCCGCCGTCGGTCAGCACGCCGTCGACGTCGAAAATCATCAGCTTCACGCGGCTGGCGCGTTCAGTCGCGGTAGGGGGAGCCACGGCCATCAGATCACCTTCTTGGAGAACAGGTCGTGCATGTTGAGCGCGCCGATCAGCTTGCCCGCTTCGTCGACGACCAGCATCTGATTGATGCGATAACGCTCCATCAGTTCCACGGCTTCGACCGCGAGGTGATCGGGGCCGATCGTGCGCGGGCTGGCCGTCATGACCGCGGCGATCGGCAACTGGCGGAAATCGCCGTCGCGTTCGAGCACGCGGCGCAGGTCGCCGTCGGTGAAGATGCCGGTCACGCGGCCGTCGTGGTCGACCACCGAGGTCATGCCCATGCGCTTCGCGGTCAGCTGGAAGAGCGCGTCGCTGACGGTCGCCTCGGGCGTGACCTGCGGCAACTGCTCGCCGGTGCGCATCACGTCGCGTACGTAAGTGAGCAGGCGCCGGCCGAGCGCGCCGCCCGGATGCGAGCGCGCGAAATCGTCGCGGCCGAAGCCGCGCGCGTCGAGCACCGCGACCGCGAGCGCATCGCCGAGTGCGAGCGCGGCGGCGGTGCTGGCGGTGGGCGCGAGATTCATCGGACAGGCTTCTTTCGCGACGGCGGAATTCAGATGCACGTCGGCCAGTTGCGCGAGGCTCGAAGCCGGGCGGCCCGTCATCGCGATCAGCTTCGCGCCGATCCGCTTGATGAGCGGCAGGATCGCCACGAGCTCTTCGGTTTCGCCGGAATTGGATAGCGCGAGGAAGACGTCGTCGCTGGTGACCATGCCGAGGTCGCCATGGCTTGCCTCCGCGGGATGCACGAAGAACGCCGGCGTGCCGGTACTTGCCAGCGTGGCCGCGAGTTTGCGGGCCACGTGGCCGGACTTGCCGATGCCGGAAACGACCACGCGTCCACGGCAACCCAGGATGAGGTCGACCGCGCCGACGAAGCTGCCGTCGAGCTGGTCGCGAAGCGCACGTACGGCGTCCGCTTCGATGTCGAGCACGTCGCGAGCAAGCGTGAGTGCCCTGTCGCCATTGATTTTCGCTATCATTCGCGGAGTATAGCAAAGGCGCCTGTTCGCCGCGCCGGGCCTGCTGTGCCAAGCCACTGGCTGCACGAGCTTTTCGCCAGCCCCTTTATCAGCCCTTTCGCGTTTTTTTTCCGGCCCCCTAACCCTGTCGCGTGGTGTCCTGCGCGCGCGGGTTCCGTTGACGAACGAGGACGCTTCACCCATGCGTTTTTGCCGATGATTTCCCCGCTCGAGATGACGCTGTTCCTGCTGCTGGCATCGGTGGCGGGCGTGGTGGTCTTTCGCTTCCTGAATCTGCCGCCGATGCTCGGCTACCTGACGGTCGGCATCGTCGTCGGGCCGCATGCGTTCGGGTTGATTCCCGATTCGGCGGGCGCGCAGAACCTCGCCGAGTTCGGCGTCGTGTTCCTGATGTTCTCGATCGGCCTCGAGTTTTCGCTCTCCAAGCTGCGCTCGATGCGCCGGCTCGTGTTCGGTCTCGGCTTGCTGCAGGTGATCGGCACGGTCGCGGTGGCGGTGTCGCTCGGTTTCGTGCTCGAGCGCTGGGTGCATATCACGTGGCAGGCGAGCGTTGCGCTGGGCGGCGCGCTCGCGATGTCGTCGACGGCGATCGTCAGCAAGATGCTCGCCGAGCGGCTCGAAATCGAAACCGAGCATGGCCGCAATATCTTCGGCGTGCTGCTGTTTCAGGATCTGGCGGTGGTGCCGCTGCTCATCATCATTTCCGCGCTCGGCGGGCGCTCGGAGAATCTGGTCAGCGCGCTCGGCATCGCGGCGATCAAGATCGTCGTGGCTCTGGCGCTGCTGCTGATCGTCGGCCAGAGCTTCATGACGCGCTGGTTCAACGTGGTCGCGCGGCGCCGTTCGCAGGAACTGTTCATCCTCAATCTGCTGCTTGTCACGCTCGGTGCCGCGTTTATCACCGACAAGTTCGGCCTGTCGCTCGCGCTCGGCGCGTTCATCGCCGGCATGCTGATCGCCGAGACGCCGTACCGGCACCAGGTGGAAGAGGACATCAAGCCGTTTCGCGACGTGCTGCTCGGGCTCTTCTTCGTGACGACCGGCATGCTGCTCAATCCGCGCGTGATCTGGGAGCATCCGCTCGTCGTGCTGGGCTTTTTCGTCGGGCCGATTCTGCTGAAGGCCGTGATGATCACCGGTCTCGCGCGGCTCTTCGGCGCGACGCCGGGCGTGGCGATGCGCACCGGCATCGGCCTCGCGCAGGCCGGCGAATTCGGCTTCGTGCTGCTGAATCTGATTCTCGACCGCCATCTCGTCGACGCGACGCTGTTACAGGCGATTCTCGCGGCGATGCTGCTGTCGATGCTCGCCGCGCCGTTCATGATCCAGAACGCCGACCGCATCGTGCTGCGGCTGTCGTCGACCGAATGGATGATGCAGTCGCTGCAGATGACGCGCATCGCGACGCAAAGCCTCAAGCAGAGCGGCCACGTGATCATTTGCGGCTACGGCCGCGCCGGGCAGAACCTCGCACGCATGCTCGAACACGAAGGGCTCTCGTACGTCGCGCTCGACCTCGATCCCGACCGTGTCGCGGCGGCGGCGGCGGCCGGCGAATCGGTCGTGTTCGGCGACGCGGGGCGGCGCGAGTCGCTGCTCGCGGCGGGTCTGCACCGCGCGGCCGCGATCGCGATCACCTATGCGAACACGCCCTCGGCATTGCGCGTGCTGCACAACATCCACGAGATGGAGCCGACGCTGCCGGTCATCGTGCGCACCGTCGACGATTCCGACCTGGAAAAGCTGCTCGCCGCCGGCGCGACCGAGGTGATTCCGGAGATCGTCGAGGGCAGCCTGATGCTCGCCTCGCACACGCTCGTCGTGATGGGCGTGCCGATGCGGCGCGTGGTGAGGCGCGTCGAGGAGATGCGCGACGAGCGCTATTCGCTCTTGCGCGGCTATTTCCACGGCGCCGACGACGTCGAGGACGACGACGGCCACGAACAGGTGCGGCTACAATCGGTTCCGGTCGACGCCAGCGCGGACGCGGTGGGCCGCACGCTCGCGGAGCTGGGCCTGTTCGAACTCGGCGTCGAAGTGACCGCGATCCGCCGGCATGGCATCCGCGGTGTCGAGCCGGACCCGTCGACGAAACTGCGCGCGAGCGACATCGTGGTGCTGCGCGGTCTGCCCGAACAGCTGGCGCAAGCCGAGGAACGGCTCTCGAAGAAGCATCGCCGCGCGGGCGCCGCCGCGGCCTGACGCTGGCTACCGAAGTGAGTCTTTTACGAGTCCTTTAGCCAGCTTTTCACCGGGCCCTTCCAGGTCCATCCGGAGTCATCATGTCCAACGCGCTCGCGAGCGCGCCGCTCGATGCGGCCGACTACATCAGAAGTCACATTCGCACGGTGCCCGACTGGCCGCAGCCGGGCGTGCAGTTTCGCGACATCACGCCGCTTTTGCGCGAGCCGAAGTCGCTGCGCGTGCTGATCGACCTGTTCGTGCAGCGCTACATCGATGCGAAGCTCGACTACATCGCCGGGCTCGATGCGCGTGGCTTCATCATCGGGCCGATCGTCGCGCATGAACTGAGCCTCGGCTTCATCCCGATCCGCAAGGCGGGCAAGCTGCCGTACAAGCGGATCTCGCAATCGTACGAACTGGAGTACGGCACCGCGACCGTCGAGATTCACGAGGATGCGTGCGAGCCCGGCGACCGCGTCGTGATCATCGACGATCTGATCGCGACCGGCGGCACGATGATGGCCGGCAAGATGCTGCTTGAACGGCTCGGCGCGGTCGTCGTGGAAGGCGCGGCGATCGTCGATCTGCCCGAGCTCGGCGGCTCGACGCTGTTGAGCGAGGGTGGCCTTGCACTGTATACGGTGACCAGTTTCGACGGACATTGAGCGCCCGGTGCCGCGCGTCCGGCACCGGGCGCCCAATCGTCCTGCAACTCATCCGGCATTCATCCGATACTCACCCTCCGCCCAACGAGAAGGCCACGACGATGCCCAACTTCCTGCTGTTTCTCGCCACCTCGATCGCGATTACCGTGGCGCCCGGTCCCGACAATCTGCAGGTGCTCGCGCGCGGTATCTCGCAGGGCCGCGCGGCCGGCTTCGTCGCCGCGCTCGGCTTTGCCGCCGGCATCACGTTTCACACGACGCTCGCGGCGCTCGGCGTCGCCGCGCTGCTGCGTTCGTTGCCGCTCGCGTTCGAGGCGATCAAGCTCGCGGGCGCCGCGTATCTGATCTGGATCGGCATCAAGGCGCTGCGCAGCGAAGGGCTCGCGACCGCGCATCAGCGCGCGCCGCAGCCGCTTGCCACCGTGTTCCGCCAGAGCGTGCTCGGCAATCTGATGAACCCGAAGGTCACGCTGTTCTTCGTCGTGTTCCTGCCGCAGTTCGTGCAGCCGCACAGCGCGCAAAGCGTGACGGTGCAGATGCTTGAACTCGGCGCGCTCTTCATGTTGCAGACGGTCGTGGTGTTTTCGCTGTTCGGCGTTTGCGCGGGCATCATCGGCGGCTGGCTCAGAAGGCGGCCGCGCGTGGGCGTGTGGCTCGATCGTGTGGCCGGCGCGACGTTCATCGCGATCGGGATTCGCGTTGCGCTGCGTGATTGAAGCCGGTCGGCTGACACGCTTGCATTTGCTTTGCTTTGGTTCGCCGTCGTGCGGATAGTCTGGAGTTTTCAATGACTTTGCCTTGCATCACCGCTGCGCGCCGCTTCGACGCCAGCGCTCACCGGCCGTTCAGAATCGGCGCCGAGCAGGTCGGCTGGATTCGCGAACGCGACGTGCCGTTGCTCGCGCGCTGGCCCGACGTGTTCGAAATCGCTAGCGATGCCGTGACGCTCGCCGCCCCATTCGACACCGTCGATCTACGCAGCGCGGCGCTCGCTTCGGTGATCGGCGCGCTCGCCGCCGATGGCCGCATCCCCGGCTGGCGCAACGAGACCTACGCGATCCGCAACGCGTTCGACGCGCCGCCGCTCGCCTATATCGAGCGCGCCGCGTCGCGCTTCTTCGGCACGATGACCTACGCGGTGCATCTGAACGGCATCGTAGAATACGCGGACGGCGCGCCGCAATTGTGGATCGCGCGCCGCAGCGAGACCAAGGCGACCGATCCCGGCATGCTCGACAATGTCGTCGCGGGCGGGATCGGCTGGGGCTTCGGCATCGGCGAGACGATCGTCAAGGAGTGTTGGGAAGAAGCCGGCATTCCGGCGGAGATCGCCTCGCGCGCGGTCGCGGGCCGCACCGCGCATGTGCTGCAATCGCTGCCGGAGGGCACGCAGGCCGAGCAGATTTTCATCTACGACCTCGCGCTGCCCGCCGACTTCGCGCCGCGCAATCAGGACGGCGAAGTGGGCGAACACCGGCTTGCGCGCATCGACGAAGTCGCGCGCTGGGTCGAGGAAGGCGCGCTGACGGTGGATGCGAGCCTCGCCACGCTCGACTGTCTGCTGCGCCGCCGCTGGATCGACGAGGACGTGTGCGCGGGCATCGACGCGCTGTTCGCGCCGCCGGAGCTGGGCTAGGTTAGGCGCCTGATTCGGCTCGTCCCGCACAGCCAGTACGCACTGAAACAAACTACGCATTGAAGAAGGGAGTCACCGAGGTCATGTCGACCGATCACAGCTTTATCCTCAAACTGTCGTGCGCCGACCGGCCAGGCATCGTTCACGCCGTGTCGGGCTTTCTGTTCGAGCGTGGCAGCAATATTCTCGACTCCGCGCAGTTCGGCGACAGCGGCACCGGCGAGTTCTTCATGCGCGTGCATTTTCAGCAGGTGGGCGGCGATCCGGGGCTCGACGCGCTGCGCGCATCGTTCGCGACGCTCGCCGAACAGTTCGGCATGCGCTGGGAGTTGCACGACGCGAACGTGAAGCCGCGCGTCGTCATCATGGTGTCGAAGATCGGCCACTGCCTGAACGATCTGCTGTTCCGCTACCGTACCGGTCAGCTCAACATCGACATCCCGGCGATCATCTCGAACCACAAGGAGTTCTACCAGCTCGCCGCGAGCTACGACATTCCGTTCCATCACTTCCCGCTGCTCGGCGGCACGCCGGACGCGAAGGCCGCGCAGGAAGCGCGCGTGCTCGACGTCATCAACGAGCATCGGGCCGATCTCGTGGTGCTCGCGCGCTACATGCAGATTCTGTCGCCGACGCTGTGCGAAGCGCTGGCCGGCCGCGCGATCAACATTCACCACTCGTTCCTGCCGAGCTTCAAGGGCGCGAAGCCGTACTACCAGGCGTTCGATCGCGGCGTGAAGCTGATCGGCGCGACCGCTCACTACGTGACGACCGATCTCGACGAAGGCCCGATCATCGAGCAGGAAGTCGAGCGCGTCGATCACAGCATGACGCCGGAGCAACTGACGGCGATAGGCCGCGACGTCGAATGCGTGACGCTCGCGCGTGCGGTGAAGTGGCACGTCGAGCATCGTGTCGTGCTGAACGGCAGCAAGACGGTGGTGTTCCGCTAAACGTTGCGCGAATAGACATTGCGCCGGTCGAGGCCGGCGCAATCACGGTTTTCCTGGCGTGGCTTCCCGGGCGCTTTTCTATGAGCGCATGGCCGTTTCGCTCGCGCCGTTCGTTCCATTGGCTTCGTCGGGGTTTCGCGCGAGATTCGCGTTGTGCGCGGAACGGCGGCGCGCGTTCAGCTTCTTCAGCCAGATCAGCAGGCCCGTGATGCTCAGCACGGCCACCGCGATACCGGTCGCACTGATCAGAATCCGTCCGCCCAAGCCCAGAATGCGCCCCGAGTGCAGTGGGAATTGCACCTGCATGAAGATGTCGCCCGCAGTGCCCTTGCCGGGAATCTGCGCGGCGAGCGGCTTGCCGGTGACGGCGTCCCAATACATCCACGGGTTGCCGAGGCCGATGTCGCCGTGATCGTTGCCCGGCGTGTAGAAGCCGACGCCGTACGTGTGCAGGAATCCGGCGTAGTAGAGGCCGCCCGGCGGCGTGGCCAGATGCCTGTCCTTGCCGGCCTCTCGCGCGATTTCGACGATGCGCTCGCGGCTCAGCACCCGATCGCCCGGCTGCGGCGCGCGCAGGATTTCCGGGTTGTTGATCGGATCGGGCGAGAGCGCCGAGAGGCGCGAGACGATCGGCCGTACCACCTGCGACGACAGGTTCATCGAGATCGACGTCAGCGCGACGATCATCAGCACGCCCCAGATCCACACGCCGCCGGAGCGGTGCAGATCGAACGTGAGCGCGTAGCCGCCGCGCTTCAGGCGGAACGCGAACGACTTGCGCCAGGCCTTGAAGCTCGGAAACGACAGGCACAGCGCGATCGCGCTATCGAACAGCCAGACGATGCCGACGATCCCCATCAGCCACGTGCCGACGTCGAAGCCGCCCATGAACGGCAACTGCAGCGTGTAGTGCAGCTTGTAGATGAAAGGAATCAGGTTGAGCCGCGCGAGCGACACGGCGCCCCATTCGCGGCGTCCCTGGATCTTGCCGGTGACGGGATCGACGGCGATCTGGTTGAAGTCGAGCGGGTAGGGCCGCTGTGTGGCCGGATCGGTGCGCGGCAGCACCATCATCTGCAATGCCTGGCCGGGCTCGACCTCTAGCGGCAAATAGGTCACCTGAAGGCGCGGGTCGGCCGCCTCGACGCGGTTCGCGAGTTCGAGGCTCGACAGCGCCGGGCCGGCCGTGCGGGCCCGGTAGAACGACGGGTTCAGCACCGCATCGAGTTCGTGGTCCCAGGCGATGATCGCCCCGGTCAGACCGGCGACGAACAGAAACAACGCGGTGGCGACGCCGAACCAGCGGTGCAGACGGACGAGCTGGCCTCTCATGCGCGAACCGGCCGGGTGAAGCGGAAACCCGGGGCCGAGCCAGGGCGGAAATTCAGGCGAAATGTCACAATGCGAATTGTCTTGTAAATGGGAATTATTCGCATCTTATGGGCTTGTGCGGCCCACTGCAAGTTTTCTGTCAGGGAAAACGCCGACGGTGTGTGGCAAGTCGAGTGTCGCAGCGCAAGGCGAAAAAAAGCGGCACCGTAGTGCCGCTTTGCTTTGCCAGCGTGGGGCTCAGTGTGAGCTTGAGCCGTCCGTTCTCTAATGTCTCACCTGACACGAGCGCCGGCTTCGATCAACCGGTTCGGCCGCGAGGCCCGCCCGCCTTATCCGTTCCTTCCGTCTTTTCTGCCCCTTCCACCGCTTACGCTCAGACGAGCCGCAGATAAATCAGCTCGCGCTTGATATACGCATAAAAAATCGGCGCCGCGATCACGCCGGCAATACCGAACGCCGCTTCCATGACGAGCATCGCGATCAGCAGTTCCCAGGCGCGCGCCTCGATCTGTCCGCCGACGATTCGCGCGTTCAGGAAGTATTCGAGCTTGTGGATCAGGATCAGGAACACGAGCGACATGACCGCCGCCGGAAAACTGACCGACAGCGCCACCGCGACGATGATCGTGTTCGAGATCAGATTGCCGATCACCGGCAGCAGCCCGACGATGAACGTCACCAGCACCAGCGTTTTCGACAGCGGCAACTGATCGTGGAAGAGCGGCAGGATCACGAGCAGGAAGATCGCGGTGAATACCGCATTGAGCGCGGAAATCTTCACCTGCGCGAACACGATGCGACGGAATGCATCGGCGAAACGCGTCACGCGTGTGACGAACGCGGTGGACAGCGGCAGCCGCTGGATATGCTTCTGCGCGCCGACCGCGATGATCGCGCCGATGATCATGCCGAGCAGCACATGCGTAAACCCGCGCGCCGCGGTCGTGCCGCCTTGCTGCAGCATGTTGGCGTGCGTGTGCATCAGTTCCGCGGCGCGCGTCTTCATCTGCTCGGTGTCGACCGGCAGATAGTTGGCGATGAACTGCGGAATCCGGCCGCGCGCCTGGTCGATCAGCTGCATGGCCTGATCGAGCAGATTCTGCACGCTCGGCACGTCGTTCTCGAAGTGCTCGATGATGCCGAGCGTGAGCCCCGTCAACGCGCCGACGATCACCGCGGAGAGGATCACCACCGCGAGCCAGCGCGCCCGCTTGCCCGACATGTGGCGCTCGATGCGCGGCGCGATCGTATGCACGAGCTGAAACACGAGCAGCCCGGCGAGCAGCGAGCCGAGCAGCTTCAGTTCGATGACCGCCCACATGGCGAGCAGCATTACCACATAGCTGCCGATTTCGACCGCCGACAGCTTCGGCAGGCTCATGTCGCTGGTCAGCCTGACCGGGCGTGGCCGCAGGTCTTGCACCTGTCTTTCGTCGCGCGCCTGATTCCGCTTGGTCATGGCCTGTTCCGTCTCCAACCCGTGAGGTGCTGCGTTACTTTGCGCTGGCGGTGCGCTTCAGAAGCGGCGCCAGATACTTGCCGGTAAAACTCGCCTTCGACCTGGCGACCTGCTCGGGCGTGCCCTGGGCGATGATCTGCCCGCCGCCCGCACCGCCTTCGGGACCGAGATCGATGACCCAGTCCGCAGTTTTGATTACATCGAGATTATGTTCGATGATCACGACGGTATTACCCTGGTCGCGCAACCGGTGGATCACTTCCAGCAGCAGCGCGATGTCGTGAAAATGCAGGCCGGTGGTCGGTTCGTCAAGGATGTATAGCGTGCGACCGGTGTCGCGCTTGCTCAGTTCCAGCGAGAGCTTCACGCGCTGCGCCTCGCCGCCCGACAGCGTGGTGGCCGACTGGCCGAGGCGAATATAGCCGAGGCCCACGTCCAGCAAGGTTTTCAGCTTGCGGGCGACGACCGGCACGGCCTTGAAGAACTCGTACGCGTGTTCGACTGTCATGTCGAGCACTTCGCTGATGTTGCAGCCCTTGTACTGGATGTCGAGCGTTTCGCGGTTGTAGCGCTTGCCGTGGCAGACGTCGCACGGCACGTAGACGTCGGGCAGGAAGTGCATCTCGACCTTCAGCACGCCGTCGCCCTGGCACGATTCGCAGCGCCCGCCCTTCACGTTGAACGAGAAGCGGCCTGGGTCGTAGCCGCGCTCCTTGGCGGCCGGCACGCCCGCGAACAGCTCGCGGATCGGCGTGAACAGGCCCGTGTAGGTGGCCGGATTCGAGCGCGGCGTGCGGCCGATCGGCGACTGGTCGACGTTGATGACCTTGTCGAAATGTTCGAGGCCCTCGATCGACTCGTACGGCGCGGGTTCGGTGGACGAGCCGTACAGATGATGCGAGACCGCGTGGTAGAGCGTGTCGTTGATCAGCGTCGACTTGCCCGAGCCGGACACGCCGGTCACGCAGGTCAGGAGACCCACCGGTAGATCGAGCGTCACGTTGTGCAGATTGTTGCCGTGTGCCTCGACGATGCGCAGGCGCCGCTCGTCGGGCTCCTTGCGCTCGTCGGGGAATTCGATCGTGCGCGCGCCCGACATGTACTGCCCGGTCATCGACGCGGCGTTCTGCTGCACCTCTTCGGGCGTGCCCTCGGCGATCACCATGCCGCCGTGCTCGCCCGCGCCCGGGCCCATGTCGACCACGTAGTCGGCCATGCGGATCATGTCCTCGTCGTGCTCGACGACGATTACCGAGTTGCCGAGATCGCGCAGATGCTTGAGCGTCGAGATGAGCCGGTCGTTGTCGCGCTGATGCAGGCCGATCGACGGCTCGTCGAGCACGTACATGACGCCGGTCAGGCCCGAGCCGATCTGCGAGGCGAGCCGGATGCGCTGCGCCTCGCCGCCCGACAGCGTTTCCGCGCTGCGTTCGAGCGACAGGTAATCGAGCCCGACGTTATTGAGGAACATCAGCCGGGCGACGATTTCCTTGACCACCTTGTCGGCAATCTCGCGCTTCGAGCCTTCGAGGCGCAGCGTCTGGAAGTAGCCGAGCGCGTCGCGCAGCGGCCAGCCGCTGATCTCGAAGATGCCGCGCGCGTCCTCATCCGTGCCGATGCGCACGAAGCGCGCCTCGCGGCGCAGCCGCGTGCCCGCACAAGCCGGGCAGGGCTGGTTGTTCTGATACTTGGCGAGTTCCTCGCGCACGGCGGCCGAATCGGTTTCGCGGTAACGCCGCTCCAGATTCGGGATGATCCCCTCGAACACGTGTTCGCGCACGGAAGTGCGGCCGCGCTCGTTGATGTAGGAGAACGGAATCTCCTGCTTGCCCGAACCGTACAGCAGGATCTTGCGGACCTTCTCCGGCAGGTCTTCGAACGCGGTGTCGATGTCGAAGTCGTAGAACGCCGCGAGGCTCTGCAGCATCTGGAAGTAGAACTGGTTGCGCCGGTCCCAGCCCTTTACGGCGCCCGCCGCGAGCGACAGCGACGGATGCGCGACCACCCGCTTCGGATCGAAGAACGTGATCTGGCCGAGCCCGTCGCATTCGGGGCACGCGCCCATCGGGTTGTTGAACGAGAACAGGCGTGGCTCCAGTTCCGGCAGCGAATACGAGCAGACCGGGCAGGCGAACTTCGAGCTGAACAGATGCTCCTTGTCCGTATCCATTTCGAGCGCGATGGCGCGGCCGTCGGCGAGACGCAGCGCCGTTTCGAACGATTCGGCGAGGCGCTGCTTCATGTCCGGGCGCACGCGCAGACGGTCGATCACGACGTCGATCGTGTGCTTGTCGTTTTTCTTCAGCTTCGGCAGCGAGTCGACTTCGTAGATTTTCGCGGTGCCTTCGTTGGCGGTGCCGCCGCCCGAGCGCACGCGAAAGCGCACGAAGCCTTGCGCCTGCATGTCCTCGAACAGATCGGTGTGCTCGCCCTTGCGATCGCTGACGACGGGCGCGAGGATCATCAGGCGCGTTTCCTCGGGCAGCGCGAGCGCCGCGTCGACCATCTGCGAGACGCTTTGCGCTTCGAGCGGAATTTCGTGGTCGGGGCAGTAGGGCGTGCCGACGCGCGCGAACAGCAGGCGCAGATAGTCGTGGATTTCGGTGACGGTGCCGACCGTCGAGCGCGGATTGTGCGAGGTCGCTTTCTGCTCGATCGAAATGGCTGGCGACAAGCCTTCGATCAGATCGACGTCGGGCTTTTCCATCAGTTGCAGGAACTGGCGCGCGTAGGCCGAGAGGCTCTCGACGTAGCGCCGCTGTCCTTCCGCATAGAGCGTGTCGAACGCCAGCGACGATTTGCCGGAGCCCGACAGCCCCGTGATGACGACGAGCTTGTGACGCGGTAGGTCGAGATTGACGTTCTTCAGGTTGTGGGTGCGAGCCCCACGAATACGGATTTGTTCCACGGATTTATTCCATGAACTGCGGAAAGGGGGGAAGGCCAAACCTGCTACTATAACGACTTTTCCAGACCGCCGTTACGGCTTCCTGACAGCGGGAACAGGGCGCGAGGGCAGGCATCGAGATGCGCTGCAAGGCGGCGGTTCGGCGCCGTGGGCTCGCCGCGCGGTGTGCCGCCCGGCTCATTCAAACAACGCTTCCGATGTCCAATCCGTCCGCCATCTCCACACGCATGAGCGCGCCCGAATTGCGCGCGACCGTGTCGCTTGCCGCCATCTTCGCGTTGCGCATGCTCGGTCTCTTCATGATCATGCCGGTGTTCTCGGTTTACGCGAAGACCATTCCCGGCGGCGACAACGTGCTGCTCGTCGGCATCGCGCTCGGCGCCTACGGCGTCACGCAGTCGATGCTCTACATCTTCTACGGCTGGATTTCCGACCGGGTGGGCCGCAAGCCCGTCATCGCGACCGGCCTGCTGATCTTCGCGATCGGCAGCTTCGTCGCGGCGGGCGCGCACGACATGACGTGGATTATCGTCGGGCGCGTGATTCAGGGCATGGGCGCGGTGTCCTCGGCGGTGCTCGCGTTCATCGCCGATCTCACGTCCGAGGAGCATCGCACCAAGGCGATGGCGATGGTCGGCGGCAGCATCGGCATGTCGTTCGCGGTGGCGATCGTCGGCGCGCCGATCGTGTTCCACTGGCTCGGCATGAGCGGGCTCTTCACGCTGGTCGGCATCTTCGCGATTCTCGCGATCGGCGTGGTGCTGTGGATCGTGCCCGATGCGCCGAAGCCCGTGCACGTGCGCGCGCCGTTCGCCGAAGTGCTGCACAACGTCGAGTTGCTGCGCCTGAACTTCGGCGTGCTCGCGCTGCACGCGACGCAAACCGCGCTGTTCCTCGTCGTGCCGCGCATTCTCGAAGCGGGCGGCCTGCCGGTCGCTTCACACTGGAAAGTTTATTTGCCGGTAATGGGCCTGTCGTTCGTGATGATGGTGCCGGCGATCATCGCGGCGGAAAAGCGCGGCAAGATGAAGATCGTGCTGCTTTCGGCGATCGGTCTTATCCTTATTGGCCAATTGTTATTGGGCATCGCACCGCATACGATTCTCAGTGTGGCGGCGATCCTTTTCGTTTACTTTCTGGGCTTCAACATTCTCGAAGCCTCGCAGCCGTCGCTGGTGTCGAAACTCGCGCCCGGCACCCGCAAGGGTGCGGCGGCCGGCGTGTACAACACCACGCAGTCGATCGGGCTGGCGCTGGGCGGCGTGGTCGGCGGCTGGCTGCTGAAGGTGAACGGCCCGAGCGCGGTGTTCTTCACCTGCTCGGGGCTCGTGTTCTGCTGGCTTATAATCGCCGCACAGATGAAACAGCCGCCGCGCAAGGCATAACAGAGCGTATTCGGGGCACGTCCCCGGGGCACGTCCCACGCATCCAGAACTCACCCGGCGGCAGGCAGAGGCGCTTTTCCGGTCTCGGGCCTTCCGGCCATGAGACGCGAATCGCGTAGTGCCGCGCCGCCTGCAAATGGAATCAACAGGAGAAACTCATGGCATCCGTGAACAAGGTCATTCTCGTCGGCAATCTTGGAGCCGATCCGGAAGTCCGTTATCTTCCGAGCGGCGACGCAGTGGCGAACATCCGCCTTGCAACGACGGACCGCTACAAGGACAAAGCGTCCGGCGAAATGAAGGAAGCGACCGAATGGCACCGCGTGGCGTTCTTCGGCCGCCTCGCGGAAATCGTGTCGGAATATCTGAAGAAGGGCTCGTCGGTCTACCTCGAAGGGCGCATCCGCACGCGCAAGTGGCAGGCGCAGGACGGCACCGATCGCTACTCGACCGAAATCGTCGCTGAACAGATGCAGATGCTGGGCGGCCGCGGCGGCGCGTCGATGGGCGGTGGCGACGAAGGCGGCTACAGCCGTGGCGAGCCGATGGAGCGTGGCGGCGGTGGCCGCGCGATGTCCGGTGGCGGTTCGCGTGGCGGCAGCGGTGGTGGCGGTGGTGGCGGCGGTGGCGGCGCGAGCCGTCCGAGCGCGCCGGCTGGCGGCGGGTTCGACGAGATGGATGACGATATTCCGTTCTAGACCGCACTAAGTTAAATTTTTGTTGATTGAAGCCCGCATGCCCAGAGCAAGCGGGCTTTTTCTTTACCCACGTGTCAAATTGTGACTGAGTGGCGTTTTTACTCAACGACTACGTGAAAGAACGGCCCGCGCATATTCGCGTCACCCGCACCAGCTTGCATTCGAAGAGATGAGCGGCCTATGTAAGTCGCATACGGCTACACTTTTTCGCCCCTTGAAAATCGCGCCATATCAAGGGCAGATAGCGTGGTGCTCTTCGAACCATTACCCGCCACGACATGACTACTCCACTCACTTCGCGTTTTTCAGTCTCTACGATTTCCTCAACGCAAACCGCTTCTTCAACGAGCGGGGAAGACCTGGAAACTAACCTAACAGCCCCAATTCCGGGCAAGCGTTCAGGTCCGTTGGCCTCGTTAAGCGAGATCCAGAAACGCCGCCAAGGCTTCGTGGCGGAGCCGGGTGTTCGTTTGCAATTCGTTACCCACAGAACGCTTGCCATCCGAGCGACTGCCACCCTGGTCAACATCCCGCCACACGATACAGGTCCAACGGTTCAGAAGAAATCTTTGGGTCTGCCTCAGCAGCCGAAAGCTCTTTTGCCAGGTCAAATGTCGCAAAAGGCTGGGTCGCCAAATTCGCCAAATACAACAGTAGGCGGTCAATACGGACTTCCCACGGCAGAAAATCGTGCGAATCTAAAAGAGCGACCGGCGGCAATTCCGAGGCAGAACATGGCGCCGCACGCAACACAAACAGCCGGTCGATATGGACTTCCCACGGCAGAAAATCGTGCGAATCTAAAAGAGCGACCAGTGGCAATTCCGAAGCAGGACGCCGCGCCGCGTATAGGTCTCTACTCAGGTAAACAACAGGGTGTCCACCGTCAGCGGAAATTAAATCTCGAAAATGGCTGGGTGACAGCTAAAGAACGTCTCGAGATGAACGGGTGAAGCCCAGCGCCAGTCGCAGTCGAACAGGGCGCAATCATCTCCCCGGTCAGGGATTCGTCCATCATATTCCGGAACTCCACCGCATCCCATGATCCCAGACGACGCTTCTCGAGGAAAACGCCGGTGCCGATGCGGTGCAATTGACGGCAGCGGACCTGGCGTCCATCGAGGCAACGCTCGCGGCAATCGAGGTCGTGAGCGACCGTTATCCCGTGCATCTCCAGCAGCGCGTCGATAACTAGGCCGTAAATAAGTCACGAGCAAATCTACCCGTCCACGGGTCGTCACCCGAAGCTGTGCGATGGACAGGTTGAATGTGTCGCACAGCGCCACGCATCATCAAGGGGGCGACAATGCTCCACAACATCGCGGGCAAGGGGGGGCATCACGGGAGCGAGCAGTGGACTCGGCGAAGCAGCCGCTCAACACCTTGCACGGCTGGGCGCGCATGTCGCGCCAGATGCGCGCCGTATCGAGCGCATCACGACGCTCGCAAACGAACTCGTCGGCGCGGGTGCAAAAGCGTTCGCAGTCGAAACCGATATCACGAGCTTTGAAGCGGTCTAGCATCTGGTCGACGTGAGCGTCCGGGAATGGGGCCGGGTCGATGTCATCATCAACGACGCGGGACTCATGCCGCACTCGTTGCTCGAGCGTTTGAGGGTAGACGACTGGAACAACACCGTGAATATCAAGGGCGTGCTTCACGGTATTGCCGCAGCACTGTCTTACCGTCCTCTTCTTCTCCCGCTTTTGCCGAGCACATTATTTCCCAAAATAATTCGATCAGTCGATCTGGAAAATAATAAAAAAATAAAACTCAGAACCCCATCAATTTCGGACGCGGCCGATTCAATTTCAGTGCTGCTGGTGATAAAAAGAATTCCGAATGCGGTGCCGTTCAATCAGGCATCACCATCACAAGATTTTTTCGCGATACAGATCAGGGTTGCACGCAGAGTTGCATTGGAGCACCGTCCGTTTGACAGCGCAATCCCGGGTTCATGGGCGCGTAACCATCGCTGGTACGATTGCCAGAAGCGCTTGCACAGGCTAAGCCCTGTGACCACATCCGTTCGATGATCGACGCCCGTTACGTCGACCGCATTCGCAACGGGCCTGGGTCGAGTGTCGTGAGCATGTGCAATGAAGATGGCAAGCGCATTCCAATAAAGCTCGCTCAATTAAAAAATGCAGTTATCTGTTTGCCATCTTGATAAAAGGCGAATGTCATTTCTCCTGCAATGAATATATCCCGTAATCGACCGTATAAAATTTATTTTGACAAAAATTTTAATGAAATCATGAACCAACCCTATAACTACACATATCACGCTCCAATCAATTCACCCCTCGATACCGAAGGGCTTCATGTGCTAAACGGTCGGGACGGCCTGGAAGAATTGCTCAGGCAGGCTCACAAAGACGCCGCCGCGCTTCAGGATGCCGTCTTGAGGCTGAGCGGCGAACTGCGCGCAGCGAAGATCGACGGTGAAATTGCCAACCGGAAGATCGAAGTACTCACGAGGCTGCAAGCCGAAGTCGTCGCGCTGCGCGGCGACGGCATCGGCACGGTCTCCGAACATGAACGCACCGATCAGCCCGTGGGCGCGACAGCCCGCCCGACAATGGGAGGTGCGCGAGGAGCGGGTCGCCGGGCGCGGATTCTATGGGGCGGCGTGGTGTTGCTGGTTCTGGCATCTGTCGCGCTGGTCGTTTTGCAGAAAACGAACGGGCCGCTGGTACACGACATGATGGACCGCGCGAGGACATCGTTTCAGGGCACCGTCGATAGACCCTAGTACTCCAATCGAGCCGAGGTCTGCGTTGGCTCGTGGCCGCTGCGTTTCGCGTGAGGCATCGGAAATGTCGTCTCACTTGTGCAGATGGTCGAGCGCCCCTCTGAGCGGCGCGCTCGAAATCATGATCGGCCCCGAAAAGGGCGTATCCAGATCGACGATCACGTAGATCGACGAAGCAATCGACACCGCCCCCAGCGTGATCGTGACGAGCGCGAGCGCATTACGCGGCGCGATCAGTCCGAAGCTCAGGAAAATCACGCACAGCCAGAACGTGAGCGTCGTGAAGAACGGCTGCGAGATCGAGCTGTGCGCCTCTTCGATGATTCGCCAGCGTGCGTCGACGACGCGCCGGTATTGCGTCAACGCATCCTCGAGCGTGCGTTGCTGTAGCGAATCGCGCGTGCGCAGTTGCCGCAATTGCTGTCCCACTGACGTCAGCATGTCGCCGAGCTGTTCGTTTTCGAGCGTGCCGGCGCTGTCCTGCGTGCCGACGCGCGGATAGTCGCCGCCCGGCGCCGGCTCGCCCGGCCACGTCGAGGCGATCGCCGCCGCCGTGTACTGGCGCAGCAGGCGTCGCGAGTCGTCGGTATCGTGGCCTAGCTCGCGCAACGTCGTGTCGAATTCGATCAGCTCGGCGGCGAAGGTGCGCAGATCGTTCGCCGCGGTGTCGAAGCCCGATTTCGCCGATGCCGTCATCAAACCGAGCACGAGGGCGGCGAACGTCACGAGCATGCCGATCACGAGCTGGATCAGTTGCACGGTCTCGTGCGCCTTGTGCTCCTCAGGCAGCAGCGGCCGCACGCCGACGCCGATGCCGGTCGCGGCCAGCAACAGCACGAAAACCAGCGCAGCCGAACCTATTTCCGACATACGGACACTCCCGAACAGGAAACTCGCGGCACGCTGCCGCCAGCGAAAGTCGTCGACGAAAGCGCCGCGCATCCGGCTCAGCCGTCCAGCTCAGCCATTACGGCATCGCCGCATAGTACTTGGCGAGACTCTCCATTTCCTCGGTCGTCATTTGCCGTGCGACGTTGCGCATCTGCTCGTTGATGTCGTTATGCCGGTCGCCCGCCGCGAACGCGTGCAGCTGCGCCGCCAGATAAACCGCCGATTGTCCGCCGAGCCACGGCGCCGCGCCCTTGCGGTCGAGCTGTCCGTGGCAGGCCGCGCAGGGCGCGATATTGCGCTCGGGATCGCCCTGCATTGCGAGCCGCACCGCGTTCGCATCGGGCTCCGCGCCGGCGCGCGAAGTTGACGACGGCGCTTCGGCGCGCGGCAGCGACGCATAGTAAGCGGCCAGATCGCGCAGATCCTGCTCGCTGCGCGGCGCGATGATCGCCTGCATCACTGCGCTCAGGCGCTGGCCGCTCTGATAGTCGCGTAACTCCTTGTAGATCACGTCGGCGTATTGCCCCGCGAGCGCGGGCGCCGTGACCGGCGGCGTGCCGGACACGCCGTGGCACATCGAGCAGTTCTGCGTCGCGATCGTCGCGCCGCGGCCGATCGCATCCGACGCCGGATGCGCGGCTCGCTGCGGCGGCAGCACGACCACTTCACTGGGCACCGTTGCCGGGACGCTCTTG
>Ga0153988_1000036_pt1 | contig 26251 bp, 24 predicted proteins | sample TSNC072MetaG_FD_104742 | JGI IMG/M metagenome (GOLD analysis project Ga0153988, IMG submission 104742) | Attine ant fungus gardens microbial communities from North Carolina, USA - TSNC072 MetaG | ecosystem: Host-associated > Fungi > Mycelium > Unclassified | place: USA: North Carolina, Jones...
CATGAAAAATGCAGCCGTCATGGCGAGGAGTCGCGTTAAACTGATTGAAACGCACCGGGGTCACCATACAGGCGACACCACACTCAAGCACAGCCCGGGCGTGACAGAGAAAGCATGCACGGCGGGAAGGCGCGGCAGACGGCACGCGTTCCTGCCCGTACAATGGTTCGATCAACAACGGAAGAAGGACAACTTCGATGCGCATCACCGGGTCCTCCGGGTCAATGGCCCTGCTCACCGAATACGACGACGCAACGGCGCGCGAACTCCGCTCGCTGCGCCTCGAATCGACCGAAGACGGCAAAGGCATCCTGCTGATCGAAGTCGATGAGCGCAAACCGGGCATACATCGCGAAGTGCGCTACGAAATCACGCCCGCCGAACTGATTGCCGCGATCCGCGCGCACGGCGCCGAGTTGCCGGGCGAGCAACACAATCATCGTCAGTAAAACCGGCATGTGGCGAAGCGCGAAAGCGCGAGCGCCGCATGGGTGGTCCGCGCCGTGCGCCACGTGCCGATGCGGGTAGGCGGCATTGTTCGCGCCTGTCCTGTTCGCGAGCGCCAAACCGCGCTCCGTTGTTCCGCCGCGGCGGCTAATAGACGTTTTTCCACATGCTTGCCCACGCGCGTTTTCGCGATCGTTTCCGCATGCACCCACCAAGCCCCCGCCGCACCATGACGGCGTTTCGATGTCCACATGACGGGCGCGCTTCCGGGTCGTTTGCACGCCTCGAAAATGCGTCCATAATCCTTGCATTCCCCTTTGCTCTCCTCACCGTGATGCGCCCGCAAGGGCCACGGATGTAAACCGATGCTACATGACCTCGTCGAGCAATACGGCCCCGCGCTCGTATTCGTCAACGTGCTGGCCGCCGCGCTCGGGCTGCCGGTGCCGGCCATGCCGTCACTCGTGCTGTTCGGCGCGATGGCGGCGATGCACCCCGGCTCCGTCGGCACGCAGCTGATGCCCGTTCTCGTGCTGTCGATCTTCGCCACGCTGATCGGCGACAGCGCGTGGTATCTCGCCGGCCGCATCTACGGCGGCAATACGCTGAAAACGATCTGCCGGCTGTCGCTTTCGCGTGACAGCTGCGTGAAGAAAACCGAGCGCTTCTTCGGTCGCTGGGGCGTGCGCGTGCTGGCCATCGCGAAGTTCGTCCCGGGCCTGTCGATCGTGTCGATTCCGATGGCGGGCGCCATGGGCACGCGCTACCGCACTTTCCTCACCTACGACGGCATCGGCGCGGCGCTGTGGTCGGGCACCGGGCTCATCATCGGCGCGCTGTTCTCGCGGCAGATCGACATGCTGTTCGCGGTCGCCGGCCGGCTCGGCCGCACCGCGGCGCTCGTCGTCGTGGTGCTGCTGCTGTTGTACGCGGCGTACCGGTGGGTCCGGCGCCGTCAGTTGCTCGCGACGCTCGAGTCGGCGCGCATCGAGGTCAACGAACTCGGCAAGCTGTTCGCGGCCGGCAACGCGCCGGTCGTGTTCGACATCCGTTCGGACGAGAAACGCAAGCTCGATCCGTTCGTGATTCCCGGCGCGCAATTCGCCGACGAGCGGCATCTCGATAACATCGTCGCCACCTATCCGCACGATCAGAAACTGGTGATCTACTGTTCCTGCCCGAACGAGATTTCCGCGGCGTGGATGGCGAAGCAATTGAGCGCGGCCGGTTTCTCCGACGTGCTGCCGCTGCGCGGCGGCATGGAAGCGTGGCGCGACTCGGGCGAGCCGGTGGACGCGCTGCCCGACACGCCGAAGGCGCAAGTCGCGGTCGAGGACATCGCGCCCAAAGCCGTCTAGCACGGCGCGCGCGGCTCTCGCGCGTGCCCGCGCGCCGCTTCGCCTTCCGTTCAATCGTTCAATGAACACCGAAGGAGCGGTTCAATGCTTTCGACTCAGGACGTTTCGACTCAAGAGGTGGAAGGACAGCAGGGAGTCGTCGCCGACGCGCCGTTTTCGTCGCTGTCGACGCGCATGCACCAGATGTTCCCCGCGCTCACCTGCGCGGAAATCGACCGGCTGCGCCGCTTCGGCGAGATCGGTCAATGGCAGGCCGGCGAGCTGCTGTTCGAGACCGGTCAGCCCGGCCCCGGCATGTTCGTGCTGCTCGAAGGGAGCGTGAAGCTGTATCAGCGCGATGGCATCGGCCGCGAGGTCGTGATCGGCGAGCATGGCGTGGGGCATTTTCTGGCCGAGGTCGGGCAACTCTCGGGCAAACCAGCGCTCGTCAACGGCATGGCGCTCGGTTCGGTGCAAGCGCTGCTGATTCCGCCCGAGCGCCTGCGCGCGCTGCTCGTCGCCGAGGCGGAACTCGGCGAGCGCATCATGCGCGCGCTGATCCTGCGGCGCGTCTCGCTGATCGAAAAAGGCGCGGGCGGGCCGATCCTGATCGGCAACAGCAACGACCCGCGGCTCGTGATGCTGCAAGGCTTCCTGTCGCGCAACGGCCATCCGCATTCGGTGATCGACGAGCGCGACGAAGACGCGCTGCGTCTGATCGAGCAATTCGCCGCGCAGCGCGAGGACCTGCCGCTCGTGATCTGCCCGGACGGCTCGGTGCTGCGTCATCCGAGCATGCCGGAACTCGCGACCTGCCTCGGTCTCCTGCCCGATCTCGACGACTCGCACGTGTACGACGTGGCGATCGTCGGCGCCGGGCCGGCGGGCCTCGCCGCCGCGGTGTACGCGGCTTCCGAAGGGCTTTCGGTGATCGTGCTCGACAGCCGCGCGCCGGGCGGCCAGGCGGGCGCCAGCTCGCGGATCGAAAACTACCTCGGCTTTCCGACCGGCATCTCGGGCCAGGCGCTCGCGGGCCGCGCCTTCGTGCAGGCGCAGAAGTTCGGCGCGCACGTCGCAATTCCGGTCAACGTGAAGGCACTGCAGTGCGGCCAGTCGCCGTACCGGCTCGAACTGAAGTGCGGCGGCCACATCAGCGCGCGGGCGATCGTGATCGCAAGCGGCGCGGTGTACCGGCGGCCCGCGCTCGAAGGGCTCGAACGCTTCGACGGACGCGGCGTTTATTATTGGGCCTCGCCGGTCGAGGCAAAGCTCTGCAAGCGCCAGGAAGTCGTGCTCGTGGGCGGCGGCAATTCGGCCGGCCAGGCGATCGTCTATCTGGCGACGCACGCGGCCAAGGTCCACGTGCTGATTCGCCGCAGCGGTTTCGAAGCGACGATGTCACGCTATCTGATCGACCGCATCCGCTCGCTGCCGAACGTGTTCGTGCATCCGAATTCGGAAATCGGCCGGCTCGACGGCGATGAGGACGGACTCGTCTCGGTCGCGCTGAAAAGGCCTCTGCCCGATGGCGTGAGCCGCCTCGACACGCGGCATCTGTTCCTTTTCACCGGCGCGGACCCGAACACCGAATGGCTGCGCACCTGCGGCGTGCAACTCGACGAAAAGGGCTTCGTGCTGACCGGCGTCGGCACGGATGGCTCGGCCGCGGCCTGCGATCTCGCGACCACGGTCAAGGGCGTGTACGCGATCGGCGACGCGCGCGCGGGGTCGACGAAACGGGTGGCCGCTGCGGTGGGAGAAGGCGCGGCGGTCGTCGCGCAGATTCATCAGTTGCTGGCGGTGGTCGGCGAGGAAGCGGTGGCGTTGGGCGCGTGAGCTTCATCGCACGTGATTCGCGTGATGGAGTCTGGAGTCGGCGCTGCACAGCACGCGGTGCCGTGCGGCGCAGGTCCACAACCTACGGCTGATCATCAGGAAACCTTAAGCTTCCTTACGCCGTGATTCTTCACCGCCTGGTTCAACCGCATCGTTGCCGCTGATGCCGTGATGCAACGCCAACGGCACGATCGACGAATCGTTCCGAAGCGGTTATTTCGTGCCGACCTCTTGGTGATATTTATCCATAGATGCACCGATTGGACACAATCATAGCAACCCACAATTTTGACGAAAACTTTTTTCGTCGGTCGGCGCACGACGGGCTTTTAGCCATGACAATCGCGGCGCGGTGGTGATCGCAATGAACGAGCGGCTCAAGAAAATGATCGAGGAGTATTGCCTGAGCACGACGAATCGCTATCCGTATCTGCGGATGTCGCTGGATACGCAAAAGGACGACGTGCAGCACGACCACTACCGCATTCTCGATGCGCGCAAGCGGCGCGCCGTCGACGAAGTCGTGACGCTGCTCGAACAGCACATTCTCGAAACCAGGCGCGAAGTCCTGGCGGCCGCCCGCCTCGGGTAGCGGCCGACATCGCAGCAAGCATGAAAAAAAGCGCACGGTGAATCACACCGTGCGCTCTCTTATCGTGGACAGCGCTCGTGAAGCGCCAAAGCAGATGGACGCTTCAACGATCCGCTTCAAAGCCGTGTTTCAAGGACCCGCATCAAGGGCCCATGGACGGCCCATCCGGCAATTCGCCTACTAGCGCTCGAGCTTCGCGCGCAACTCGCGCGCGGCTTCCAGCAGTCCTTCGTAACCCGAGCGAGCATGCTCCGGCAGATCGGGATCGCCGACCAGCGCACCGAGCGTTTCGATCAGGCTATACACAATGCCCTTCGCCGCACCCGACGCGATGTTGCCCGACGACACCTGTTGATCGACATGGCTGAGCGCCGCGTCGAGTTGCTCCATCCCGGGACGATCGTCGGAAGGCGGCTTGGGAGAAACGTCTTGCGTCATGATGGAACATCGCTCCTGTTGATGCATCGGTGAACGAACCTGTCACGTTGTTATATACCGATCGTGCGCCGCCGTCCATTCGTGTCCCCGTCATTCGTGCGTTACCGGAGCCGGTAAAGACGGCTCCCGGAAACGCTCACCCGATGTCGATGCAGAGGCGTTTTCCGCTCCCGAACATCCTCACCTTAAGCGGTGGCGGTGAAGCCCTCGCTCACGACCCCGTCACCGTACGCCGCACGAAAATGCGCCGCGTCAGATCGAATGCGACGAGGTTGCCGGCCACCACGAGCAGCAGTCCAACTACGGCAAGCGCGGACCAGCGATAGCCCTCGAAAATCGTCGACGCCACCAGCGCGACAATCGGAAACAGCACCGTGCAGTAAGCGGCGCGCTCCGGTCCCATACGTCCGACCAGCATCAGGTAGGCCGTGAAGCCGATCACCGAGCCGAACACCGCGAGGTAGGCGAGCGCGCCGAGATAGCGCGGCGACAGATCGGGCGCGAACGAGTAGCCGGCGAACAGGCTGCCGATCGTCAGAATGCCGGCGCCGATCAGCATCGCCCAGCTATTGGTCGCGAACGGATGCAGGCCCATCGATTGCATGCGGCTCGACAACAGGTTGCCGGCCGAGAAGCACAGCGTGCCGAGCAACGCGATGCCGAGCCCGAGCCACGCGGTGTGATCGCCGAGATGCCCGGCCATCTGCTGCACGAACAGGCAGGCGATGCCGACGAGCCCAAGCAAGGCGCCCACGATCGCCGTCGGTTGCAGCGGACGGCCCATGAACAGCCGGCCGTTGATCGAGTTCAGCAGCGGTGCGGTGGAAAACACGACCGCGACAAGACCGCTCGGCACGATCTGTTCGGCGTAGTAGAAGCACAGGAAATTGAGGCAGAACAGCGCGAGGCCCTGCGCGAAGAGATAGCGCCACGCGGCGTGCGGCGGCCAGATCGGACGGCGCATGACACGCAGCAGCGCGAACAGCAGCAGCGCCGCGATCCAGAAGCGCCACGCAATCGACACGGGCGGCGGCACCTCGCCGAGTTGCCATTTGATCGCGATCCAGGTGGTGCCCCAGATCAGCACGGTGGAAACATAGAGCAGGAAATTCATGATGGAGCCTTGGTCGGCAATCCGTGGTCGGCCATGACGCGCGGCAAGCCACGGTGATAAACCACGATGACGAAAACCCGACTATGCCGCCGCGCCGCCGCCCGGACTTGTCCAGGATTGCGCACATTTTCGCGGCGCTGCGCGGCCTCGCGAGGCTCGACGTATACTGGCCGCTCGACCATCCGCCATTCGTTCGAAATCGCCTGCTCGCCGCCGTGAACGCCAGCCCGTCCATCCCCGATATTTCCGCTGCCGGTACGCCGTTCGGCCTGCAGTCGGTCTGTCATACGCTCGCCAGCGCCAACGCGAATCTGGACCGCTTCGCATGGCTCGGCGACGGACTCGCGATCGCGCTCTGGACACGCAACACGAAAGAGGCCGAAACCGTCTACGAGCGGCCCGGCCACCACACGCTGTCGTGCTATCTCGACGGCGGCTACCGCACCGAGCGTCAGAAGATGCCGGGCCACTACGGCGCGCCGTCGCGGCTGTGCGCGCTGCCCGGCGATCACGAATCGCGCTGGTGGGTGCGTGGCCACATGCATTTCATGCACCTGTACTTCCTGCCCGAGCACTTCACGCGGCGCGCGGTGCAGGAACTCGACCGCGAGCCGCGCGAACTGACGCTCGCCGATCGCACCTATTTCGAAGATTCGCGCCTCTCGACGCTGTGCCAGTCGCTCGTCAACGAGGACTGGTCTAGCCCCGACGGCCTGCTGCGCACCAACGAAGCCGCCCATGAAGCGCTGAGCCTGCTGTTGCGCGGACAAGGCGTGCGGCGCACCGACGTCTCGCCGAAGGGCGGGCTATCGGTCGCGACGCGCCGGCGGCTGCGCGACTATATCGACAGCCATCTGGCGCAGCCGCTCACGCTCGGCGAGCTATCGGAAGTCGCGGCGCTCTCGGAGTTTCATCTGGCGCGCATGTTCCGCGAGTCGTTCGGTCTGCCGCCCGCCGCGTGGATCGCGCAGCAGCGGCTCGAGCGCGCGCGCACGCTATTGCGCACGACCGCGCTGCCGCTCGCGCGGATCGCCGAGCAGTGCGGTTATGCGAACGCGAGCCACTTTAGTCACCGCTTTCGCGAAAGTGCGGGGGTGACGCCGAGCGTGTATCGCCAGGTGATTGTCGGCTGAGTTGAGTTGAGCCGATCCGGCGGTGGTGAGGATTGAGGTTGAAAACGCGAAGCCCAGGACCGGTATTGAGGATCGCTGAGCTAAAGCCGCCGGTGTGGAAACTTGTCCACGTAAAATGTTGGCAAGGCTGTGGACAACCTTCTCATAGACTATCCAAGTCATTGACGCAGCGGCATTATCCGCTTGCGGTTCACTCGTAGGCAGCCTGTGCCGCCGCCCGGCAAACCGCACTGCCAGGTCGCTTTGCCAGGGACACCGTATCACGCCCAGCGTCCTCGACATCGAGTTGTCCACATTTTTTGGGAACAAGCTTGTGGACAACCTGCGCATAGTCCTGCCAAGTGATTGACGCAGCAGGGGTATCTCTCTCAGGTTCGGCAGCGGGCAGCAAGCAGCGGCGCATCATTCGATGCAGCCCACCGCGCCGCCCACATCATCATCCCTGCGTCGTTTCCCGGCGCCGTAGCGACTCCGGCAAGCCATACTGCACGATCAGCGCGCACACGACGCTCAGCACACCGATCACGTACAAGGCCGGCGTCGTGCTGCCGGTCAGATCCTTCACGCGGCCGACCATGACCGGGCTCACGATCCCGCCCAACTGGCCGAGCGTGTTGATCAGCGCGATCCCGCCGGCGGCGCCGGCTCCCGTGAGCAGCTTCGGCGGCAGCGCCCAGAACGCCGGGATCGACGCCACCACACCCGCGCCCATCACCGCGAGCGCGACGACCAGCAACGCGGTCTGCTTGTCGAAGTAGCCGGCCGCAAAGAAGCCGATCGCCGACATCAGCAGCAGACCGAACACGAACTTGCGCCGCTCGCCGCTCGCATCGGACAGACGCCCCACCACGACCATGCAGATCGCGCCGCACACATACGGCACCGCCGTCAGCAGACCGACCACGGTCGGGTTCTTCGTACCCGCCACGTGAATCAGGTGCGGCGCCCAGAAATTCAGCCCGTACGAGGCGATCTGGATCAGGAAGTACACGAGCCCGAGCGTCAGAAAGCCCGGCGTTTTGAGCGCGCCCGTCAGCGAATGGCCGCTTGCCGGATGACGGCTCTGCTGCGCGACCTGCCCCGCGAGCAAGGTCTTTTCCGCCGCCGACAGCCAGCCCGCGTCCTCGATGCGATCCTTGAGCAGCAGAAGCACCAGCACGCCGAGCACGACGCACGGCAAGCCGCCGAGCAGGAACAGCCAGTGCCAACCCGGCATGCCGAGCGCGCCGTCCAGATGGCCGATCACGAGCCCCGCGAGCGGCGCGCCGACGAGCCCCGAAAACGCCGAGGCCAGGAACAGCATCGACGTGATGCGACCGCGATAAGCGGTCGGGAACCACAGCGTCAGGTAGTACAGCACGCCGGGCGCGAAGCCCGCCTCCATCGCGCCGATCACGAAGCGCAATCCGTAGAACTGCCATTCGTTGTTGACGAACACCATCGCGGCGGTCGCGAGGCCCCACGAAATCATGATCCGCGCGATCCAGCGCCGCGCGCCGACCTTGTAGAGGAACAGGTTGCTCGGGACTTCGAACAGCACGTAGCCGATCACGAACAGACTCGCGCCGAGGCCGTATGCGGTGTCGGACAGACCGAGATCGCTCTGTAGCTGGAACTTCGCGAAGCTGATGTTGATGCGGTCGAAGAACGCAAACAGATAGCAGATCATGATGAGCGGCATCAGCCGCCACGCGACTTTACGGATGATGGCCGCGAGATCGTCGCTGCCTGTGCGGCTACTGTCCGCCGCTACGCCCAGGTCACTCATGCTTGTCTCCAATGCCGGATTCGGCGCCGCCGTCCGGTCGCTTGATGGTTGATGGTCGATGATGGTTGCCGTGTGGCCGATCAGATCTGCCGCACGTATTCGGGCACCGGATGCAGGTCGCAATTGCGGCCCGCCTTGGCGAGCTGTCCCGGCACGTCATGGCCGAGCAGCGCCGGCAAGCCGCGCGACAGCACCAGCAGCTTTTCCAGAGCGATCCCGGTCGGAATCCCCACTTCGTCGCACAGATTGACGAGGTCTTCGGTGCAGATGTTGCCCGAGGCGCCCGGCGCGAACGGACAGCCGCCGAGGCCGCCGAGCGCAGCGTCGAAACGGCGCGCACCGGCTTCGTAGGCGGCCAGCACGTTGGTAAGGCCGAGCCCGCGCGTGTTGTGGAAATGCAGCGTGAGCGCCGAGGCCGGCACGCGTTCGAGCACGCGCGCGACGAGCCGCGCGACCTGGCGCGGATTCGCCATGCCGGTCGTGTCGGCGAGCGTGATGCCTTCGATACCCATCTCGCGATACGTGTCGACGATGCCGACCACGCGGTCTTCGTCGATGCGGCCTTCGAACGGGCAGCCGAACGCGGTCGCCACCGTCGCGTTGAGCAGCACGCCCGAGCCCTTGACGTGGCGCACGATGTCGCCGAACGCGGCGAGCGACGACTCGCAGCTCATGCGCATGTTCGCGCGGTTGTGCGTCTGACTCGCCGACATCACGAGATTCAGCTCGTCGGCGCGCGCGGACAGCGCGCGCTCGGCGCCCTTCAGGTTCGGAATCAGCGCGACGTAAATCACGCCGGGCTGCCGCTCGATCTGCTGGAATACGGCCTCGCCGTCGCGCAGCGCCGGAATCGCTTTCGGCGAGACGAACGAGCCCCCCTCGATGCGCGTGAAGCCGCATGTGGACAGCGCGTTGATCAGCGCAATCTTGTCCGGCGTGTCGACCCAGGTGGGCTCGATCTGCAGACCGTCGCGCGGCGCGACTTCCTGCACGATCAGTTTGTCGAGCGAGGCGGCCCCGGTCGTGGAGTAGATGGCGGCGCTCATTGCACGGCTCCTTCGCGGCGCAGCCGCTCGATGTCATCGTTCTCGAAGCCGAGGTCGCTCAGCACGCTGCCGGTATGTTCGCCGAGTGCGGGACCTTGCCAGCGCACTTCGCCAGGAGTGTCCGAGAGCTTCGGCACGATGCCCGGCATCTTCACCGACGCGCCGCCCGGCAATTGCGCCTGCAGCAGCATCTCGCGCGCCTGGTAGTGCGGATCGGCAACGATGTCGGCCACCGAATAGATGCGCCCCGACGGCACTTCGGCACGTTCGAGCGCGGCCAGCACGTCTTCGGTCGTGTGCTGCGAGGTCCATGCGGTAATCGCCTGATCGAGCATCGCGGCCTGCTTCGCGCGGCCGTCGTTGTAAGCGAGCGCGGGATCGTCGGCGAGATCGGCGCGGCCGATCAGATGCATGAGGCGCTTGAAGATCGGATCGCTGTTGCCCGCGATCACGACATAGCCGTCGTCTCTCGTGCGATATGTGTTCGACGGCGCAATGCCCGGCAGCGCACCGCCGCTGCGCTCGCGCACGTGGCCGAGCAGGTCGTATTCGGGCACGAGGCTTTCCATCAGATTGAACACGCTCTCGACGAGCGACACGTCGACCACCTGGCCTTCGCCCTGCCCCGTCTTCACGCGCAGCAGCGACATCAGCGCGCCGATCACGCCGTGCAGCGACGCGAGCGAGTCGCCGAGACTCACGCCGACGCGCGCCGGCGCGCCGTCCACTTCGCCGGTCGTGTAGCGGATGCCGCCCATCGCCTCGCCGATCGCGCCGAAGCCCGGCCGGTCGCGATACGGGCCGGACTGACCGTAGCCGGAGATGCGCACCATCGTCAGTTTCGGGTTGAGCGCGTGCAGCACGTCCCAGCCGAGGCCGAGCTTTTCGAGCGCGCCGGGGCGCAGGTTTTCGATCACGACGTCGGCATCGGCGGCAAGGCGCTTGACGACCTCGATGCCGTCGGCCGATTTCAGATTCACGCAGACGGATTTCTTGTTGCGCGACTGCAGATACCACCAGAGCGAGGTGCCTTCATGGAGCTTGCGCCATTTGCGAAGGGGGTCGCCGGTCTGGGGCGCTTCGATCTTGATGACTTCGGCGCCGAACTCGGCCATGAGGCGCGCGGCAAACGGCGCGGCGATGAGCGTTCCGATTTCGACGACGCGAATACCCTGAAGGGGTCCAGCCATGGTGCTGTCTCCGGAGTTGGTTTGGTGTTGGGAGACAGATTAGAAGCGGTGCGGTGGTAGCGTCCAGCCGCAATTCGCCAAGGACCGTTCGCGAACGACGAACGCTCAGCGGCGGCGCCTGGCGGGCGGGGCGGTGACGGTGGCGACAGTCGTAACGGATGCGGCAGAAGCGCTGGCATTCGCGGAATCTTCCGCCGCTTCCCGCGCCTCGACCGTACGCAGATGATCGAACAGCAGCCGGCCCACCGGCGAAAGCGCCTCGACGTCGCGCGCCACGATCACGAGGCTGCGCTCGGCCCAATCGTCTTCGAGCGGCACGCCGACGAGGCCGAGCGGCCGGCCCATCAGCTGACACACCTTGCGCGGCAGCACGCCGACGCCCATGCCGGCCTGCACCATCCGGCACACCGCGTCGAAGCCCGGCACGTGGATGCGCAGCCGCAGCGGCTTGCCGGCCTGGTGCGCGGCAAGGTGCGTGCGCGCGTTGATCGAACTCGCGGAATGCAAGCCAACGTGATCGCCATCGAGCGTCTCGGCAAATCCGATGCTTGCGCGCGAGGCGAGCGGATGATCGTCGCGCATCACGATCACGAGTGAATCGCGCCGGTAGTGCGCGACGTGCAGCTCGCGCGTTTCGGCGTCGCCGGAGCAGATGCCGAGGTCGGCAAGGCTGTCGTCGACGGCCTTGACGACACCGCCGCTCGGCCGCTCCTCGAGATCGAGCTTGACGCGCTCGTGCTGCAACTGGAACGCGCGCAAGTCCTCGGGCAGAAATTCGACGATCGCCGACAGGTTCGCCATCATCCGCACATAGCCGCGCACGCCGCTCGCATGACCGGCCAGTTCGATGCCGATGTTCTCGATGTCGCGCATCACGCGGCGCGCGTGATGCAGCAGCGTTTCGCCGGCCGGCGTCAACGTCATGCCGCGCGCGTTGCGCTGAAACAGCGTCGCACCGACCGCCTGTTCGAGTTCGAGCAGACGCTTGCTCGCGGCGGACACGGCAATCGCCTCGCGCTCGGCGGCACGCGTGAGCGTGCCTTCCTCGAAGACGGCGAGGAAAAGCTGGAGCGTGGTGAGGTCGAGCTTGCGAAGAAGGTTTTTGATGACCATGGCGCGGCGCGGGACGTTCGATTCCTCCCGCTCGAGGATGACGCCGTACAGTCTATCGAACTTTATCGCGCGAGCGCGTTTGCGCCGCAAGCCGCCGACCTCGCGCCGGCCCTCAATCCTTCCACGACGAACCGAGAATCATCGTGCAGAAATTCTCGCGATGATAGTGCGGGTCTTTCATCGCCAGCACGTCGGCCTTGACGTTGCCGAACGTCGTATGCGGCTTGTGGATCGTGCCGCACGCGAACGCATCGATGATGCCTTCCTTGAAGTGCGCGCCGCGCGGGTGCGCATGCGTCACTTCCGTGCGCTGCTGTTCGGAGAACTCGTCGTAGGCGAGGCCGAGCACGTCCATCTCGACGCCCGCGGTGACGAGCGCGATCACCGGCTTCATATGCTGCGGAATGCCTGGCGTCGTATGCAGCGCGATCGAAGTCCACACCTGTTCGATGTCGTCCTCGCCGATACCGTGACGCCGCAGAAAATCGCGCGCCGCATTCGCGCCGTCCACTTCGAAGCGCTCGTGCTCGCTGCTATAAGGCGCGACGAGCCCCATGTCGTGGAACATCGCGCCGATGTACAGCAGCTCGGGATCGTACTTCAACTGCTTGCGCTGCCCCGCCAGCGAGCCGAACAGAAACACGCGCCGCGAATGGTGATAGAGCAGTTCGGTTTCGGTGTCGCGCACGAGCTGGGTGGCCTCGCGCGCCATCATGCTGTCGGGAATCTGGATGCCTGCGATCGTAGTCATGCGATGTGCTCCTTGGCGTGTGCGAATCTGAATGGGAATGAACGCGGCGCGCGGTGCAGCTTCAAGGCGCGTTTGCTATGCTGATCCGCGCCGTTATGTCCGTGCCGCGGGCCTGCGTTGCAGGCCGCGCGTCCGATGGGTCCAGTATTCGCCAGCCCACCGCCGCGAACAATCGCCGCGCACCGCCGAACACTGCCAAACGCACAGCGTTGACTGCCGCCGCGCGCGGATTCCGTTCATCCACCAAGGAAGTCTTTCGATGCCCACCGTCGCGATCGCGATCTTCCCCGGCGTGCAGGCGCTCGATGTCGCCGGCCCCGTCGACGTGTTTTCCGAAGCGAACCGCTTCATCGCGCCGCGCGAGCAATACGAAGTGAAGCTGCTGGCCGCCGATGCCGTGCCGTTGCGCGCGTCGAACGGCATGACGCTAATCGCCGATGCAACGTTCGATGAGGCGCGCGAGCCATTCGATCTCGCGCTGGTCGCGGGCGGTCCCGCGCTGCCCGAGAACGACGTGCCCGACGCGCGGCTGCTCGACTGGCTCGCGAACGTCGCGACGCGCTGCGGGCACTACGGCTCGATCTGCACCGGCGCCTTCGCGCTCGGTCATGCAGGGTTGCTCGACGCGCGCAACGTCACGACGCACTGGCAGCATGCGGCGCAACTGGCCGCGCGGTTTCCGCGCGCGCATGTCGACTTCGATCGCATCTATCTGCGCGACGGGCCGCTCGTGACGTCGGCGGGCGTGACAGCCGGCATCGACCTGTCGCTCGCGCTGGTGGCCGAGGATCACGGTCCGCATACGGCGCTCGCGGTCGCCAAGCGGCTCGTCGTGTTCGCGCAGCGCCAGGGCGGCCAGTCGCAATTCAGCCCCTATCTGACCGCCCCCGCCGACGACACCTCGCCCGCCGCCAAAGTCCAGGCGCACGTGATGGCGCGCATCCGCGAGAGCTTCACGGTCAGGCAGCTCGCCGACGTCGCCGGCATGAGCGCGCGCAACTTCGCGCGCGTGTTCGTGCAGGAAACCGGCGTGACGCCGCATGAATTCGTCGAACGCGCGCGCGTGGATGCCGCGCGCAAGCTGCTCGAAAGCAGCGGCGCGGCGCTCAAGACGATTGCCTACGATTGCGGCTTCGGCACCGCCGACCGTATGCGCATCGTGTTTACGAAGCGGCTTGGCGTGACGCCGATGCAGTATCGCGAGCGTTTCCGTTCGTCGTGAAGGCGGCGTGAGAAAATCGGCGACTCTGCAAGCCAACGATCACAAGGAACGACATGACTTCCTCTTCTCCGATTCGCGCGATCGTCACCGGCCATACGCGCGGCCTCGGCGCGGCGCTCGCCGAACAACTGCTCACACGCGACGTCGCGGTGCTGGGCCTGTCGCGCTCGCAAAACCCCACGCTGAAAGCGCGATTCGCCACGCAGCTCGAAGAGATCGAACTGCCGCTGGCCGAGCCCGCGCGTGTCGCGCAATGGCTCGCCAGCGACGCATTGCGCCGCTTCGTGAGCGGCGCGCAAACGGTGCTGCTGGTCAATAACGCGGGCATGGTGGAGCCGATCGGCCCGATCGAAGGACAGGACCCGGCCAACATCCCGGACGCGGTGAGCCTCAACGTGGCCACGCCGCTGATGCTGGCAAGCGCGCTCGCCGCCGCGGCCGTCGAGGCGAGCGACCGGCGCATCGTGCATATTTCGAGCGGCGCGGCGCGCAATGCGTATCCGGGCTGGAGCATCTACTGCGCGACGAAGGCCGCGCTCGATCATCACGCACGCGCCGTTGCACTCGACGCAAATCGCGCGCTGCGCATCTGCAGTCTCGCGCCGGGTGTGATCGATACGGACATGCAGGCGCAGATTCGCGGCAGCGGCGAGGAACAGTTCCCGATGCGTGCGCGTTTCGAAGACCTCAAACGCAACGGCCAACTGTCGACACCCGAGCAATGCGCGACGCAGTTGATCGACTACGCGCTCAGCGATGCATTCGGTCAAACGCCGGTCGCGGATATTCGCGAGATCGTGAAGCAGGCGTAGCAGGTGCGGCGGCTGCCATGATCGCAATCGGCAGCTTCGACGCTCCCGAAAATTCTCACCTTTAGCACGGAGCAGTGGCGGATCGGCGCAAATGGCTGCCGCCATTGCTCCCGAAAATGCTCACCTTTGGAGCCGAAGCGGGGTAAAAGCAGGCTCGCGGCGAGTTCGCTGCGCACTGCATATGCTGTTCCCGAAAACCCTCACCTTTGATCAAGGCCGATGCAATATCGCCTGGACATTCAACGGGTTACGTGACGCAGACGCTGTGGCAAATGCCGTTTTTCACGAGCGGATTGCGCATTTGCAAGGAATGCACAGCCGGTTCGCATCGCTCGGCTCCTGAATATCCTCACCTTTGGGCCTCATAGCCCGAACACATGCACTACTGGAATCATCTAGCCGTGCGGTTTATTCGTGTATTTGGCAAGTTCGGGCGCTCGCCAGGAACCATTCGCAACCGGCTCCCGAAAACGCTCACCTTCTGATTTGAAGTGCGCGCAGGTACGCGTATTCTCACCGCGCCAGCTCCCGAATCCTCTCACCTGTCGATCAAGAAACGCGGATTGCTCCGCGAACAAGACAACGAGCACTGCCGCGTAGCCCCCCGTCGGTGACCTATTCGCACAGTCGTCGCGGCCTATAATCGGACCAGACGGTCGAACACTCGTCTCGAGGCGGCAGCGCGTGACACCGCCTCTTCCCCATTGGCAGCATGCGGCTCGAACAGCAGTTCCTGACAAACCGGCAAAGGAGGAAGAATGAAAACAAACAGCGCGAGCAGAATACTTGGCGCGATGTTCGCGGTGGCCATCGCGACTTGCGCGACCCATGCGAGCGCGCAGACGCCCGGCGGCACACCGGGCGATATGTCGGCGCAAATCCAGCCGAGTGTGGCGGCTCCAGCTCCACATCGGAACAGATCGGATAGCCAGCTGGTCCGTGACGTTCGCCGCGTCTTCACGCGCACACCGGGATTGAATTCAGCAAGCATTCACGTCGAGTCGCGTCACGCCATCGTGACATTGACCGGCTCGGTACCGCAGCGCTCGCAAATCGAACGGGCCGGAAGCGCCGCAAGATCAGTTCGAGGCGTGAGAGCGGTGTCGAACCGACTGACTGTGCGAACGAGGCGCGGCTCAGGTCATTAAGTCGGACGAGGCGGCAACGGTTGGAAAAAACCGGTGCCGTCCTTGGTCTTTCAATCCGAAAGCACTGCGTTGCTCACAGCACACTTTTTTCTGCTCTGCTTAAGAAACCGATTGACCTTGCCTGAATACGCCCCCTAGAATTCAGGAATATTCACAAGTGGGGCTCGTGCCTTGGACACCTGCAGTAGTCGACTTTCGAACAGATTCGCTGCCTGAACGGCAGGACGTCCGCGCTTCCTTTTCTAGCCGCCGTCTTGCCAGCAGGCAGACGGTGCGCGTCGCAGTAACTCCCCGTGCACCTTGGTTAATGTTATATCCGCGCCATACGGATGGACGCGTCTGATCGCGTCCATCCGTTGACACGGCCTTGTATCGCGAGCATCAGGCTCGCGGGCGTGTTCGTACGCGTTTCGTCAGTTCGACGGAACGCGCGGACGCGAGAATAAACACGCCTGTCGCGGGCGCGCGTATCGAATGCGCGACGTGACAGCAAACAGAAACCAACCAGCAAGGAGCCACCATGACAGACAGTGACAGTTATCCCTTATGCCGCTTACCTCTTCTTTTAACTGAGGAAAGCGAGTAGACCGCCACCGCCGCTTCGATGCACGCGGCCTCCGTGTCTGCTGGCTTTCCGTCCAGCGCGTTGCATGCAACGCACGGAGAAGCATCATGCAATTCGGCCTCCTTCTCTCGCGGCTCCCGCACGTACAGGAATCGCGCGTCCATTACGACAGCATGCTCATGCTGCACGTCCGCGACACACATGCTTTCGTGCCGTTCTGGCGCCGTCTGAAAGCACGCGTTCGTCACCTTTCGTAGCGTTTCGCGATTCTTCCGTCATACGCAAGCGGCTCAGCCAGAACTCGACTCGCACGCTGCTCATGTCCTTGCGTATGCCGGAGCACGCATGTCGCCGTCTATAAACACAACCAGGGAAGAACGTCATGTCCACTCCCAGCAACATTTCCTCCGCCCGCAGCGCCGTGCTCGATTCGGCGCACGTCGGCGACATCAAGGGTGCGCTCGGCACAATCGCACATCATGACGTCGCGCCACGCACCAACTGGTGGGCGCGCGTGCGCACGCTGCTCGCAATCCTCGGTCCGGGGCTCATCGTGATGGTCGGCGACAACGATGCCGGCGCCTTCGGCACCTATACCCAGGCGGGTCAGAACTACGGCACGACGCTGCTGTGGACCATGCTGCTGCTCGTACCTGTTCTCTTCGTCAATCAGGAGATGGTGCTGCGGCTCGGCGCGGTCACCGGCGTCGGTCATGCGCGCCTCATCTTCGAGCGCTTCGGCAAGTTCTGGGGGGCGTTCAGCGTCGTCGATCTGTTCATTCTCAACGCGCTGACCATCGTGACCGAATTCATCGGCATCACGTTCGTGCTCGACTTCTTCGGCGTCTCGAAGATCGCAGGCGTGTGCATCGCCGCGGCCCTCACGATGGCCGCCGTCAGCACCGGCGACTTCCGCCGCTTCGAACGCTTCGCGGTCGTGCTGTGCGTGTTGAGCCTGCTGCTCGTGCCGGTGCTCGTGTCGATTCATCCGCCGGTCAGCCAGATGGCGCGCGACTTCTTCATTCCGAACTGGCCCGCCCACTCGAAGCTCTCCGACGTGATGCTGCTCGTGATCGGCATCGTCGGCACGACGGTTGCGCCGTGGCAATTGTTCTTCCAGCAGAGTTACGTGATCGACAAACGCATCACACCGCGCTTCATGAACTACGAAAAGGCCGACCTGTGGATCGGTATCGTGTTCGTGCTGATCGGCGCGGTGGCGATGATTTCGTTCAGCGCCGCGCTGTTCGACGGCTGGCCCGAATTCGGCAACTTCACCGATGCGGGCGGCGTCATCGCGGGACTCGAAAAATACGCGGGGCGGACTTCGGCGGTGCTGTTTGCGATCGCACTGTTCGACGCATGCGTGATCGGCGCGGCGGCCGTGTCGCTATCCACCGCCTATGCGATCGGCGACGTGTTCAAGATCCGTCACTCGCTGCATCGCAGCGTGTCGGACGCGAAGGGCTTCTATCTCGTGTACTTCGTTATCGTCGCGGCGGCCGCGGCGCTCGTGCTGATTCCGGGCAGCCCGCTCGGTCTTCTGACCGAAGCGGTGCAAACGCTGGCCGGTGTGCTGCTGCCGAGCGCGACCGTGTTCCTGCTGCTGCTTTGCAACGACCGCGCGGTGCTCGGTCCGTGGGCCAACTCGAAGAGGCTGAATCTGTTTACGGGCGCTGTCGTCTGGGTACTCGTGATGCTGTCGATCATCCTGACCGCGTCGGTGATCTACCCGGACATCGCGGGCGAAACGATTATCGAAGTGCTCGCGGGCGGGACACTGCTCGCCGTCGTCGGTTATGGTGCGGCGCTCGGCATCCGCAAGTTGCGCGGTGAACCGGCGGCCGAACCGGTGCCAACCTATTCGAAAGAGGCGCGCAACGCCTGGCGCATGCCCGCGCTCGACGAATTGCCGCCGCCGAATCTGACGCTGGCGAAGCGCATGTGGATGGGCGTGCTGCGCGCTTATCTGCTGCTCGCAATCGGCCTCGTCATCGTGAAGGTCGTGCAGATGGCGTTGTGAAGCAACGCGAATGGTGAGTAGTTCCAGGAGATGTGCGCAACGGTGAGGATTTACGGGAGCCACGTTGCGCATCATCGCCAGCCTGCGGAAACGCAGTCACACAGGCCATGCCCGCTCGACGATCCGCGCCTGTTGCCCGTGTTCCGGCAGCGTGCCGAATACACGGCCCCACTGCGCGTCGAAGCGGCTCGCGATGAACGCGTCCGCGACGTAGCCGGGCGCATGCTCGCGCAGCAGGCGCGCCTGCACGAGCAGAATCAGGCGCTGTGCTTCGCGGCGCGCGGCCGCTTCGTGCATCATGGTCCCGGCGCCGGCTGCGCCGGCCAGCGCCTCGATATGCGGACGCAGGCACGCGTCGCCGTTGCAGATCGGCCGGATATCGTCAATCAACGCGGCCAGCGCCGCGGGATCGCGGCTGATCGCGCGCAGCATGTCCAACGCCATCACGTTGCCCGATCCTTCCCAGATCGAGATCACGGGCGCCTCGCGATAAAGCCGGCCCATCGGGCTTTCGTCCATGTAGCCATTGCCGCCGAACACTTCCATCGCTTCGGCCGACAGTTCGATGCTGCGTTTGGCCACCCAGAATTTCGCGGCGGGCGTCACGATCCGTTTATAGGCGTGCTGCAGCGGATCATGGTCCGCGAGTGCGAACGCCTGCGTTAGGCGCATCATCAGTTGCGTCGCGGCTTCGCTTTCGAGCGCCATGTCGGCCAGCACGTTGCGCATCAGCGGCTGTTCCGCCAGGCACTTGCCGAACGCGTGACGCGCGCGCGCATAGTGAATCGCCTGCACCACGGCCTGGCGGATCGTGCCCGCACTGCCCATCACGCAGTTCAGCCGCGTATAGGAAGCCATTTCGATAATGGTCGGAATGCCGCGCCCTTCCTCGCCGATCATGCGCCCCCACGCGCCGAGAAATTCCACTTCGCTGCTCGAATTGGAGCGATTGCCGACCTTGTCCTTCAGACGCTGGATCTGCACCGCATTCTTGCTGCCGTCCGGCCGATAGCGCGGCACGAAGAAGCACGACAGGCCGTTTTCGGTGCGCGCAGTCACGAGATGCGCGTCGCACATCGGCGCGGACATGAACCATTTATGACCGACGATCTCGTACTCGCCGCCCCTTCCCTCGCCGCTGACCGGCACGGCGTGCGTGGTATTCGCGCGCACGTCGGAGCCGCCCTGCTTTTCGGTCATGCCCATGCCGATCAGCATCGACGTCTTCTGTTCGAGCGGCAGGTCGCGCGCGTCGTAGCTGCTCGAATACAGCTTCGGCATCAGCTGCTCGAACAACTCGGGCTCCTGGCGCAACACGGGGATGCTCGCGAAGGTCATCGAGGTCGGGCACTGCGAGCCGGCCTCGATCTGTCCGTGCATCGAAAAACCCGCTGCGTACGCGGCCCATGCGCCGGGCCGCGTATCGGAGAACGGTTGCGAGACGAGATTCTGTTCGCGCAGCATCGTCATCAGGCCATGCCACGCGGGATGAAACTCGACGCGATCGATGCGGTGTCCCTGGCGATCGAAGGTGTGAAGTTCGGGTTTGAAGTGATTCGCGTCTTCGGCCATGCGCAGCGTTTGCGCGCTGCCGAGCCGCGCGCCGTAGTCACCCAGTTCGGATTCGTGCGCCTGCGCGCCCGCGCGTTGCACCGCTTCCCGCAGCGCGAGGTCCGTGGTGTAGAGGTTATAATCGGCGAGCTCCGGCACGACATTCGTCACCTCATGGGTGTTCCAGTTCATGAGCGTCTCCTTTTCCACGTGCTCCGATCGGTCCAAGATCGATCCATCATCGACGAAACTGTACGCTTGCCGCGCAGGCTTTGTTCTGGTTACCCAGTATAGGGGCGCGCTTCGGCGCGAGTGTTCGGATTCGCCGACATGAAGGAATTGCTCCCCGTCAAAACCACGCGCCGCAGGCCCGCGCAATCGCGCGCGCTCGCCACGGCCGAGGCGATTCAGCAGGCCTTTGTTCAGCTTCTGGTCGAGCACGGCTACGACAAGGTATCTATCCGTCAGGTGACGACGGCGGCCGGTGTCGGTATCGGCAGCTTCTACGAATATTTCGCCAGCAAGGAAGCGCTTGCGGCAGTGTGCATTCATCTGCGCATCAAGCGGATCGCCATCGAAATGAGCGAATGCATTCCAGCCACGCGCGACGAAGCATTGCCCGCGCGAGCCGATGCCTTGCTGAACGCGCAGATTCGCGCGCCGCTCGCGGAACCCGAACAGTGGTCGACGCTCTTTCAGCTCGAACGCCGGGTTTCCGGCATCGACGCCTACCGCAAGCTCTATGCGGAGTTCGTGCGGCTATGGGCCGGCAGGCTTGCCTCGGCACCTGATTGGCCCGCCGATGCACCGGCGGAAGATGCCGCGTTCGCGGTGCATGCGACGATCTACGGTCTCGTCTCGCAGGCGCTGATGACACGCCCGGCCCCTCACGATACGGCAGCGCTGCGTCGTCTGCTGCGCACCGCCGTGCACGGGTATCTTTCGCTGATCGCGCCGCGCGCCTATCGGCTTTATCGCTTCGAGTTCTGACGGCCCCACGCTGGCGTGCGCATCAATGCATCAGCGCCTGCCGCGTTCGTGCGCGAACTGCCGTGCCACATCTTCGAAACAGGACAGAAAGCGCCGCGCCGCCGACGTCAAAGAACGATCACGGCGAACCACCGTCGAGACGGTCGTATCGGGGAGACCGGCCGCGACCGTCGGCATCTTCGTCGGCAATAGCGCGCACGCGATCCTCACGACGCACGGCGGCTTCGTCGAACTGCTGGTCAAGCTCAACGAGAAGGTCACGGCCGGGCAGAAGGTGGCAATCCAGCGCAACACGTTCGGCGAAGTGGTCGCGGAGTATACGAGCGGGGTCGCCGGCGAAGTGGCGGGATACCGTACGGATGCGACCGCGGAACCCGGCATTCCTCTCGTGATGATGCTTTATCAGAGTGCGGCGCGGGAGAATCCCGAGGATTATTCCGAGTGACGCCGGTCAAAGCGGGCTGGCGCGCCTGAATCGCGAATGGTGAGGATTTCCAGGGGATGGGCGAACTCGCCGCTTAAGGTGAGTTCTTCCAGAACGGTGAGGATTTCCAGGAGTTGAGTCCGCATCGGAAAGCATGTTGCCGGACCATTGCCCTCGTGGCTCACCGTCCAGCCTACGTCAGGCTCCCGAAAACCCTCACCTTTGCCAATGGCAGGCTGTCTGCGCCCGCGGATAACCGGAACACGTTCCGGTTATCTCCCGCTCAAAACTTGAACTTCACCTGAAATCCAATCGTAAACGGTAGATGATCCGAAGGGATCGGCGGCACCAAGATGAAGTTCGCGCCGACGCGCTTGTACTCGACCATCACGATCGGTGCGACCACCGGCCCGATCGTGTGATTGCGGCCGAGCCCCCAGTTGCCGTAGTTGTAGCCCGAGATAATCCCGCCGATCGCCGCGATCCGCACGATGCCCCAGTGCGCGAACTCGGGCGCCCAGACGCCGCCGCCATAGTAGGACGGCCGGCGCAGCGAGTTGCGAAAGCCGCCTATCGTCAGCGCCCACTGGTTGTTCAGCCAGCATTCGACGCCGAGGCCGGGGTTGAACTGCTCGAAATCGGTGCCGGGATCGGGATTGATGTGATACGAGCCGAGCATCGCATCGGCCCATATGCCCCCCTCGCACCAGTTGCTCGCATGCGCGGCGGTGGCCGCCGCCAGGCTCGTCACGAGTGCCACTGCGATACGTCGGATATTTTTATTCATCTGCCGAAAGTGCATGTCTTCTCCGCCACCGGTCGAACGCCGGGGTCATCGATGTTCCGGCGGCCTGTTTGTCGCCCGTCGCGCACTGTACCTCAACCCGCGCGGGCGATGTTGAGGACCTGTTTGAGGATCTGCTCGACTGCGGGGCATAGCACGCGCCCGCAGCCAAAACCGCAACGATAACGGAGAACCGATGGCAAAGCGGTGAATCCGCGGCGCGTGGCGAACGCGCCGTCGGCGATGAACGTCGATGAGAGCTTACAGACCGAAATCCGACAGGCCCGGATGATCGTCGGGACGGCGCCCGAGCGGCCAGCGATACAGGCGATCGGCCTCGCGAATCGGCAGATCGTTGATGCTCGCATGACGACGCGCCATCAGGCCATGCTCGTTGAACTCCCAGTTCTCGTTGCCATACGAGCGAAACCAGTTGTTCGAATCGTCGTGCCATTCATACGCGAAGCGCACCGCAATGCGATTGTCGGCGAACGCCCACAGTTCCTTGATCAGGCGATAGTCGAGTTCCTTCTCCCACTTGCGGCGCAGAAAGCCGACGATCTCCGCGCGTCCATGAACGAACTCGGCGCGGTTGCGCCAGATGCTATCCGCCGTGTAGGCAAGCGAGACGCGTTCGGGCTCGCGGGTATTCCAGGCATCTTCCGCGGCGCGGACTTTCTGGATCGCGGTGTCGCGCGTGAACGGCGGCAGCGGCGGGCGGGTTTCGGTCGTATCGGCCATGATGGTTCCTCATTCAGGTAGCGGTGCGCCGGGATGGCGGTCGTTTGCTTGCGGGAGTGTGTGCTGATTTCGAGGCCGGCTTTGCTGACGGCTTTGCTGCCTTCTTCGCTGCTACGTTCGCCGCCGGCTTCGCGGCAAAACCCGCTTGCGCATCGAGCAGGGTTTTCGCGGCCATCTGCGCGTCGAGTGCGGCGTCGACCTCGCCGCTCACGAGCGCGACTGCGATCGCGCCGTCGAGCAGAACGAGCCACTGCCGCGCGAGACGCGCAACGCGGCGCGCATCCATAGCCGATTCCGCCGCGAACGCTGCGTACTCGGTCCGCACGAAATCGAGCAGACGCTCCTTGTGTTTGCGCGCGACGATCCGGATCGGATCGTCGGCGGATGCGATCTCGCCGGCCGCGTTCAGAAACGCGCAGCCATGAAAATCCGCCGAAGCAAACCACTCGCGCAGCACGTCGAACATACCGAGCAGGCGTTTGCGCGCAGTCTTGCCGCGCCGTTGCGTGCCGGCGATAAACCAGTTCATCCAGCGTTCGTCGCGCCGTTCGAGCGCAGCCGCAACGAGTGCATCTTTCGATTCGAAATGCGTGTAGAAGCTTTTACGCGCAGTGCCGGACTGCCGCACGATCGCGTCTACGCCGGTTGCATGGATGCCGCCGGCGTAGATCAACGCTTCGGCCGCATCGAGCAGGCGCTCGCGCACATGGCCGGCCGGCGTCGGGTCGCTAAGGGTTTCGCGTATCATGGACGAAAGGTAGAACGATCATTCTCCTTCGTCAAGATTTTTCCGATCCTGTGCGATCGTCATGGAGTTTCCGCGCGCAGGGTATGCTTGCTGCTATCGTGACGAAGATCGCTCAACCGGAACGACTTCGATGAACTCATCTTCTGTTCGCACCGCATGGATGCGGGCGCTGCTCGGCGCTACGCTACTCGCTGCGGTAGCCTGCACGCCGGTGCAGGTGCTCACGCATTCGGTCAGTCAGAGCGAAGCGCGCGTGCCGGTCGGCCGCTACGACATCGACCCGGATCACACGAGCATCACGTTCGACGTCGATCACTTCAAATACACGCGCTTTACGATGCGCTTCGATCGCAAGCAGGGGCAACTCGACTGGAACGAGGGCGGCCTCGAACGCAGCACGGCATCGGTCACGATCGACGCCGCGAGCATCGACACGAACGTGCCGCTGCTCGACAAGATGGTGAAGAGCGACAGCATGCTCGACGTGTCGCGCTATCCGGAGATTCGCTTCGCGAGCACGCGTTTCGAGCGCACTGGGGAAGCGCACGGCACGCTGAGCGGCGATCTGACGATACGCGGCGTCACGCAGCCGGTGACGCTCGACGTTACGTTCAATGGCTTCGCGCCCGATCCGCTGACGAAGAAAGACACGCTCGGCTTTTCTGCGGACGGCCATTTCAGCCGCGCGAAATTCGGTTTGGCTACGTGGTATCCGGCCGTCGGCGACGACATTCACGTGCGCATTCAGGCCGAATTCGTGAAAACGCCCGCAAGCGCGTAAGCGCCGCGGGCATCGGCCAATCGAACGACACCGTGCTCGCTCAGGCGGCGGTCCAGTCGAGAATCACCTTGCCGCTCTCGCCGGAGAGCATCGTCGCGAAGGCCTGCTGATAATCGTCGACCTTGAAATGATGCGTGAGGATCGGCGACAGATCGAGGCCGCTTTGCAGCATCGCGACCATCTTGTACCAGGTCTCGAACATCTCGCGCCCATAAATGCCCTTGATTTCGAGGCCCTTGAAGATCACCTGGGTCCAGTCGATCGCGGTCTGCGCGGGCGGAATGCCGAGCAGCGCGATCTTGCCGCCATGGTTCATCGCTTCGAGCATGCTCGTGAACGCGCTCGGCACGCCTGACATTTCGAGACCGACGTCGAAGCCTTCGGTCATATGCAGATCGTGCATCACGTCGCGCAGCGATTCGCGCGACACGTTTACCGCGCGCGTCGCGCCCATCTTGCGCGCGAGTTCGAGGCGATAGTCGTTGACGTCGGTAATCACGACGTTGCGCGCGCCGACGTGCCTCGCAATCGCGACCGCCATGATGCCGATCGGTCCCGCGCCGGTAATCAGCACGTCTTCGCCGACGAGGTTGAACGACAGCGCCGTGTGCGTCGCATTGCCGAACGGATCGAAGATCGCGGCGAGATCGTCGGAAATTTCGGGTGGAATCCTGAATGCGTTGAAGGCCGGAATCACCAGATACTCGGCGAACGCGCCCTCGCGATTCACGCCGACGCCGACCGTATTGCGGCACAAATGCCTGCGGCCCGCGCGACAGTTGCGGCAGAAGCCGCACGTAATGTGCCCTTCTCCCGACACGCGATCGCCGATCGCAAAGCCGCGCACTTCCTGCCCCATCTCGACGATTTCGCCCACGTACTCATGGCCGACGTGCATCGGCACGGGGATCGTCTTTTGCGCCCAGTCGTCCCACTTCCAGATATGAATGTCGGTGCCGCAAATGGCGGTGCGCGTGATGCGGATCATCACGTCGTTATGGCCGACTTCGGGCTTCTTCACGTCCGTGAGCGTGAGGCCCGGCGCGCGTTCGAGTTTTGCCAATGCTTTCATCTGCGTCTCCGTTCGAATCGCGCGGCGGCTAAGCCTGGATCACGCCGAGTTCGCGGCCGACGCGCGCGAACGCATCGACAGCGCGATCGATCTGTTCGGGCGTATGCGCGGCGCTCATCTGCGTGCGAATGCGCGCGCGGCCACGCGGCACGACCGGGAACGAAAAGCCGATCACGTAGACGCCTTCCTTCAGTAGCGCGTCGGCCATCTTCCCCGCGAGTTGCGCGTCGCCGAGCATCACCGGAATGATCGGATGTTCGCCCGGCACGAGCGTAAAGCCGAGCGCGCTCATCTTGCGGCGGAAATGCGCGCCGTTTTCGCGTACACGTTCGCGCAATTGCGCGCCTTCATCGCTCGCGAGCAGTTCGAGCACTTTCAGCGATGCGGCGGCGATGCTCGGCGTCAGCGTGTTCGAGAACAGGTAGGGACGCGAGCGCTGCCGCAGCAATTCGACGATCTCCCTGCGCGCGGCGACGTAGCCGCCCGATGCGCCGCCGAGCGCCTTGCCGAGTGTACCGGTGACGATGTCGACGCGCGCCATTACCCCGCAATGCTCGGGCGTGCCGCGCCCCTGCTCGCCGATGAAGCCGACCGCGTGCGAGTCGTCGACCATCACGAGCGCGCC
>Ga0153988_1000037_pt1 | contig 25942 bp, 19 predicted proteins | sample TSNC072MetaG_FD_104742 | JGI IMG/M metagenome (GOLD analysis project Ga0153988, IMG submission 104742) | Attine ant fungus gardens microbial communities from North Carolina, USA - TSNC072 MetaG | ecosystem: Host-associated > Fungi > Mycelium > Unclassified | place: USA: North Carolina, Jones...
AACGTCTATATCGCGAACGTGATCAAGTGCCGTCCGCCCGGCAACCGCAATCCGCAGCCGGACGAGGTCGCGCGTTGCGAGCCGTATCTGCAGCGCCAGGTCGCGCTCGTCAAGCCGAAGCTGATCGTCGCGCTCGGCCGCTTCGCCGCGCAGAGTCTGCTGAAGACCGAGGCCAGCATTTCGTCGCTGCGCGGCCGCGTGCATCGGTACGAGGGCGTGCCGGTGATCGTCTCGTACCACCCCGCGTATCTGTTGCGCAGCCTGCCCGACAAGGCGAAGGCCTGGGCGGATCTGTGCCTCGCGCGCGATACGTGGCTCGCGGGCGGCGGCGCGCCGTCGAACGAGCCGAAGTGACGACGCCCGGGAGGCCGGCGGCGCACGATGCCGCCGCGCCGATGTCCCGCACCGGGCTGCTCGATACGCTGCTCGGTGCGAGTGTCGATGCACGGGGCGATGCGCGAACTGCTGCGCGCGTTGATGAAGACGTTGCCGGGCGCACTCACGTGCGAGCGGTTGCGCCATCCGCGCCACAATCCAGCACGTCACCCGCGTCGTCACTCAACGCATCAGCAGCCCATCCGTCACACAACGATCCATTGCGCGACTCCGCCGTGCGCGATCTCGCGTGGCTGCTGCTGAGTCCCGATCTGTTGCGTCCGCAATTGCCGGTCGGCGTGCTGGCGAATCCCGTTGAAACGCCGTTGCAATTACAGGCGACCGTCGCCTGGCTGCGCGCGCTCGATGCCGCGCCCGAGCCGCTCCATAACGATCTCTCGGCGACGCGTATCACCCGTCTTGGCCGTTACGCCGAGCGGCTGCTCGGCTGGTTTCTGCAGCATGGACCGGCCGCGCAACTCGTCGCCGCTGGCGTGCCGTTGCGGCGCGCGGGCGTCACGCTCGGCGAATGCGATTTTCTCGTGCAGACCCATGAGGGCGCGCGGCTGCATTGGGAACTGGCGGTGAAGTGCTACCTGCACGCGGGAGCCGCGCGCGAAGCGCAGGCGGGACGTCTCGCCGATTACGTCGGCCCCAATCTGAAGGACCGCTTCGACATCAAGCTCGCGCATCTGCTCAATCATCAGCTGCCGTTGAGCGCGCGTGAGGAGTTTGTGCTGGCCGGTTATGCTGGGCCGTGGACACCGCAGATGTTCGTCAAGGGCTGGCTGTTTTACCGGCATGGCGAGACGCCGGTCGATCCGCTCGAGGTCGATCCCGCGCATGGGCGCGGCTGGTGGGTCACGCGCGGCGACTGGCCCGGATTCGCGGCGACGCATGCGCGGATCTGGCGGGCTTTGCCGCGACTGGAATGGCTTGCGCCGCGACGCGTAGCGGCTCTGGAAGAGCAGGGCGATGACGAATGCGACGAACGCGCGTCATACGTCGATGCAGCTACACTCGCCGCACAGACTTCGCATCAGCATAGCCCGGTGATGGTCGCCGCGTTCGTCGAAGACGGTGCCGGCCATCTGCTCGAACGCTCACGCGGCTTTATCGTGCCCGACGATTGGCCCGAGCAGGCGCGGCATTACGCAATGCAGTAGCCGCAACGCATTAGTGCGGCATTCGCGGCGCGCGATCGAGCCCGCGACGCGCAGCGCACACACTCACGCGTACCTGCGCATGCGCAGGCATCTGCACACCCGCGCAACGAGAAAACCCCTCACCACCAGCGGTGAAAATGATGCACCGGCCCCACGCCGTGACCGACTTCGAGACGGTCGCTCGCCTGCAACGCGCCGGTTAGATAAACCTTCGCATCGGCCACCGCGCTCGCGAGAGCGTCGCGCTGCGGAATCAGCGCCGCAATCGCCGACGACAGCGTGCAGCCCGTCCCATGGGTATTCTTCACCGGCACGCGCGGCCCGCCGAGACGCAATGCGCCGCTGGCCTGCACGAGCCAGTCGGGGCTGTCCGCCGCGCTCAGATGGCCGCCCTTCATCAGCACCGCGCGTGCGCCGAGCGCGCGCAGCGCTTCACCCTGGTCGGTCATGCCGGCTTCGTCGGTGGCGGGCTGCACGCCGAGCAATGCCGCCGCTTCCGGCAGATTCGGCGTCAGCAGATCGGCGAGCGGCAGCAGTTCGTCGCGCACCACCGCGACCGCATCGGGCAGAAGCAAGGCGTGATTGCTTTTCGAGATCATCACCGTGTCGAGCACGATGTGCGTCGGCTTGTGACGGCGCAGCGCATCGGCAACCGCGCGCGCGATCGGCGCATTCGCGAGCATGCCGATTTTCACCGCGTCGATGCGGAGGTCGTCGAACACCGCGTCGAGTTGCGCGGTGACGAAGCTCGGGTCCGGCGCGTGAATCGCGCTCACGCCGCGCGTGTTCTGCGCGGTCAGCGCGGTGATCACGCTCGCGCCATAGGCGCCGAGCGCGGAGAAAGCCTTCAGGTCGGCCTGAATGCCGGCGCCGCCACCGGAGTCGGAGCCGGCGATCGTCAGCACATTGGGAATCGGTCGAGTCATGGTCAGGCGAGGAAGAAGGGGCGCGCGCGAAGAGCGCACGCGCATCGTCGAAACAGCCGGCTCGCGGAACGAAACGCGCGGCCGGCCCGGTGCTGGTTCAGCGCTGATTCAGTGTTTAGCTTCGCCGATCAGCGCGACCGAATCGAACGCGCGCTGGTTCGCCTGGTGGCGCCGCATCACGAGCCACATCATCAGGCAGACGAAGGTGCCGAACAGCACGATCACGGCCGTGACCGGCACGTCGAGCCACACGAGCACCGCGTACAGGCACAGCATCACGAGCACCGAAAGATTCTCGTTGAAGTTCTGCACGGCGATGGAGTGCCCCGCCGACAGCAGTACGTGCCCGCGATGCTGCAGCAGCGCGTTCATCGGCACGACGAAGAAGCCCGACAGTCCGCCGACGAGCATCAGGAAGAGATACGCGACGATCAGATAGCCGGGCATGTGCATGCGGCCGAAATAAATGCCCCAATGCGAGGGGAACAGATCGCGCGTATAAAACGCCATCAGCATCACGGCGATACCCATCATGATGCCGACCGGCAGCACCGAGAGCGACTTCTTCAGCGGCACGCGCGAGGCCGCGAAGACCGCACCGCCCGCGACGCCGACCGCCACCACCGCCTGCAGAATCGCCGCCTCGGACAGCGACATGCCGAGCGATACCTCGGCCCACTTCAGCACGATGAATTGCAGCGTCGCGCCGGCGCCCCAGAATAGCGTCGTGACCGCGAGCGAAATCTGTCCGAGCTTGTCGCGCCACAGCACGAGAAAGCAGTCGGCGAAATCGGTGATGAGGCGGATCGGCCCGTGTTCCTGCCTCGGATAACGCGCGCCGGTGTCGGGAATGCGTAGATTGAAAAGCGCCGCGACGATATAAATCGCCATGATTACGAGCATTGCGGCTTCCGAAGGCGTGTTCACGGCGGGGATGCGCAGATGCAGGATCGGCGCGGCGATGTGCGGGCTGATCAGCGCGCCGCCGAGCACGGTGCCGAGAATGATCGAACCGACCGTGGTGCCTTCGATCCATCCGTTCGCGGCGACGAGCCGGTCAGGCGGCAGCAGTTCGGTGAGGATGCCGTATTTGGCGGGCGAGTAGGCCGCCGCGCCGAAGCCGACGATGCCGTAGGCGATGAGCGGATGCGCGCCCATCAGCATCGTGATGCAACCGAGAACCTTGATGGTATTGGTGACGAACATCACGCGTCCTTTCGGACGGGAGTCGGCGAAGGCGCCGACGAAGGCGGCAAGAACGACGTACGACAGCACAAAGAACAGCTTGAGCAGCGGCGTCATCCAGTTCGGAGCGTGAAGATCTTTCAACAGTGCGATAGCGGCGATCAGAAGCGCATTGTCGGCCAGCGACGAAAAAAACTGCGCGGCCATGATGGTGTAAAAACCTTTTTTCATCTGATGCGATGCTGTCCTCGCTGCGGTCTGTCCGCCCCGGCCGTTTGCAGTGCGTCCGGGCTTATGCCGATCGAAATGGGTTGTGCGCACGGCTTTATATCACGAAAATAGCTGGATTCGGACTAGCAGAATCCTTGATCGCACCGTCCAGCGGGCCGCCGAGCGCCGAAAACGCCAGGTAAGCCGCTGATTCGCAAGTGTCTTTACGAAAAAATCCCATGCCGCGCCCCCTCTCAGCCACGATACATACCGCTGCTCTCGCCAATAACCTCGCCGTAGCGAGGCGTTATGCGCCGAAGTCCAAAATCTGGGCCGTCGTCAAGGCAAATGCGTACGGGCATGGCCTCGCGCGCGCGTTTCCGGGTTTGCGCGCAACGGACGGCTTTGGGTTGCTGGACCTCGAAGAAGCGGTGAAGTTGCGTGAATTGGGCTGGGCGGGCCCAATTCTTTTGCTCGAAGGCTTTTTCCGTCCGACCGATATCGACGTGATCGACCGCTACAGCCTGACCACCGCGCTGCATTCGGACGAACAGTTGCGCATGCTCGAAATGGCGCGCCTGTCCAAGCCGGTCAACATCCAGTTGAAGATGAACACCGGCATGAACCGGCTCGGTTACACGGTCGAGAAATTCCGCGCCGCATGGGAGCGCGCGCGCGCCTGCCAGGGCGTCGGCCAGATCACGCTGATGACCCATTTCTCCGACGCCGACGCCGAGCGCGGCATCGCGCATCAGATGGAAGCGTTCGAGCGCGGCGCGCAGGGCATTGCCGGCGCGCGCAGCCTCGCGAATTCGGCGGCCACGCTCTGGCATCCGGAAGCGCATTTCGACTGGGTGCGCCCCGGCATCATCCTGTATGGCGCGTCGCCCTCGGGCGTGACGGCCGCGATCGAGGGCACCGGCCTGCAGCCCGCGATGACGCTCGCCTCGGAACTGATCGCCGTGCAGACGTTGAGCGTGGGCAATTCGGTCGGCTACGGTTCGACGTTTACCGCGCGCGGCGCCATGCGCATCGGCGTGGTCGCGTGCGGTTACGCGGACGGTTATCCGCGTATCGCGCCGGAAGGCACCCCCGTGATCGTCGACGGCGTGCGCACGCGGATCGTCGGGCGCGTCTCGATGGACATGCTCACGGTCGACCTTACGCCTGTGCCGACCGCCAACATCGGCTCGCGCGTCGAACTGTGGGGCACCGCCTTGCCGATCGACGACGTCGCGCAGGCCTGCGGCACGATCGGCTACGAGCTCATGTGCGCGGTCGCGCAGCGTGTGCCGGTCCGCGCGGAGTAACGCGTGGCGAAAGCAAAGACGTTGTATATCTGTAGCGAGTGCGGCGGGCAATCGCCGAAATGGTCGGGCCAATGCCCGTCGTGTCAGGCGTGGAACACGCTCGTCGAATCGGTGGCCGAGGGGCCGGCCACGCATCGTTTCCAGTCGCTCGCGAAGAGCACGCCGGTGCGCCGTCTTGCGGACATCGAAGCATCCGACGTGCCGCGCTTTACCACTGGCGTCAGCGAATTCGACCGGGTGCTCGGCGGCGGTCTCGTGCCGGGCGGCGTGGTGCTGATCGGCGGCGATCCGGGTATCGGCAAATCGACGCTGTTGCTGCAATCGCTCGCGGAAATCGCCGCGCACAAACGCGCGCTGTATATCAGCGGCGAAGAGTCGGGTGCGCAGATCGCGTTGCGCGCGCAACGGCTTTCGCTGCTCGAACCGGGTTCGACTGCGAGCGAGCTGCAACTGCTCGCGGAAATCCAGCTCGAAAAGATTCAGGCGACGATTGCCGAGCAGCGTCCCGACGTCGCCGTGATCGACTCGATCCAGACCGTCTATTCGGATGCCTTGACATCGGCGCCGGGCTCGGTCGCGCAGGTGCGCGAGTGCGCGGCGCAACTGACGCGCATCGCCAAGCAGTCGGACACCACGATCATCATGGTCGGCCACGTGACGAAGGAAGGCGCGCTCGCGGGCCCGCGCGTGCTCGAACATATCGTCGATACGGTGCTGTACTTCGAGGGCGACACGCACTCGTCGTATCGCCTCGTGCGCGCGATCAAGAACCGCTTCGGCGCGGTCAACGAACTCGGCGTGTTCGCGATGACCGAGCGCGGCTTGCGCGGCGTCGCGAATCCGTCGGCGCTGTTTTTATCGCAGCACGAGCAGTCGGTGCCGGGCTCGTGCGTGCTGGTCACGCAGGAAGGCACGCGGCCATTGCTCGTCGAGGTGCAGGCGCTCGTCGATGCGGCCAACGCGCCGAATCCGCGGCGTCTCGCGGTCGGCCTCGAACAGAACCGGCTCGCGATGTTGCTCGCGGTGCTGCATCGGCACGCGGGCATCGCCTGTTTCGATCAGGACGTGTTCCTGAACGCGGTCGGCGGCGTGAAGATCACCGAGCCCGCCGCCGACCTCGCGGTGCTGCTCGCGATCCATTCGTCGATGCGCAACAAGCCGCTGCCGAAGGGGCTCGTCGTGTTCGGCGAAGTGGGCCTCGCCGGCGAGATCAGGCCCTCGCCGCGCGGCCAGGAGCGCCTGAAGGAAGCGGCCAAGCTCGGCTTCTCGGTCGCGGTGATACCGAAGGCCAACGCGCCGAAACAGCCTATCGAAGGCTTACAGGTCGTTGCGGTCGAACGGATCGAACAGGCCATCGATCGGGTCCGCACGCTCGAATAAACCGGGACTTGCGGCGTGCGGGCGCCGTGGGCGCGCCTTGCACGCCGTAATGCGCGGTAAATATCTCGCCGTTGGCTGTAACCTGGCCGCCACGCCTTTTTTCTAAGCTGTAAGGGTCTGTGTCCCCTCTGATGCCCGAAAAAAGGATTGCGCTTTGAAACAGTCACATGAAACCGCAGCAGAGCGTTCTATCCAGGTGCGTGGTTGCCGGGTCTCCGCACCGATTCACCAGCCTTGGGGCGGCGCCTGCCGGATCGTCGAGTGGATCGACACGGCCGGGCAGATATCGCGGCGGGTGGTGGCCGAAGACGTAACGCCCGCCGAAGTGCGCGCCACGATCAGCCGCCATGTGGAAGGCCGCAAGCATCTGCTGTACGACGACGAGAAGTCGCCGCGTCAGACGCTGCCGAGACAGACGGTGGTGCGGCGTTGAGCGTGGGGTCTGCACGCCTTTTTTGCACGTTTGTTTTTCAAGCTTGTTTTCCGCGCCTTGCCTGATGCGTTTGTTCTCTTCATGCGACGGCCGCCGAGGTCCATCGTATTGCGGTATTGCGCGAGGCCGCGCATTTGATTCTCGTAGAATCCGTCGCGCCGCCTCGGCGGCACCCACGCTAACCCGCAAGATTTTCCCCATCGCTGCCGTTGAGGCCGTCGCTCACGCTTGCCGCCGCATACGCCTGCGGATCGAACAGCGGATGCTGCGCGGCCTCGGCCGCCGTCAACACCGGCGACACGCAGCAGTCGAGCGCTTCGAGCGACTGCATCCATTCCGCTAGCGTGCGCGTGCTGATCACGCCGCCCAGTTCCTCGACGAGCGCAAGCGCATCCGGACCACCGATCGCCTGCCCCAGACTCCAGTGACGCGTGGCCCATTCGGGCCGGTCGAGCGCCATGCACAGCGTTTCCCAGAACTTCAGTTCGAGCGCGCCGACCGCGAGCCAGCGGTCATCGCGTGTGCGATACAGGTTGTAGCAGGGCACGCCGCCGTTGAGCAGGCCGGCGCCGGCGGCGGGCGCCGCGCCCTCGTTGGCGAGCGAGACCTGCGCGATGACGTTGTGCGCATACGAAGCGTGCGTCATCGAGACATCGACGAAGCGGCCTTCGCCGCCGCGCGCCACATGCCAGAGCGCCGCGAGAATCTGCGTGACGGCGGCGAGTGCGCCGCCGAGCAGATCGGCGATCTGGAAGTTGGGCAGGATCGGTGCGCCATCGCGCGCGGCGAGCTGATCGAGCACGCCCGCGTAGCCGATGTAATTCAGATCGTGGCCGGCATGCTGCGCGAACGGGCCGCTCGCGCCATAGCCGCTGATCGCGCAATAGACGAGCCGTGGATTCGCTGCGCGCAGCGTCTCGTAGCCGAGGCCGAGACGGTCCATCACATCAGGGCGGAAGCTTTCGATCAGCACGTCCGCGTCGGCCGCGAGGGCGCGCAGCACATGGCGTCCCGCGTCCGATTTGAGGTCGAGGCGCGTTTCGCGCTTGCCGCGATTGACCATCCGGTAGAACGCGCCGGGCCGTCCCGCGACGCGGTCGGCCGACGATTGCAGCATCGTGCGGGTGGGGTCGCCCGCGCCGGGCGCTTCGATTTTCAGCACGTCGGCGCCGAGTTCGGCGAGCCGCAGCGCGGCCACCGGACCGGGCAGCAAACGCGTGAGGTCGAGTACGCGCAGTCCCTGCAGCGCGGGGGCCGCCGGTGAAGTCGGCGATAACGTGGACGATGAGGTTGCGAATGACAAGGCCAGGCTCCCATCGATGCCGGCGCGGCCCGGCGCTGCGTGCCGCTAGCCGATCTGTTCGAGTTCCTCGTGTGTCTCGAGCCATTCGGCTTCGAGCGTGTCGAGGCGCGCATTCACATCTGCCTGCCGGCGGATCGCGTCCGTCAGCTTGCTCTTCTGCTCGGGCTCGTAACTCGCGGGATCGGCGACGAAGGTGTCGAGCGTCGTCTTCTCCGCGTTGAGCGCGTCCATTTCCTTTTCGATTTTCGCGATGCGGCTTTGCAGCGGCTTTTTCAGGTGCGCCAGCTTCTGCCGCGTTTCCGCTTCGAGACGGCGCTGTTCCTTGCGATTGACGTTGCTGTCGGCATTGCCGGCCGCGCCGTTGGACGCCGCCTCGGCTGCGCCCGAGGCATTCGCCTTCAGCGCCGCGCGCTGCTCGGCCGCATGTTGCAGCAGCCAGTCGCGATAGTCGTCGAGATCGCCGTCGAATTCCTGCAGACGATGCTTCGCAACCAGCATGAACTGATCGGTCGTCGCGCGCAGCAGATGGCGGTCGTGCGAGACCAGAATCAGCGTGCCTTCGAATTGCGCGAGCGCCATCGTCAGCGCGTGGCGCGTTTCGAGGTCGAGATGGTTGGTCGGCTCGTCGAGCAGCAGCAGGTTCGGCTTTTGCCAGATGATCAGCGCGAGCGCGAGGCGCGCTTTTTCGCCGCCCGAGAACGGCGCGATCTTCGCGGTCGCCATGTCGCCGGAGAAATTGAAGCTGCCGAGGAAGTCGCGCAGTTCCTGTTCGCGCGTATCGGGCACGAGGCGCGCGAGATGCTGCAACGGCGTGTCGTCGGGGCGCAGTGTTTCGAGCTGATGCTGCGCGAAGTAGCCGATGCGCAAGCCCTTGCCTTCGCGCACGTGGCCGCTCAACGCCGCGAGCGTGCCCGCGAGCGTTTTGATGAGCGTCGACTTGCCCTGGCCGTTCGCACCGAGCAGGCCAATGCGCTGGCCGTTCTGGATCGACAGCATGACGCGCTCGACGATCGGAATCTCGCTGCCGTCTTCGGCGCGATAGCCGCAGGCCAGGTCTTCCATCACCATCATCGGATTTGGCGCGGAGTCGGGCGTGCGGAACTCGAACGTGAACGGCGAGGCGACGTGCGCGGGCGCGATCAGCTCCATCTTCTCGAGCGCCTTCACGCGGCTTTGCGCCTGGCGTGCCTTGGTGGCCTGCGCCTTGAAGCGGTTGATATAGCTCTGCAGGTGCGCGACCGTGCGCTGCTGCTTCTCATACGCGCTCTGTTGCAGCGCAATCTGCTGCGCGCGCAGCACTTCGAACTGCGAGTAGTTGCCGCCGTAGCGCTTGATCTGCTGGTTTTCCAGATGCAGTGTGACGTTGCAGACCGAATCGAGAAACTCGCGGTCGTGCGAGATCACGATCAGCGTGCCCGCATAGCGGTTGAGCCAATCTTCGAGCCAGACGATCGCGTCGAGGTCGAGGTGGTTGGTCGGTTCGTCGAGCAGCAGCAGGTCGGAGCGGCACATCAGCGCCTGCGCGAGATTGAGCCGCATGCGCCAGCCGCCCGAGAAGCTGCTGACCGGCTCGCGCGTCTGGTCGAGCGTGAAGCCGAGGCCGAGCAGTAGCGCTTCGGCGCGCGCCGGTGCGGTGTAGCCGTCGGCGTCGGCGAACGCCGCGTGCGCCTCGGCTTCGGCCGCGCCGTCGTGGGCCGCCGAGGCCGCCGCGATGCGCGCTTCGATGTCGCGCAGCGCGGCGTCGCCGTCGAGCGTGTAGGCGAGCGCGGTCTTGTCGACGGCGGGCGTTTCCTGCGCGACGTGCGCGATGCGCCAGGTCGGCGGGATCGAGAAATCGCCGCCATCCGCGTGCAGCTCGCCGAGCAGCACGGCGAACAGCGTCGATTTGCCCGCGCCGTTCGCGCCGACGAGCCCGGCCTTTTCGCCGGGGTTCAGCGTGAACGTGGTGTTGTCGAAAAGCGGCTTGGTGCCGCGCGCGAGGCTGAACTGATTGAAGCGGATCACGACGTGGCCGGCTGAAGAAAACCGCTATTTTAGACTGCCCCGGGTGGCGCCGGGCGCATGGTCGCGGCGATTCGGGGCGGCGGGGTTTGCCAATGGGGTCTGCCCCGTGCCGCGGCGCGCGGTCAGGTGTCGGCCGCGTATTGCTGTCTATTGCTGCGTGTTGCCGTGTATTGCCGCGTCGCATCTCGCGGCTCGTCTCCTGTCACGCGCGGCGCAGGCACCATCGGCCATCAGGCCGACTGTACTCGCGTGTCTTTTGGCATAGACTGACGGCTTTCACGGGAGAGCACATGACATCGATCTATTCGTTTTCGGCGCGCACGCTCGGTGGTGAGGAAGCGAGTCTCGCGACGTATGAGGGCAAGGTTCTGCTGATCGTCAACACCGCGAGCGAATGCGGATTCACGCCGCAATACGCGGGCCTGCAGAAGCTCTACGACAGCTACGCGGCGCGCGGGCTCGCGGTGCTCGGCTTCCCCTGTAACCAGTTCGGCAAGCAGGAGCCGGGCGACGCCGCGCAGATCGGCAGCTTCTGCGAGAAAAACTACGGCGTGACGTTTCCGATGTTCGACAAGGTCGAGGTGAACGGCGCCAACGCGCATCCGCTGTTCCGCTATCTGACCGGCGAAGCGCCAGGGCTGCTCGGCCTCGAAGCGATCAAGTGGAATTTCACGAAGTTTCTGATCGGCCGCGACGGCAATGTCGTGAAGCGCTATGCACCGCTGACCAAGCCCGAGGCGATAGCCGAGGATATCGAAGCGCTGCTGTGAGCGCGTTGCCGCGCATCGGTGGATTGAGCGGCGGGTTGATTCGCGAATTGGTTGGCGGATCGAGTGGCGCTCGGCGCGTGCGCTACAGGATCGGCGAAAAGAGCCGCGCCACGTGCATCAGCATGCGCCGCAGCGGGCCGGCCTGACGGTACTCGCTGCGATCGATTTCGAGCGACTCGGCGAAGTCGTTGAGCAGCATCGTTTCGACTTCGAGCGCGAAGCCGCGGTCCACGGTCAGCACCATGATCTCGAAGTTGAGGCGGAACGAACGGTTGTCGAGATTGGCGCTGCCGATCGCGGCGGCCGCACTGTCGATCAGCACGACCTTCTGATGCAGGAAGCCGGGCTGATAGCGGAAGATGCGGATGCCGGCGCGCAGCGAGTCGTACGCGTACAGCTTCGAGGCGGCGAACACGACGAGGTGATCGCGCCGGCTCGGAATCAGGATACGCACGTCGACGCCGCGCAGCACGGCGAGCCGCAACGCGGAAAACACCGCTTCGTCGGGCACGAGATAGGGCGTCGTGATCCAGATCCGCTCGCGCGCCGCGTTGATCGCCTCGACGAAAAAGAGCGAACAGGTTTCCTGCCTGTCGGCCGGGCCGCTCGGCATCACGAGGCAGTGCATGTTGCGCGCGGCGGAGTCGGCGGCGTGGGTGGAGTTGGCGGCAGTGGCCGGCTCGTCCAGGTCGCTGCTGGGCCCGCTGGCCGGCATGTCGAACTTGGGCAACTGTTGGGTGGCCCAGTACCAGTCTTCGATAAAGACGAACTGGATGCTCGCGACCGCCGGGCCGCGCACCTCGATATGCGTATCGCGCCACGGCGAGAGCGGCGGTTTCGCGCCGAGGTATTCGACGCCGACGTTATGCCCGCCGACAAACGCGCGTTCGCCGTCCACCGACACGATCTTGCGGTGATTGCGGAAGTTCAGTTGCAAACGGTTGACGAAGCGGCGGTTCGTCGCGAACGGATGCACCTCGACGCCGGCCGCGCGCAGCGTCGCGATATAGCGATGCGGCAGATCGAAGCTGCCGATGCTGTCGTACAGGAAGTAGACGCGCACGCCTTGTTGCGCCTTCGCGATCAGCGCGTCCTTGAGCATGTCGCCGAGCGCGTCGTCGCGCACGATGAAGAATTGCACGATCACGTAGCGGCGCGCGTTTTCGATCGCCGTGAAGATTGCCTCGAAGGTCGCCGTGCCGTTGACGAGCGTGCGCACGCTATTGCCCGGCAGGAACGGCATGCCGCCCAGACGCGTGAGCGACTGCACGAGCCGCGCGCCGAGCTGCTGCGTCGGCACGCCCGCCGACGACTGCGTGTCCCATATCTGCGGATGCGCGCGCGTGCGCAGCAGTTCGTTCTCGACGCGGCGCGCGTCCGCGTAGCCGGCAAACTTGCTGCGGCCGAGAAACAGGTAAGGGATGAGCGTCAGATACGGCATCGCGACCAGCGACACCGCCCACGCAATCGCGCCTTGCGAGGTGCGCGTGTGGAGAATCGCATGGCAGGCCGCGATGATGCCGAGAATATGGGCAAGGGCAACCAGCGGGCCGACGTGAAGCAGGTCGAATTGCATAAGCTCGCGAACAGTTGGCGAAGCGCTGCGTTTCAGGGCGCGGGAGTGGGCAGCGGGCCCGCTCCGTGATAGGCCGCGAACATGCCGGGCAACGCTTTCAGACCGGTGCGCCGCGCCATGCGGCGCACCGTGGCGGCAAACCGTTGCCAGCTTGCCTGAAAACCCCGCATGAAACCAGGCTTCAAACCCGGCTCGAAACCAGGCTCGAAGCGATGCCAGGCCGACAGCATGTTGGGCTCAGACCGGCAAGTCGCAGGCCTGGATCAGGAACACGTTGTCGTCGCCGGCGCTGGTCGGCAGCCACACGAGATCGAGCCCGCCGAATGCCGCCTCGACGTGCTCGCGCTCGTTGCCGATCTCGACCACGAGCACGCCGTCGTCAGTCAGCCAGTGGCGTGCCTCGGCGATAATCCGGCGCACGATGTCCATGCCGTCCGCGCCGCCCGCGAGCGCCATTTCGGGCTCGTGCTTGTACTCGGCGGGCAGCGCCTGCATCGAGGTGGCGTTCACGTACGGCGGGTTGCTGATGATCACATCGTAGCGGCGCTCGGCGAGCGGCGCGTACAGATCGCCTTCGAACAGCGCGATGCGCTCGTCGAGGTGGTAGTCCGCCACATTGCGCCGCGCGACTTCGAGCGCGGGCGCGGACAGGTCGACCGCGTCGACATCGGCGTTCGGAAACGCGTGCGCGGCGAGAATCGCGAGGCAGCCGGAGCCGGTGCACAGTTCGAGCACCGCGCCGACCTGCTCGGGGTCTTCCACGTACGGTTGCAGGCCGTCCTGCAGCAGCTCGCCGATGAACGAGCGCGGCACGATCACACGCTCGTCGACGTGAAAGCGATAGCCGTGCATCCACGCTTCCTGCGTGATGTAGGCGGCTGGCACGCGTTCGGCGGCGCGCCGCTCGATCACCTTGAGCAGTGCGTCGATTTCGGCCGTGGTCAGACGTGCGTCAAGGAACGGATCGAGCAGATCGAGCGGCAGATGCAGCGTGTGCAGCACCAGATAGGCGGCTTCGTCATAGGCATTGGCCGAGCCGTGGCCGAACGACAGTTTGGCCTCGTTGAAGCGCGACACCGCGTAACGCAGCAGGTCGCGAACGGTGGAAAACGGCAGCGTCATCGTAGGTCCCTCGTTACGCGATCAGTTGTTCGAGCACGCGGCGATACACGTTCTTCAGCGGCTCGATATGGGCGAGTTCGATATGCTCGTCGATCTTGTGGATGCTCGCGTTGAGCGGCCCGAACTCGATCACCTGCTTGCAGATGCGCGCGATGAAGCGGCCGTCCGAGGTGCCGCCCGTGGTCGACAACTCGGGGTCCACGCCGGTTTCGTCCTTGATCGCCTGCGCGAGCGCGTTCGACAGATCGCCGCGCGGCGTGAGGAACGGCAGGCCGCTCACGGTCCATTGCAGGTCGTAGTCGAGGTCGTGTTTGTCGAGAATCGCATGCACGCGTTGTTGCAGGCCTTCTACCGTGCTCGCGGTCGAGAAGCGGAAATTGAACATCACATCCGCATGGCCCGGGATCACGTTGGTCGCGCCGGTGCCGCTGTGGACGTTCGAGACCTGCCAGGTGGTCGGCGGGAAGTATTCGTTGCCTTCGTCCCAGCGTTCGGCGACGAGTTCGGCAAGCGCGGGCGCGAGCAGATGCACGGGGTTTTTCGCCAGATGCGGATAGGCGATATGACCTTGCACGCCCTTGACGACGAGCTTGCCCGACATCGAGCCGCGCCGGCCGTTCTTGACCGTGTCGCCGAAACGCACGCTCGACGTCGGCTCGCCGACGATGCAGTAGTCCAGGCGCTCGCCGCGTGCCTGCAGCGCTTCGACCACCTTCACGGTGCCGTCGGTGGCGGGGCCTTCCTCGTCGCTCGTGATGAGGAAGGCAATCGAGCCGCGGTGCGCCGGATGCGCCGCGACGAATTCCTCGCTCGCGACCACGAAGCCCGCGATCGACGCTTTCATGTCCGCCGCGCCGCGGCCGTACAGCTTGCCGTCGCGTTGGGTCGGCTCGAACGGCGCCGAGTGCCACTGTTCGAGCGGGCCGGTCGGCACGACGTCGGTGTGGCCGGCGAACGCGAGCAGCTTGCCCTCGGTGCCGTCGACGCCGCGCCTGACGGCCCACAGGTTGGTCACGCCGTTGGATTCGATCGTCTCGTGCTCGAAGCCGAGCGCGGCGAGGCGTTCGATCAGAAGACGCTGGCAATGCTGGTCGTCGGGCGTGACGGAAGCGCGGGCGATCAGTTGTTCGGTAAGGGCGAGGGTGCCGGACATGGATTCAGTGCAAACCACTTTGAAATGAAAAAATGCCGGCTGGCGGTGTTTCACCGCAGCCGGCAACAGCCTTGGAACGACGCGGCGCGCGGCCGCGCGTTCGACTACCTTGTGCCCGGTTGTGCCTGGACGTGGCGCGTGAGCCTCGGGCGGCCGAGGCAAGCGCAAGCACATTCAGGCAAACAGCGCCGAGTATTCGTCCGCCGAAAAGCCGAGCGACTTCACGCGCCCGTTGACAACGAGCACGGGCCGCTTGATGACCGACGGCTTGTGGATCATCAGCGCGATCGCGCCCGGCTGCGTTTCCGCGGCCGCCTTCATGTCGTCGGACAGGCCGCGCCACGTCGTGCCGCGGCGGTTCAGCAGCGCGTCGAGCTTGACGTCCTTGAGCCAGTCCTGCACGAGCGGCTCGGTGACGCCGGCCTTCTTGAAGTCGTGAAACTCGAACTCGACGCCATGCTCTTCGAGCCACACACGCGCTTTCTTCACGGTGTCGCAGTTCGGAATGCCGTAGACGACGGTTTTGTTGCCGCGCGCCATCAGTCGCCTCGCAGCAACTCGTTCAGGCCGACCTTGGCGCGCGTCCTGGCATCGACCTTCTTGACGATGACCGCGCAGTACAGGCTGTGCGAGCCGTCCTTCGACGGCAGGTTGCCCGCCACCACGACCGAGCCCGCCGGAATGCGGCCGTACGTGACTTCGCCGGTTTCGCGGTCGTAAATCTTGGTCGACTGGCCGAGGTACACGCCCATCGAGATCACCGAGTTTTCCTCGACGATCACGCCTTCGACGACTTCCGAGCGCGCGCCGATGAAGCAGTTGTCTTCGATGATGACCGGGTTCGCCTGCAGCGGCTCCAGCACGCCGCCGATGCCGACACCGCCCGACAGGTGCACGTTCTTGCCGATCTGTGCGCACGAGCCGACGGTGGCCCACGTGTCGACCATCGTGCCTTCGTCGACGTAGGCGCCGATGTTGGTGTACGACGGCATCAGCACCACGTTCTTCGCGATGAACGAGCCGCGGCGCGCGATCGCGGGCGGCACCACGCGGAAGCCGCCAGCCGCGAAGTCTTCAGCGCTGTAGTTCGCGAACTTCGACGGCACCTTGTCGTAGAACTGCGAGTAGCCGCCGGCCGGCATCGGCGCGTTGTCTTCGAGACGGAACGACAGCAGCACGGCCTTCTTCAGCCACTGGTTGACGACCCAGTCGCCGTCCTTCTTTTCGGCGACGCGCAGCGCGCCTTTATCGAGTTGCTCGATCGCGTGGGCGACGGCTTCGCGCACTTCAGTGGGCGCGGCTTTCGGCGACAGCTCGGCGCGGTTGTCCCAGGCGGTGTCGATGATCTGCTGAAGTTGTTGCGACATAGGCGTGATTTTCTGAAGGGTTGAAGTCTGAAGAAGGGGATGCGGCTCAGGCTGCACTCAGTTGCCGCCGAGCGACCGGCAAAATTCGACGATCCGCTGCGCGCCTTCGGTGCATTCGTCGACGTCGGCGACGAGCGCGAGGCGCACGAAATTGCGGCCGGGGTTCACGCCGTGCGCGGTGCGCGCAAGGAACGAGCCCGGCAGAACCGTCACATTATAGTCGGCGTAGAGGCGCCGGGCGAACTCGGTGTCCGAGAGGCCGGTGCGCTCGACGTTGGCCCACAGGTAGAACGCGGCGTCGGGCAGACGCACGTCGAGCACCTCGGCGAGCATCGGCGTAACCGTGGTGAACTTCTGCAGGTATTTCGCGCGGTTCTCGCGCACGTGCGTCTCGTCGTTCCATGCGGCGATGCTCGCGCTCTGGAACACGGTCGAGAGTGCCGCGCCGTGGTACGTGCGATACAGCAGGAAGGCCTTGAGAATCTGCGCGTCGCCGGCGACGAAGCCCGAGCGCATGCCCGGCACGTTCGAGCGCTTCGACAGGCTCGACAGCATGATGAGGCGCTCGAAGCCGCGGCCGAGCCGGTGGGCCGCTTCGAGGCCGCCGAGCGGCGGTGTCGCTTCGTCGAAATAGATTTCCGAGTAGCACTCGTCGGAGGCGATCACGAAGCCGTAGCGGTCCGACAGCGCGAACAGTTCGCGCCAGTCGTCGAGCGTGAGCACGGCGCCGGTCGGGTTGCCGGGCGAGCAGACGTAGAGCAGTTGCGTGCGGGCCCAGACCTCGGCGGGTACCGTCGAGTAGTCGCAGGCGAAGTTGCGCGCCGGGTCGCTGTTGACGAAGTACGGCTGCGCGCCGCCGAGCAGCGCCGCGCCTTCGTAGATTTGGTAGAACGGGTTCGGACAGAGTACGATCGCGGGCTCTGCGCCGGCATCGCGGCGCGGATTCAGCACCGTCTGCGCGAGCGCGAACAGCGCCTCGCGCGAGCCCGACACCGGCAGCACTTCGGTGGCTGGATCGAGCGGCGGCAGGTTATAGCGCCGCGCGACCCATTGCGCGATCGACTCGCGCAGCGGCGCCGAGCCGAGCGTGGCCGGATAGGCGGCGAGGCCGCCGAGCGAATTCACGACGGCCTCGCGGATCAGCGCGGGCGTCGGATGTTTCGGCTCGCCGATGCCGAAGCTGATGTGCGCGAGGCCGGCCGGCGGCGCGACGTCCTTGAAAAGCTCGCGCAGCTTTTCGAACGGATAGGTCTGAAGGGAGTCGAGTAGCGGATTCACGAGCGGATCGGGCCTGGGCGAAGATGAACGCGGACGGATGAGGAAAGCCGGGCACGCGCGCCGGCGGATGAGCAGAGCATGAAAAACGGCGTTTCATGCACCCGGCGAGCAGGCCGCGACGGACAGCGACGGCGAAGCGCCGATTATAGCGTGGCATGTCGGCGGCGCGGCGGCGCGGCGGCCGGCGGGCAAAGCGGGGCGCTCGCGGGTGCGGACGGTTTGCGCCGCAACAGGAACGTCGCGGACCACGCACGGTGCGCGCAACAGAACACCGCAGGAGCAGCAATGGACGCAGCAATCGCAGCAATCTTAGCCATTCACGAGGCCGCCGGGCGAAACCGGCACGCCGCAAGCCGAACCGCCCGGAGCCTCGCCGCATGAGCAACTGGCTTCGCAACGGCTGGCCGACGCTCGCGATCATGCTGGGCGCGTCGGTATGGGGCATGGTCTGGTATCCGCTGCGCGTGCTGGCCGCGCTCGGCGTGACCGGCAGCGCCGCGAGCGCGCTCACGAGCGGCACCGGCTGCCTGTTCGTGCTGCTCGTGCGGCGCCGCGCGCTGAAAACGGTGCGCTGGCACTGGCTGCTGCCCGCGCTCGCGCTTGCCGCCGGCATCACGAATCTCGGCTTCGTATGGGGCGCGATCCACGGCCAGGTGATGCGCGTGCTGCTGCTGTTCTATCTGACGCCCGCGTGGACCGCGCTGTTTGCGCACTTCATCCTGCATGAGCGGCTCACGTGGCCGGGTGCGGCGCTGGCCGCGCTGTCGCTCGCCGGGGCAGTGGCGATGCTGTGGTCGCCGCGGCTCGGCATTCCGCTGCCCGGCAATCTCGCCGAATGGGCGGGCCTCGCGGGCGGCATGGGCTTCGCGATGAGCAACGTGCTGATCCTGAAGACGAGCCGCGTGCTGCCGGATATGAAACCCGAAATGCGCACGGCGACGATCTTCGGCGGCGCGGCGCTGCTCGGTGCGTGCGCGGCGCTGTTCGAGCCGATGCCGGCGCCGCCGGCCGGCGCGCATCCCGGCACCGTGGCATGGCTGGTGCTCGGGCTCGGTCTGCTGCTCGCCTCGAACAACATGCTCGTGCAATACGGACTCGCGCGCGTGCCGGCCAATCGCGCGTCGATCATCATGCTGTTCGAGCTCGTCGTGACGGCGCTCTCGGCATGGCTCTTCGCCGGCGAAGTGCCGGGCCCGCGCGAATGGGCCGGCGGCGCCTGCATCGTGCTGGCCTCGGTGCTTTCCAGCTGGGTGCATCGCACGAAGACGGCGCCGCCCGATCCGGCCATCGCGGACATGAGCGCGCCCGGCTAGCGCAACGGTCATCACGATTGCGATGGCCGTGCCGGCCAGCGCGAGGGCGGTAGAAGGCGGTAAGAATCGTCCACGCGCGATGGTATGATTCCCCCTCATTAGCCGGCGCGCGCTCGAACCTGAGTACTCGGGCACATGCAGCCGGCACCCGTATCGCGAAGGCTCGCGAGGATGCACGGCCTGTTCCGCCCCGGCGGTGAAGGGCCCGTGCAGCGCCGCGAGCCACCTATCACTTCTCCTTTTCAAACAGCGAAATCGCCGTGCGTCTGACCTCGATCAAACTCGCTGGCTTCAAATCCTTCGTCGATCCCACGCATTTCCAGGTCCCGGGCCAGTTAGTTGGCGTGGTCGGGCCGAACGGGTGCGGCAAATCCAACATCATCGACGCCGTGCGCTGGGTGCTCGGCGAATCGCGCGCCTCGGAGTTGCGCGGCGAGTCGATGCAGGACGTGATCTTCAACGGCTCGACTGCCCGCAAGCCCGGCAGCCGCGCGAGCGTCGAACTCGTGTTCGACAACGCGGACGGCCGCGCCGCAGGCCAGTGGGGCCAGTATGCCGAGATCGCCGTGAAGCGCGTGCTGACGCGCGACGGCACTTCGAGCTACTACATCAACAATCTGCCGGCACGCCGCCGCGACATTCAGGACATCTTCCTCGGCACGGGCCTCGGGCCGCGCGCCTACGCGATCATCGGCCAGGGCATGATCGCGCGGCTGATCGAGGCGAAGCCCGAAGAGCTGCGCGTGTTCCTCGAAGAAGCCGCGGGCGTCTCGAAGTACAAGGAACGCCGCCGCGAAACCGAGAACCGCCTGCATGACACGCGCGAGAACCTGACGCGCGTCGAGGACATCGTCCGCGAACTCGGCTCGAACCTCGAAAAGCTCGAAGCGCAGGCGGTCGTCGCGACGCGTTATCGCGAGTTGCAAAGCGACGGCGAGGAAAAGCAGCGCCTGCTGTGGCTGCTGCGCAAGAACGAAGCGGCCGGCGAGCAGCAGCGCCAGCAACGCGCGATCGAGCAGGCGCAGATCGACCTCGAAGCACAAACCGCGAAGCTGCGCGAAGTCGAGGCGGAACTCGAAACGCTGCGCGTCGCGCATTACTCGGCGAGCGACGCGATGCAGGGCGCGCAAGGCGCGCTCTACGAAGCGAACGCCGAGGTGAGCCGGCTCGAAGCGGAGATCCGCTTCATCGTCGAATCGCGCAACCGCGTGCAGGCGCAGATCGCCGCGCTGACCGCGCAGCGCGAGCAGTGGCAGGCGCAAGCCGGCAAGGCGCAGGACGATATCGCCGACGCCGAGGAGCAACTGGCCGTTGCCGAAGAAAAAGCCGTGCTCGCCGAAGAGGACGCCGCCGCGAAGCACGACGCGCTGCCCGCGCTCGAAGCGCGCTGGCGCGATGCGCAGGCCGAACTGAACACCGAGCGCGGCGGCATCGCGCAGACCGAGCAGGCGCTCAAGCTCGAAGCCGCGCATCAGCGCAATGCCGATCAGCAGTTGCAGCAGTTGCAGCAGCGTCACGAGCGGCTCAAATCGGAAGCGGGCGGTCTCGACGCGCCCGACGAAGCGCAGCTCGAGGAGTTGCGCATGCAGCTCGCCGAGCACGAAGAAATTCTGCACGACGCGCAAGGCCGTCTTGCCGAGGCGCAGGAAACCCTGCCGCGTCTGGACGCCGAGCGCCGTGCCGCGCAGGAGCGCGTGCAGGCCGAAAGCGCACAGATCCATCAGCTCGACGCGCGTCTCGCGGCGCTCAGGCAGTTGCAGGAGAACGTGCAGACCGAAGGCAAGATCCAGCCGTGGCTCGACAAGCACGAACTGGGCGGCCTGCCGCGTCTGTGGAAGAAGCTGCACGTCGAGGCGGGGTGGGAAGCCGCGCTCGAAGCGGTGCTGCGCGAGCGTCTGGCCGCGCTCGAAGTGTCGAACCTCGACTGGGTCAAGGCATTCGCCACCGACGCGCCGCCTGCCAAGCTCGCTTTCTATGCGCCGCCGGCGGCCAGTCAGGCGGCCGCCGCGCCGGCCGCGCTGCGGCCGTTGCTGTCGCTCGTGCGGATCGACGATGCGGGCATCCGCGCCGTGCTCAACGACTGGCTCGGTCTCGCGTTCGTCGCCGACGACCTGCAGCAGGCGCTCTCGATGCGCTCGCAGCTGCCGGAAGGCGGCGCGTTCGTCGTCAAGGCGGGGCATGTGGTCACGCGGGTCGGCGTGCAGTTGTATGCGGCCGATTCCGAGCAGGCCGGCATGCTCGCGCGTCAGCAGGAAATCGAAAACCTCGGCCGCCAGGTGCGCGCGCAGGCGCTGCTCGCCGACGAGGCGAAGGCCGCCGCGATCCGCGCCGAAGCCGCTCACACGCAGGCCGCGCAGGTGTTGAGCGACGCGCGCCAGCAGGCCGAGCGCGCGACGCAGCGTGTCCACGCGCTGCAGATGGACGTGCTGAAGCTCACCCAGGCGCACGAGCGCTATACGCAGCGCAGCACGCAGATTCGCGAGGAACTCGAAGAGATCGCCGCGCAGATCGACGAGCAGCGCGCGCTGCGCGCGGAGTCGGAAGCGAGCTTCGAGCGTCACGACGGCGAACTCGCCGAGTTGCAGGCGCGCTTCGAGGATCACCAGCTTGCGTTCGAAGCACTCGACGAAACGCTCACGAGCGCACGCGGCGAAGTGCGTGATCTCGACCGCGCCGCCACCGACGCGCGCTTTGCCGCGCGCAACATGGCGAATCGCATCGACGAACTGAAGCGCAGCATCCAGGTCGCGCACGAGCAGAGCGAGCGCGTCGCGGGCTCGCTCGAAGACGCGCGCGCCGAACTCGAAACGATCAACGAGCAGACCGCGCATACCGGGCTGCAGGACGCGCTCGACATCCGCACCGCGAAGGAAGAGGCGCTGCGCGCCGCGCGCGTCGAACTCGACGACCTGACCTCGAAGCTGCGCGCGGCCGACGAAACGCGCCTGAGCACCGAGCGCGCGTTGCAGCCGCTGCGCGACCGCATCAACGAATTGCAACTGAAGGAGCAGGCCGCGCGCATCAACGGCGAGCAGTTCGTCGAGCAACTGGTCGCGGCCGGCGTCGACGAAGCCGAGTTGCAGGCCAAGCTCACGCCGGATATGAAGCCGTCGTACCTGCAAGGCGAAGTCACGCGCATCAATAACGCGATCGTCGCGCTCGGGCCCGTCAACATGGCCGCGCTCGACGAACTGAAGGCCGCGACCGAGCGCAAGAGCTTCCTCGATGCGCAGTCGGCCGACCTGACGAGCGCGATCGAAACGCTCGAAGACGCGATCCGCAAGATCGACGCCGAAACGCGCACGCTCCTGCAAAGCACGTTCGACGAAGTGAACCGTCATTTCGGCGAACTGTTCCCGCGTTTGTTCGGTGGCGGTCAGGCGAAGCTGATCATGACCGGCGACGAAATTCTCGACGCCGGCGTGCAGGTGATGGCGCAGCCGCCGGGCAAGAAGAATTCGACGATTCATCTGCTGTCGGGCGGCGAGAAAGCGCTGACCGCGACCGCGCTCGTGTTCGCGATGTTCCAGCTGAATCCCGCGCCGTTCTGTCTGCTCGACGAAGTGGACGCTCCGCTCGACGACGCCAACACCGAGCGTTTCGCGAACCTCGTGCGCGCGATGTCGGACAAGACCCAGTTCCTGTTCATCTCGCACAACAAGATCGCGATGGAAATGGCACAGCAGCTGATCGGCGTGACGATGCAGGAGCAGGGCGTGTCGCGGATCGTCGCGGTCGACATGGAAACGGCGGCCGGTTTCGCCCAGAATATCGTTTAAGTTAAAGCCTGCGCGGGCGTCCGCGTTCAGCGCAGCGGCTTGCAGCGCAAGCCGCGCGGAACGGGCAGCGGACGCAGGGCCGCGCGGATAGAAGAATTGCTGATGGAGCATGCATGGACGAGTTGACACTCGGTTTGATCGGCGCGGGTGCCGTGGTGGTCGGGGGCGTGGTCGTGTACAACGCGTGGCAGGGCGCGAAGGTGCGCCGCAAGATGCCGCGACCCATGCCGGCCGAGACCGCCGAGAGTCTCGCGCGGGACGAGCATGAGGAGCAGAGTCCGTTTATCGAGCCGGTGCGCCCGGCCACGCGGCGCGAACCGACTGTGAATACGGAGGCGGTCGCCGATCCGGCCGCCGCGCGCGTCGAGCCGACGTTCGGCGTGAGCGCTGCGCCGCTCGATACGCCTGCCGATATCCAGGCCGAGACGACCTCGCCGAACGGTTATCCGGCCGCCGAGGGCGAGACCGAAGGCGAGCACGCCGCGGCGCCGCTGGCGCACACCGAGCGGGCCGCCGCCGAGGCGCCCGCCGCGCAGGAGCGTGTCGAGCCGGTCCTGCCAGCCGCCACGACGATTTCGTCGGCGCCGCCCGCGATCGTCGATCGGCGCATCGACTGCATCGTGCCGATCCGTTTGAACGGCCCGGTGGCCGGCGACAAGGTGATCCCGCTCGCGCAGCGCTTGCGCCGCGCCGGCAGCAAGCCCGTGCATATCGAGGGCAAGCCCGAAGGCGGCGCCTGGGAGTTGCTGCAGAACGGCACGCGCTACGAGGAACTGCGCGCGGCCGCGCAACTGGCGAACCGCAGTGGCGCGTTGAACGAACTCGAGTTTTCCGAGTTCGTGACCGGCGTGCAGCAGTTCGCCGACGCGCTCGATGCGTCGCCCGAATTCCCCGACATGCTCGAAACCGTGGCGATGGCGCGCGAGCTCGACGGCTTCGCCGCGCAGTGCGACGCGCAACTGTCGATCAACGTGCTGTCCGACGGCGCGCCGTGGTCGGCCAATTACGTGCAGGCGGTCGCGTCGCAGGACGGTCTGCTGCTCTCGCGCGACGGCACACGCTTCGTCAAGCTCGATTCGCGGCAAAGCCCGGTGTTCATGCTGCAATTCGGCGACACCAACTTCCTGCGCGACGACCTCACGTACAAGGGCGGCGAAATGATTACGCTCGTGCTCGACGTGCCGGTCGCCGACGAAGACATCCTGCCGTTCCGGCTCATGTGCGATTACGCGAAGTCGCTTGCCGAGCGCATCGGCGGGCGCGTGGTCGACGATGGCCGCCGGCCCTTGCCGGAAAGCGCGCTGCTCGCCATCGAAAAGCAGTTGATGACGCTCTACGCGAAGCTCGAACAGGCCGGGATTCCGGCGGGTTCGCCGGCCACGCGGCGGCTGTTCAGCCAGTAAGCCGACGCGCAATCCGCGTTTGGGCGAGACGGCCGCACGATGTGCGGCCGTTGTCGTTTGCGGCTTTGGCAGCGTGCGGCAATGCGTTGCGCCGGCGTGTGCAGGTGCGTGGTCTCGACGGCACCCGCAAACCGTCCGAAGCAGCCCTTCGAAGCACTCATTCGACGCACCCATTCGGCCGATGTAAAGGGGCACGCTTCCTGCGATAATTCAAGGTCTGAATTTCACGTTGAGAAGCGTCCGACAGCATGGCCCCAACTCCCGTCCCCCCTTCTGCAACCAGCGCTCCGACGGAGCGGGCCGCGTGGCTGCGCGCGGAACTCGAACGCGCGAATTACGCGTATTACGTGCTCGATCAGCCAGACCTGCCCGATGCCGAGTACGACAAGCTGTTCAAGGAACTGGAGAGCATCGAGGCCGAACATCCGGACCTGATCGTGCCAGACTCGCCGACGCAGCGCGTCGGCGGCGAAGCGGCGAGCGGCTTCGAGCAGGTCGTGCACGATCAGCCGATGCTGTCGCTGAACAATGGTTTCGCCGATGAAGACATCGTCGCGTTCGACAAGCGCGTTAGCGATGCGCTCGGCAAGAGCGCGAGCGAGCTGCCGGTGCCGGTGGCGCATGTACCGGTCGAATACGCGGCCGAACTGAAGTTCGACGGTCTTGCGATCTCGCTGCGCTACGTCGACGGCGTGTTCGTGCAGGCCTCGACACGCGGCGACGGCACGACCGGCGAGAACGTCACCGGCAACGTCCGCACGATCCGCTCGATTCCGCTGAAACTCAAGGGCAATCGCGTGCCGCGCGTGCTCGACGTGCGCGGCGAGGTGCTGATGTTCAAGCGCGATTTCGAGCGCCTGAACGAACGGCAGCGCGCGGCCGAGCAGCGCGAATTCGCGAACCCGCGTAATGCGGCGGCGGGCAGCTTGCGGCAGCTCGACTCGAAGATCACCGCGCAGCGGCCGCTGTCGTTTTTCGCCTATGGCATTGGCGTGCTCGACGGCATCGAGATGCCGGCCACGCATAGCGAACTGCTCGACTGGTACAAGGAGATGGGCTTGCCGGTCAATAGCGAGCGCGCGGTCGTGCAGGGCGCCGAAGGACTGCTCGGCTTTTTCCACGCGGTTGGCGAGAAGCGCGACACGCTGCCGTACGACATCGACGGCGTGGTCTACAAGGTCAACCAGCGCGACGAACAGGACGCGCTCGGCTTCGTGTCGCGCGCGCCGCGTTTCGCGCTCGCGCACAAATTCCCCGCTCAGGAAGCGCTGACAAAGCTCATCGCCATCGACGTGCAGGTGGGCCGCACCGGCGCGATCACGCCGGTCGCGCGGCTCGAACCGGTGTTCGTCGGCGGCGCGACGGTTACGAACGCTACGCTGCACAACGAAGACGAAGTGCGCCGCAAGGACATCCGCATCGGCGATACGGTGATCGTGCGGCGTGCCGGCGACGTGATTCCCGAAGTGGTCAGCGCGCTGCTCGACCGGCGCCCGGCCGATGCGCGTGAGTTCGTGATGCCGACGCAGTGCCCGGTGTGCGGCTCGGCTATCGAGCGGCTGCCCGACGAGGCGATTGCACGCTGCACGGGCGGGCTCTTCTGCCCGGCGCAACGCAAGCAGGCGCTGTGGCACTTCGCGCAGCGGCGCGCGCTCGATATCGACGGCCTCGGCGAGAAGATCATCGATCAACTGGTCGAGCAGAATCTCGTGCGCACGCCGGCCGACCTGTTCAATCTCGGCTTCGCGACGCTCGCGGAACTCGACCGCTTTGCCGACAAGTCGGCACAGAATCTGCTCGACTCGCTTGAGAAAGCCAAGCACACGACGCTTGCGCGTTTCATTTACGCGCTCGGTATCCGGCACGTCGGCGAATCGACCGCAAAGGAT
>Ga0153988_1000038_pt1 | contig 25665 bp, 22 predicted proteins | sample TSNC072MetaG_FD_104742 | JGI IMG/M metagenome (GOLD analysis project Ga0153988, IMG submission 104742) | Attine ant fungus gardens microbial communities from North Carolina, USA - TSNC072 MetaG | ecosystem: Host-associated > Fungi > Mycelium > Unclassified | place: USA: North Carolina, Jones...
CGGCAAGCCCGCCGCGAAAAACAGAAATCCCGCAAGCGGCAGTATAAGTCGTGAATCAGTTGTAAGACAGTATTGTCAGAGACGGCTTGAAGATTCGCGCCGCCGATCGATGACTGTCCGGGGCCGTCTGTCCGTTGTGCAGTGCGCTGCGGACAGACGGCGGGAGACATCGATCGATGCCTCCCGGCGCGCCGCTGTCATGTTGATGACGCGCTTCATCGAGGCTTTTTGGGTTGGCCGCTTTCTGATTTTTATCGATGCTGCATTGAAATGCGTTAATGCCGTGGCTGCCGTTGCTGCCTATCGAAGAGGTCCTGCATGCGTCGTTGCCGCAGCCCTCATCGCCGCACGACCGGCGGTGGCTGCCAGCTGCCGTCGGTAGCCTGCGGCTTCGGCGCATAGAGACGCAACACGAGCTGCATATCGGCGCGCGGCGCCGGCAGCCAGTTGCCGGTCCTGCTGCGCGTCGACGACACGACCACGTCGAGCGAGCCATCGCGATTGCGGCGCGCGCCGTTGCGATCGCCAACCGCAAGCCGTGCCGGCGCGCCGTCGCTCAATGCGCCATCCTTCGTGTAGGCGGTGATCGACCAGAAGCCGCGCACCGGCGGCAGCTGGTTCGCCGCGAAGTGCAGCACGTAGCGATTCGCGCCGTTCAGCGAGTTGCCGTCGCTGTCCTGCGTGACGACCGCGCGTACTTCGTCGTCCCGAGTACCGATGCCCGGCTGCGTGCTCGCCGCATACGCGCGCAACGCATAGTCGGGGCCGTAGTTGCCGACGCCATCGCCGAACCAGTTCCAGCCGTTCGCGCTGAGCAGATTGGACGGCGCTGCGGCGACACGATCGTGGCCATCGGCAAGACCGGCCGCGACCGCATCAGACTCTTTCGGCAATTGCACCGGATCACCCGGCGTCACGCCGAGGTCCGCGAGAAACTTCAGCGCGTGCGGATCGGCCGGAGTCGGCGGGTTGTCGGGCAGCGCGTCCGCGAGGCGGCTGAAAAAACCGTTCGCATCGAGCGCGGCCACCTGCTGCGCCGGCGTGCCGTTGGCGCCCGGTACCACGTCGCCGTTGCCGCGCGACAGCGCGGCCGGAGCCACGCGCTCGCCGTCGCTATAGACACTCAGCGGCGCGAGGCGGATTGCGCGTTGCAGCCTGCGCACCGCATTCAGATCGCGCGTGCCGTTCGACTGGATGCGCACGCTCACCCACGCATTGCGGGTCGGCATCTCGATGCGCTTCGCGCCGTTCGGCAACTCGCCCTGCCAACCCGGCGTGACGAATGCAAGCGTCTGCGCATGGATGCCTTTCGCGCCGGCCGTGCCCGCGACGAATTGCGGTCCCGTAGACCACACGACATTGGTCCACATGTCGAGCACGCGCGCGTCCATGTAACGGCCATGCGAATCGGGCAACGTAAGGATCACCGGCTCGTCGGCAACATCGAGCCAGCCGGTCGAATCGAGCGTATCGAGGCTCGGCTGCGGCGGATTGGCTGCCCCGACCGGCGGCAGTGCCTGGGCCTGCCGCAACGTGTTGAACGGCGCCTGGCCCGGATCGGTGCCGACCGCCGCGTCGCGCGCGGCGCTCATCAGCACGAGCGGATAACCGAATACGTAGGAATCGGCGACTTCATCCTTGATCCAGCCGGTGCTCGGATGCGTCACGGAAGGAGCCGACGCGCAGCCGGCCAGAAATGTGAGGCCTGCGAGCGATGCGCAGGTCCGTTGAGGCGAAAACAGTGCTTGGCGATTTTTTATCATTCTTTCAGAGTGCGGAACGTGCAGTCCTATGGGAGATGCCGGTGTGCAGCGCAAGGAACATGCGCGGCCCCCCGAAGGCCTGCGCAGCCAGTCCGCGGATTGCGACCCCGACAACATCGCGTTGTATCGTATCCTTGCTAACCAGGCAAGCAGAAAGCAGGGAATTGCGCTTGCTGGCGCGCGCAGTTCATATAAACGGGACAAACGGCATTTTTGCGATCTCCACGTTGGCGGCTCGCGCCTGAACACGCCATAGTTTTCGATTCGGTTTCGCCTTCAATTTCGATTCGCCGACACTTCTTCGCCGTTCGCATCCGGAGCGCTTCAATGTACATGCCCGCCCATTTCGAAGAGAACCGCCCAGAGGTTCTTCATCGCCTGATCGCCGGGCAACCGTTCGGCGCGCTGATCACGAACGGCCCGCACGGGCTCGATGCGAATCATCTGCCGTTCGAGGCGCAACTGATTCCCGGCGACGGCGGCAACAATAGTGGCCACAGCAGCGACGGCGGCAACGCGGCCGGCGCGCAGGATGCGTCGCGCTGCATACTGCGCGCTCATGTCGCACGCGCGAACCCGGTGTGGCAGGAAGCGGCCACGCATCCCGACGCGCTCGTGATCTTCCAGGGACCGGCCGCCTACATTTCGCCGACGTGGTATCCGGGCAAGCACGAGACGCACAGGCAGGTGCCGACCTACAACTACATGGTCGTGCACGCACATGGCAGGATTGTGGTGCATGACGATGAAGCGTTCGTGCGCGGCCTCGTCGCGCGGCTCACGCGCAAGATGGAAGCCGGCGAGCCGGTACCGTGGAAGATGGGCGACGCGCCCGCCGACTTCATCACGCAGATGCTCGGCGCGATCGTCGGCATCGAGATCGAGGTGACGCGGCTCGTCGGCAAATGGAAGCTCGGGCAAAACAAGGCGGCTGACGACCGGCGCGGCGCGGCGCAAACGCTGCTCGCGCGCGACGGCGAGCAGCAGAAGGCGGTAGGGCAAGCCATGCTGGATGCACCACCGCCGTTTTGAGCAGACACGTTCGGCGCTATTTTCCGCTGTGCTTTCCGCTCCCGGGTGCAGGCCATGCCGCGTCGCCGGCATGCGCGGCGCGGCCGCCGCATAATCCATGCTTGACCTTCCTGGCATGGGAAGGTCGATACTGGATTCACGATGCGGCCCGATGCCGCCACGAACCTTGCCTGCCATGACCGGACTTGCCAACGAGCAGCGCCCCGCTGCGACCTCTTCCTCTTCTTGCGCCACACACGTGATCGAATTCGATGTCGGCGGCATGACCTGTGCGTCGTGCTCGGCGCGCGTCGAAAAAGCGCTGGCGAAAGTGCCTGGTGTTACGCGTGCCTCGGTGAATCTCGCGACAGAGCGTGCCCGTGTGGAAAGCGCTGACGCAGTCGAACCCGAGCAGCTTGCCGCCGCTGTGCGCAAAGCCGGCTATGACGTCACGCTCGACGCCCATGCCGATATCGCAACCACGCAAGCCGAAGCAACCACAGCGGCCACTGCAACCGCAACGCCACCAATCACCGAACTGTCGATTGGCGGAATGACCTGCGCGTCATGCGCGATGCGCGTCGAAAAAGCGCTGGCGAAGGTGCCCGGCGTCGAGCGTGCGTCGGTCAATCTCGCGACCGAAACCGCGACCGTTCATTCAGCGGGCGCGTCATTGGCCGATACCGAGGTGTTCATCGCCGCGGTGAAAAAAGCCGGCTACGAAGCGACACCGATCGCAGCGACAGCAATTCCCGCTCCCGGGTCCATCGCCTCGCTCACTGCCAGCGCACAAACAGCCGCACACGACACCACCGCCCGCAAGCAGACCGAAGCCCGCCGCGAACTCGCCACCGTACTCGCCGCCGCCATCCTGACGCTGCCGCTCGTCGCGCCGATGTTCGGCGAATGGTTCGGCATCCACGCGATGCTGCCGCCGTTACTGCAATTCGTACTCGCGTCGATCGTGCAGTTCGCGTTCGGTGCGCGCTTCTATCGCGCGGCCTATCGCGCCGTGCGCGCCCGCGCGGGCAACATGGATCTGCTCGTCGCGCTCGGCACTTCGGCAGCATACGGCATCAGCGTCTACGAACTCGCGATGCATCGCGGCGACACGATGCATCTCTACTTCGAAGCGTCGGCGGTCGTGATTACGCTCGTACGCTTCGGCAAATGGCTCGAGGCGCGCGCGAAGCGTCAGACCACCGACGCGATCCGCGCACTCAACGCGCTGCGCCCCGAGCGCGCGCGCATCCGCGTGGGGGGTGACGAGCGCAACGTGCCGCTCGCGCAGGTGCGCGTCGGCACCGTCGTGATCGTGCGGCCCGGCGAGCGCATGCCGGTCGACGGCACGGTGCTCGAAGGCCGCACGCATATCGACGAATCGCTGATTACGGGCGAGAGCCTGCCGGTGCCGAAACAGACCGGCGACGCAGTCACGGCCGGCTCGATCAACGGCGAAGGCGCGCTCGTGGTGACGACCACTGCGATCGGCGCGGAGACGACGCTCGCGCGCATCATCCGCCTCGTCGAAAATGCGCAGGCCGAGAAGGCGCCGATCCAGCGGCTCGTCGATCGCGTCAGCGAAATCTTCGTGCCGGCGATTCTCGCGATAGCCGCGTTGACGCTGATCGGCTGGCTGATCGCCGGGGCGAGCGGCGAAACCGCGCTTCTCAACGCGGTCGCCGTGCTCGTGATCGCCTGCCCGTGCGCGCTCGGACTCGCGACGCCCGCCGCGATCATGGCCGGCACCGGCGCCGCCGCGCGTCACGGCGTGCTGATCAAGGACGCGGAAGCACTCGAAATCGCGCATCGCGTCACGGTCGTCGCGTTCGACAAAACCGGCACGCTGACGCTCGGCCAGCCGTCGATGACGGCGTTCGAGCCGATCGACGGCATGCGCCGCGACGAAGCGCTCGCGCTCGCCGCGGCGGTGCAGCGGCATAGCGATCATCCGTTGGCGCGGGCGGTCGTCGCTGCGTATGAGGCGGAAGTGGCACAGGCGGCTATCGGGAGTGCCGACGTCGAGCCGGCTGGTGTGCTAGCCGCTGCGGCAAGTGTTGCGTCGAACGCGGCTGTGGCGAATTCACCTGCGAATTTGTCTGCTGGCTCTTCGGCAAGCTCGCGCGTCGACCACGTCGCCAGCGCGATCGACAAACCCGCCACGACGGCAACGTTCCACACCACCGCAGCGCGCGCAATCGCGGGCCGCGGCGTCGAAGCCGACATCGACGGCCTCACGTTCGCGCTCGGCAGCACACGCTGGCTCGACGAACTCGGCATCGCGCCGCCGCCCGCACTCGGCGCGCGCGCCCGCGAACTCGAAGCCGCCGGCAACACGGTCTCGTGGCTGATGGCACGCACGCCGCAAACACCACGAGCGCTCGCGCTGATCGCGTTCGGCGACACCGTCAAACCGTCGGCGCGCACGGCCGTCGAGCGGCTCGAACGCATGGGCATCCGCAGCGTGCTCGTCACCGGCGACAATCGCGGCAGCGCGGCGAGCGTCGCGCAGGCGCTCGGCATCGGCGAATTCCACGCCGAAGTGCTGCCCGACGACAAGGCCCGCGTGATCCGCGACCTGAAGATGCGCGACGCCGGCATCGTGGCGATGGCGGGCGACGGCATCAACGACGCGCCCGCGCTCGCCGCCGCCGACATCGGCATGGCAATGGCGACCGGCACCGACGTCGCGATGCACGCGGCCGGCGTCACGCTGATGCGCGGCGACCCGGCGCTCGTCGCCGATGCGATCGACATCTCGCGCAAGACCTGGCGCAAGATCCAGCAGAACCTATTCTGGGCGTTCGTCTACAACCTGATCGGCATTCCGCTCGCCGCGCTCGGTCTGCTGAACCCGATGCTCGCGGGCGCGGCGATGGCGTTTTCGAGTGTGAGCGTCGTCACCAATGCGCTGTTGTTGCGCACGTGGCGCGGAGCGGCGAGTCATCAGAGTGGGCCAGTGCGCTGAGCGCCGCACCCGCCCGGGTATTCCGTTCGCCGGATGTGTGCCGCGCGGCCCGCTGCTGGCAGCGGACACGGCAACTGCGTTTCTAAGTGTCAACGCCGTCACGCAAGCGCGGTTGCAGCCGCGCGCATGACACGAACGAACCGCCTACGCGGTCGGCCGGAACATCTGGAACATCGCGCCGATCTCGGCGTAGTCCGCGCGATAACCGGCGCGCATGATCGGCTGCGCGGCATGCGTGTCGAACAGGCCGTCCTTCAGATACTTCTCGTCGATATGCACGCCGACCACCTGGCCGAGCGCCAGGTAGTTCCCCACCGGCTTGCCGTCGAGGTCGTGCAGCTCCACGATCTGCAGCAGCTTGCATTCGAGCGCGGCCGGCGATTCGCCGACGTGCGGCACCGCGACGTTGCGGCCCGGCGCGGGCGTGAGCCCGGCCAGCTGAAACTCGTCGACGTGCGACGCAACCGGCGCCGACGAACGGTTCATCTGCTCGGCGAGCGGCCGCGTGGCGAGATTCCACACGAATTCGCCGGTGGCTTCGATGTTGGCCATGCTGTCCTTGCGGCCTTCGCTGCAAAAACCGATGATCGCCGGCGGCGCGGCGAACAGGCCGAAGAAGCTGTACGGCGCGAGGTTGAACGTGCCTTCGCTATCGCGCGACGAAATCCAGCCGATCAGCCGAGGCGCGACGATGGCCTTGATCGGATCGTGAGGCAGACCGTGGCCGGCGACGGGATCGTAAAAGTAATGAGACATGACGTAGCGTTGGGTTGGTGTGTGACAAGTTACCTGGAAAAAACTTACTTAGCGTGAATATTGCGCTAGCCGCGGCCGATCACGCGCTTGCGCCCTTCCCTGACGCGCGCGAGCCGTGCTTCGTCCCACTCGTGAAAGCCCGCGCCGCTGCGCACGCCGACCCGCCCCGCGTCGACCTGCGCGCGCAGCAGATCGATCACGTCCTCATCCTTCGCGAGCTGCGGCATCAAATGTGAAGCAATGTCGACGAAGGTGTCGAGCCCGCCCATGTCCGCACTCTCGAACGGACCGACGATCCCCCAGCGGCGTCCGAGCGAAGCCTTCATTACGCGGTCGACCACCTCGGGCGTCGCCGCCCCCGAACGGACAATGTTCAGCGCCTCGCGCAACACCGCGAACTGCAGTCGGTTGCCGACGAAACCCGGAATCGCCTTCGCGAGCACCACCGGCTCCATGCCGATCGCGCTCATCAGTTCGGCGGTCCGCTGCGTGACTTCGAGCGCGGTCGCGCTGCCGGGCACGACCTCGACGAGCGGAATCATGTGCGGCGGGTTCCAGAAATGCGCAATCACGAAGCGTTCTTTCGCGCGCAGCGGCGTGGCGAGCTGGTCGGGCGGGAAGCCGCTCGTGTTGCTCGCGAGAATCGCGTCGGCGGCAAGCAGTTCGGTCAGCGTCGCATAGAGGCGATGCTTCAGTTCGAGCACCTCGGGAATCGCCTCGATTACGAATTGCGCCGACGCCATCGCATCGAGTTGCGCGTGCGTTTCGATGCGCGCGAGCGCCGCCTGTTTGTCCGCGCGACCGATGCGGCCCGCATCGATCAATTCGTCGAGCACCGCTTCCGCTTTCGGCGCGACGCTCGCGAGACGCGCCGGGTCGACGTCGTGCACGATTGTCCGGTGTCCATGCAATGCGCTTTGCGTCGCGATGCCGACACCCATCAGGCCCGTGCCCACCACGCCTATCACTGCGTTCTGCGTTGCGTTGTCCACATGCGCTCCTGCTGCCGTCGATGAAAGCCCCGAAGCATAGCGCAGCACCCGCAAAACGCGCGCCCAGACGCGCCGAAGCCGGCCTTCCCGCGAGGGAAAGGCCGGCTTCGTGGACTCACGCCGCAAGAGGCGGCGCCGTCATGCCCGCATTAATAGTGGCGCGGGGGCGGCGGACGATGGCCGTCATGGTGATGCGGATCGTAGTCGTGCGGATGATGGCGCATCCACTCGTCGTGCTCCCAGTAGCGATGGCCGTCCCAATAGCGGTCGCCATGCCAGCCGATGTTGATCGACACGCCCACCGGCACCATGTGCGGCTGGCCGTAGACGACCGGCGCCGGGCCGTTCTGGATGTACATATGATCCTGGGCGAATGCGCTGCCGGCTGCGAGCAGTGCGCCGCCGGCGAGCAGAGTGGCGATAACCGAGCGCGATGCCTTGCTGAAAGTTTTCATAATGACCTCCCGTCAAAGTTTTATTCAGGCCAGCGTCCGTGCTGTTCGGTTTTCCCGTTCGGGATCGATTGGGTCCGAACCAGACGCCGTACGCTTGAGAGCCACTTTAGCGGCCCGCGGCGCATGAAGACGTGAACACTTGTAAGCGCGCATTTCATAGATAGGGACGGATGACTCAGCGCGATTTTCGCTTTCGAGCCCCGTTCACCAAGGCTTACAGCCCACGCCCGCGACGCAGCCCGGCAAATCGGTGTGAGGGGCCGTTACATTCATTTCGCCGGAGAAATATTTCGTAAAGACGGGAACGCCCGCAACGTCGCCCGCACGGTATCGCGGCCCAAAAACAAAAAGCCACGATTCGCTTGTGCGAACAGTGGCTTCATTGAGTGCGCACCCGAAGTGCGCGCCCCGGCGCGTTATGTTTGTGCCTGAGACGGTGAGGCTGCTTTAGTCGGTCAGCTTGATGCCGAACAGCGTGGCTTGCGTGCGGCGCACACGCTCCGCTTCGCGGCTGCGCGCTTCGTACGAGTAGTCCGCATCCAGCGGCAGATGGGGCGACGCAAAGAGGTCGCTGACCTTTTGGAACAGTGCAAAGATGAAGCTCATGGCGACTCCCGGTTAGTGACTGTGTTTCTAGGGTTTTCCCTTAGTCATAACTATAGGGTTTTCCCCAATAAAAAGCTAGTGCAACGCAGCATTTTTTCGGTGTGGCGCGATGTCATGGCCTGTTGCGGTCATGATGCGTTGCATCAGGACAACGTCCCCGATTTAACGTTTGGGCTGTTTGGGGCGTGTTTGGGGTTAAACGGGCGACCGCTGGAAGGTTGCGGGCGCACGGCGGGCAAGGGAACGAGTCGCTGCGTGGAGAAGCGGCGCCGCCGTGTGAGTTTCGGGCGAGCAGTTCGCCTCGAGGCCGCTTCGTGCGCGGGCGATGCGGCCGCCATGAAGCGCCGTCGCGCCGGCCTTGAGCGGCGGCGCGGCGACGAGAATCATCAGTGCGCCTGGACGGGGGCTTTCGCCCGGTGGCCGCGCGGCGGGCGGACGTTGTGCCGGCCATGAGCCGTCGGCGTCGCGACGGCCTGCTGGGGGGCAGCCGGGGCCGGGGCGGCTGGCGCGGACGGGACGTTGGCGGCGGCCACCGCCGTATGCGCGTCGAGCAGGCTGACCATCGCCGCCTGCTGGTTCTGCATCATCTGCTCGATGCGCTGCTGCTGTGCCGTGGTCTCGCGCGTCAGGCGCATCAGCAGCAGCGTTTGCGCAACGCCGATCGCAACCGTCACGAGCAACGCGCCGACCACGATCGACAGCATCCATTTCATGCGGCGCGAATGATCGGTCGCGGCGCGGCGCTGGTCGGCGATCACGCCGTAAAGCGCATCGACGGTATCGGCAAAGGCAGTCGCCCGGGCGCGATCGAGTTCCGGCTCGGTGCGCAACGCGGCAGCGGCCTCGGCACGATGCGTGTCGCGCCACGGTGTAGCGAAGGCGGTGGTGTCCAGCGATGCGGGTGCCGCAGTAGATGCGTCGGCCGAAGGCTTGCTCGGCTGCGTATCGCCCTGCTCCATGGAAACGCTGGACTCGACCGCAGCAGTGGATGCTTCACGCGTTCGAGCCGAAGCGTCGTTGACGGATCGGTTTGTGGTATTCGCACCAGCGTTACTGTCGGGCGCCTCGCGCGAAGCCGCCGCGGCTTTTGTAGACGTCGCGGCAAAGCGCTGCGACGACTTGCTGCCGCCCGAACTCGCCGCAGACCCCGCTTCCGCCGCCTGACGCCGCGCGGTCACGCTGCGTGCGACGGTAGCCGCCATCGTCGAGGCAAGCGGCGCGGACTGTTCGCGTGCGGCTGCCGCGGGTGGGTCGCCGGCAGTCGCATTGGCTTCAGGCGCCGCGTCGCCTGAAGCACCCGAGGCACTCGGCCCGCCCGGAGCACCCGCAACACCCTCGGCATCCACCCCACCGCCCGCTACCTCACCCGGCGGCGCAACCGCCACACCCGGCAGCGGCTCGATATCGAATCCGCTCAACTGCGCATTGACCGGCTCCGCCACATCGGCCTTCACCGCACGCGGCGCACGGCGCGCCGCCTTGTCGGACAAGGCGTTGTCGTCGAGCGCGCCGACGGCCTGCAGCACCACGTCGGGCAACTCAAAGCCGTGCAGCGTGCCCTGGCGAATGTCGATGTTCATCGCTTCGAGCCGCGCGCGGGTCGGATCGTCGGGGAACAGGTCGAGCGTGCTGTCGTCGCGCGCGGCGCCGCTCAGTTGCGCGAGGCGTTGTGCCGAGCGCGCCGCGCGCGCCAGCTTGTTTTCGGTTTCGGTGGAGACGGCGCCCTGCCGCTGCTTCTTCGAAGCAGCGCGCCTGGGCTTGGACTGCGGGGATGCTACTGAATCTGCCATAGAGAAAAAAGCGGTCGTCGCCGGGAACGGGGCGCCGGATACCGCTCGTCATTGCCATTGGAATTTTTAGACCCCGCATTGTCGCACGGCGCTCCGCCCGCGCCGAAGCCATTCGCCGACGATTTGCGCCGCTCCCGCCCATCTCCCATCTCACGCCGACTCACGGAAAATCACACCGAATCACACCACATCACGACGCCGCATCATCCTGGCGAAACTGCCTGACACCGTGCAGTTGCCGCAAGCGCGCGCAGATCGAGTCGTATTCGACATTCGACACGCGATGCAGCGTGATCATCACCTCGTCGCACTCGGGCTCGTCGTCGCTCTGCTGCATCACGAACTGCTTGACGCGCGGGCTCGCGGCGCCGAGTTCGTCGTGCAGCGAGTGAAACGTGAGCGCGCCGCGCTCGACGATCATCGTCAGTTGACGGCGCTGCCTGACCGTGATGAAGCGCCGCTCGAGCGGCTTGATACCGGCGAGGATGATCAGAATGATGATCGTCGCGGCAATCGACGCCGTGTACAGCCCGCCGCCGACCGCGAGTCCGATCGCCGCGACCGACCACAGGCTCGCCGCGGTGGTCAGCCCGCGCACGATCTCGCCGCGCAGCAGAATCGAGCCCGCGCCGAGAAAGCCGATGCCCGACACGACCTGGGCGGCCATCCGCGACGGATCGAGCACGACGTGCTCGTCCTGCAGCACTTCGGCGAAGCCATACGCGGACACGATCATGATCAGCGCCGAGCCGACGCACACCAGCATATGCGTGCGCAGTCCCGCCGCCCACGAAAGCCGCTCGCGCTCGAAGCCGATCACGCTACCGAGCGCTGCGGCCAACACGAGACGGGAGACCAGTTCGAGATTGCCGAGCATTGTTGTTCCTCCTTATCTGAAATGAGCGCGGGGCCGGTCGCTTCGCTCATGCCTCATCGTGCGACTTCATGTCCCTTTCGCGGACAAGCTCGCACATGCACTACGCATCACGCATGCGTAGTGCATGTCGCCGACTCATGCCGACGTACGTGTCAGCGCGAGACGTTTGCTTTATGCTAAGCCGCACATTGGCGCGCCCGAGCCGCCGTCCTGAATCGCTGTCCTGCATCGCCGCCCTCAACGCCACGCCAAAACACCGCGCCTGCCCCATCCGACTATGCCGAGCATGACCCCGCCTCTCGCCCCGATCACCATCACCACCGCCACGGCAGCGACCGCGCTGCGCGAGCACTTCGCGAACGTGGTACTGCCGATGTGGCGCGGCCCCGGCTTCAACACCACCTTGAGGCTGCCATACGAAGCGCTCGGCGCCGACAATCATCGGCCGCTGCCCGCGCAACGCTATCGGGCGATGGCGTGCGCGCGGCAGTTGTTCACGTTTGCGCAGGCGGGCGACATGGAGCATGCGCGCGTGCTGTTCGATTCGCTTAAGCACACCTTTCAGGACACCGACCACGGCGGATGGTTCTACAGCGTCGATGCGCTCGGCGTGCCGCTCGACACCACCAAGGACCTCTACACGCACGCGTTCGTCATTTTCGCGTGCGCCGAATACGCCCGGCGCTCCGGCCATGGCGACGCGCTCGCGCTCGTACACGACACAACCGCGCTGATCCAGTCGAACTTCGCGGCCGGCGACGATCTGTTCAACGCCGCGCTCAGCGTCGACTTCTCGAAGGTCACGGGCACGCCGCTGCAAAATCCGCTGATGCACCTGACCGAAGCGTGGCTCGCCGCCTGCGAGGCCACGCACGACAATGCCTTCGGCGCCGCGTTGCGCCGCCTGGCCGGCGCGGTCGCGCGGCACTTCGTGCATGCGCCGAGCGGCTGCATCGCCGAATTGCCGGTCGGCGCAAGCGACAACCGCCTTGAGCCGGGGCATCAGTTCGAATGGTTCTGGCTGGTCAGGCAGGCGGGCAGCCTCGTCGACGGAACGGGCCTCGCGGACGCGCTCGCGCGCGCCTTTACCTTTGCGCGGCAGCACGGCGTGGACCCGGACAGCGGCGGCGTGTGCGCCTCGCTCGACGAAGCCGGCAATATCAAGGACGCGACCGAGCGAATCTGGGCCCAAACGGAATATCTGCGCGCGCTCGCCTGCCACGACGACCCGGCCGTGCGCGCCGCGCTGCCGCAACAGATTGCGCTCTTCGAGCAACGGTTTTTGCATTCGCGCGGCTGGTTCGAATGCAAAACATCTTCAGGCGAAGTGGCGCGCGCGGACATGCCGTCGACCACGCCGTATCACCTCGCCACGGCGTACGCGGAACTGTCCGCGGCGGCAGAACCTGAGACGTCAACTTAGAAAAAATTAGAAGAAAATAGACGAAGATAGCGGACAGAACGAGTTATCAAGAGACAACTTATCTTTTTGATTGAAAATGCGCCGCCGCTCTTCACAAGAATCCGCCGGAAGCCAGGTTCGCCGGTTTACCCTGGCGACAAAACAATGCCTTTCGAAGGCTTTTCGGACATCAAAAAATATCAGAACCGGGGAATACCCGGATACGGGTTGATTGGCATCCGTCATAAAGACGTGATACAACTCTCCCCTCGCGCTTCGCCTCACGTCGAGGGATAACGAACGCGAATGCAACACACAACATTTATTGGATCAAAAATGGCAACAGGTACTGTTAAGTGGTTTAACGATGCAAAGGGCTTTGGCTTCATCACCCCGGACGACGGCGGCGAAGACCTGTTTGCACACTTCTCGGAAATCCAGTCATCGGGCTTCAAGTCCCTGCAGGAAAACCAGAAAGTGACGTTCGAAGTCAAGCAAGGCCCGAAGGGCAAGCAAGCTGCGAACATCCAGACGGCCTAAGTACTTCCGTACTGTCAGGACGACCTGGATAGCGCGCATAGGCACCTTTTCCGGCGCCTGCCGCATCTAATGCAAAATGGCTCGCTTTCGCGGGCCATTTTCTTTTTGATGCTTTTTCGATGCGCTTTTCAATACCTTCTTTTCAAAGCGCTACCGCATTAAGTCGCATGCATTGCGCTTAATCCGAATTCCGCATTCGCGGCCGGCATTGCGCCCGGCTGTTGCGTACGCAACACAGTTTCCGAAATTTCGAACACCGAAACCGCCTGCTTCAACTGTTGCGTCTGCTGATGCAGCGAAGCCGCCGCAGCAGCAGCCTCTTCGACAAGCGCCGCGTTCTGCTGGGTCATTTCGTCCATCTGCACGACCGCCTGGTTGACCTGCTCGATGCCGGTGCTCTGTTCGAGCGACGACGCGCTGATCTCCGCCATCATCTGCGTGACGCGCGAGATCGACGCGGACACGTGGCTCATCGCCTCGCCGGCGCGCTCGACGAGCGCCGAGCCGCCCTGAATCTCGGCAACCGACTCGCTGATCAGCGTCTTGATTTCCTTCGCCGACTGCGCGCTGCGCTGCGCGAGTCCGCGCACCTCGCCGGCCACAACCGCGAAGCCGCGGCCCTGCTCCCCCGCGCGCGCCGCCTCGACGGCCGCGTTCAGCGCGAGGATGTTGGTCTGGAACGCGATGCCGTCGATCACCGAAATGATTTCGGCGATCCGGTCCGAGCTTTGCGCGATGCCGTGCATCTTGTCGACCACCTGGTTGACCACCTCGCTGCCGCGCGAAGTCGCGTCGAGCGCGGTCTCGGCAAGCGCGTTCGCTTCGCGCGCGTGATCCGCGTTCTGGCGCACGGTCGCGGTCAGTTCTTCCATGCTCGACGCGGTTTCCTCGAGCGAAGCGGCCTGGTTTTCGGTGCGAGCGGACAGATCGGCGTTGCCGGTCGCGATTTCATCGGCGCCGATATGGATCGAGTCGGCCGATTCGCGCACGCTCTGCACGGTGCGCGCGACGCTCGCCTGCATCGCCGCAAGGCCCGAGAACAGGCGGCCGATCTCGTTGGTGCCGCGCGCGGCGATCGGCTGATCGAGACGCCCTTGCGCGATGCGCTCGAAGTGGCGGCCCGCCTCTTCGAGCGGCGCGACGACACCGCGGCGCAGCGCCGCGTAGACCGCCAGCGTGCCGCTCACGAGCACGAGCAGGATCACGACGCTGACGATGCGAAACGCCGCCATGCGCGCATCGATCGAGTCGAGCGAGGCGCGGCTCGCGGCGTCGCCGAATTGCGCGAAGTTGTGCACTTCCGTCAGATAGGCGTCCTGGAAAGACTGTGTCGGCTGATCGAGGAAAGCCTGCAAGTTGTTCGAATCGAGATCCTGCGCCAATTCGGCGAGCGCGTCGTGCAGCTTCTTGTAGCGTTCGGCGAGCGCGGCCGCGCGCGCGGTGTTTTCGCCGCTGGTTTTCTGCGCGCCCGTGAACGCCGCGAACGACTGCTCGGCGGCCGTGAGCTGTTCGCGCGCATGCTGCACGATGTCGGTCGGCTCGGTGCCGCCGCGCGCCATGCGCGTGCCGGCGCGCGACAGGTTGATGCGCACGTCCATCAGGCGCTGCGTCGTCTGGTTGACCGCATTCACCTGCTTCAACGCGATGTTCGAAAGCTCGCCGACGTCGTCGTGTGAACGCGTCAACGACCAGAAGCCGAGACCCACCGTGACGAGCTGGAATACGCAGAACGCGACCAGAACACTTAAGAGGCCGGATGCGACCTTGATCTTGCTGAACATCGTGGACACCTGAAGGGCAAAGGGTGACGAGGAATACACCAGGGTTTACGGCAAGCTGACGCGCAACTTGAGGCCAAATTCAGCAAACAGCGCGCTACGTCCAGGGTTCATCGGCGATCGTCGGAATTGGAGTCGTTTTACACAACAATGCAGCGCGCATCTTGCGAAATCGCCTTGACGCGGTGCAGCCGCGCTTCCTAGAGTGGGTAGGGACCGTGCGGAGTATGCCGCCGCGGATGCCCGCACGGGCCTTCCCCAAGGAATGACGATGACCGACCTTCTCGACCGGGCACGCGGCGCACTGCACGCCCAGCCGTTCAGCATGCTGCTAGGCGCGGAATTAGTGCATGCCGACGGCAACGAACTCACGCTGAGTCTGCCGATTCGCGATGAACTGAGGCAGCAGCATGGCTTCGTGCATGGCGGCGTCATCAGCTATCTCGCCGATAACGCGCTGACGTTCGCGGGCGCGCTGTCGCTCGGCCCGAAAGTCGTGACCGGCGAATACAAGATCAACTATCTACGCCCGGCGGTGAACGGCATGCTGATCGCGCGCGCGAGCGTGATCCATGCGGGCCGGCATCAGGCGACCTGCCAGTGCAGCGTGTTCGTGATGGACGGGAATCGCGAAAAGCTCGTCGCGGTCGCGCAGGGAACGGTAAATCGGATCGGCCAGAATGGGGACGATCTGCCGGCGGGGTAGCCAGCGGCACCGCACGTGGCGTAAAGCGCCGGCTGAAGTGGAGATGCAGACGAAAAAAGCCGTTCCCTTTTACGGGAACGGCTTTTTTGCTCGCCGGCATCTGCGCACCGAAATTGACGTGCGCGCGGCCTTCGACCGTCGTGCGGCTTATTCCGCCGCGTAAGTCTTCTGCGTCTGCTCGCCGAGACCCTCGATACCGAGGCGCACCGTCTGCCCCGGCTTCAGGAACACGGGGTTCGGCTTCACGCCCATGCCGACGCCCGGCGGCGTGCCGGTCGAGATCACGTCGCCCGGTTGCAGGCTCATGCACTGCGACACGTACGACACCAGTTGCGCGACGCCGAACACCATCGTCTTCGTGCTGCCGTTCTGGTAGCGATGACCGTCCACTTCGAGCCACATGCTCAGGTTCTGCGGATCGGCGACTTCATCGCGCGTGACGACCCACGGGCCGATCGGGCCGAACGTGTCGAAGCCCTTGCCCTTGTCCCACGTGCCGCCGCGCTCGATCTGCCATTCGCGCTCCGACACGTCGTTGATCACGCAATAGCCGGCCACGTAGTCGAGCGCACTCGCTTCGTCGACATACTTCGCCGCCTTGCCGATCACGACGCCGAGTTCGACTTCCCAGTCGGTCTTCTTCGAGCCGCGCGGAATTTCGATGTCGTCGTTCGGGCCGCTGATCGCGCTCGTCCACTTGTTGAAGATGACCGGCTCGGTCGGCACCGGCAGATTCGATTCCGCCGCGTGATCCGCGTAATTGAGGCCAATGCAGATGAACTTGCCGATCTTGCCAACGCACGGACCCACGCGCGGATTGCCTTCGACGACCGGCAGCGTGGCCGGATCGAGCGCGCGCAGTGTCGCGAGGCTTGCGTCGCTAAGCGCTGCGCCGTCGATATCGGCGACCACCTTCGACAGGTCGCGAATCTTGCCTTGTGCGTCGAGCAGGCCTGGCTTTTCCTGGCCTTTCGGCCCATAACGAAGCAGTTTCATCGTTGCACTTCCCTTTACGTTCAGTAGTGTTTCGTCAAAATCAGCAGAATCAGTTCGACCAGCCGCCGTCGATCACATGAGCCTGGCCCGTCGTGAACGACGACTCGTCGGAAGCGAGATATAGCGCCAGCGCGGCGATTTCTTCCGGCTTGCCGATGCGGCCCATCGGCTGGCGCGCGACGAACGCGGCCTGCACCGCGTCGAGCGTCGCGCCCTGCGCCTGAGCCTGCGCGGCGATTCGCTGTTCGAGCGACGGCGAGGACACCGTCCCCGGGCAAATCGCGTTACAGCGTACACCACGCGTGACGAAGTCCGCGGCGACGGCCTTCGTGAGCCCGATCACCGCGGCCTTCGACGCGCCGTACGCGAAGCGGTTCGGCACACCCTTCACGCTCGACGCCGCCGACGACATGTTGATGATTGAGCCGGCGCCCTTCCCCAGCATGCCCGGCAGGAACGCGCGGATCATCCGGTACATCGCCTTCGCGTTGAGGTCGAACGCGAAGTCCCAGTCTTCCTCGCTGCATTCGAGGATGTTGCCCGCATGCACGAAGCCCGCGCAGTTGAACAGCACGTCGACCGTGCCGACTTCGGCGGCGAGCGCCTTGATCGCCGCGCCGTCGAGCACGTCGAGCTTGCGCGCCTCGACCGGTTTGCCCGCAAGTCCGTCGATGCGGATGTCGGTGGCGATCACGCGCGCGCCTTCGCGCGCGAACAGTTCGGCGGTGGCAAGACCGATGCCTTGTCCCGCCGCGGTGATCAGGGCCGTTTTGCCGGCCAGTCTTTGTGTCATCTACGACTCCAGTTGGATGGGCTGCTAACGTTGCTGAGTGATCCGAATGGCCTGAATAGTCCGGGATGGCCGGCGCTCAGAGCCGGTAAAACGCGGCGGCGTTCTCGCCAAACACGGCGTTGCGCTCGGCGTCGCTCAACGACGCGAGCAGCGTGGTCGCCACCGAATGCCAGAGCAGATAGTCGCCGTTCAGTTCGAGCACCGGCCAGTCGCTGCCCCACATCAGACGCGCGGGGCCGAACGCATCCAGCAGATGCTCGACGTAGGGCCGCAGCGTGTCCTCGGTCCAGCCCGGCGACGCCTCGGTTGCGAGCCCCGAGAGCTTGCAATGCACCTGAGGCAGCGCGGCGAGCCGCGTGATCGCGTCGCGCCACGCCTGATAGCCCGCCTGGCCGTAACGGATCGGTGGCTTCGCGCCATGATCGACGACGATGCGCAGCGCCGGAAAACGCTGCGCGAAGGTTTCGACGTACTGGACATGGCGCGTGTAGATCAGCGCATCGAAGGCGAGATCGTGCGCGATCAGTGCATCGACGGCAGGCGCGAGATCGGGGTTCGCGATCCAGCTGTCATCGGGATGGTCCTGCAACATCGGCCGCACGCCCTTGAACTTCGGCTCGCGCGCGAGCGCCCCGATCAGATCGGGCGCGTTCGGCAGCAGTAGCGGCACCCAGCCGACCACGCCGGCGATCGACGGCTCGTGCCGCGCGAGGTCGAGCAGATAGCGCGTTTCGTCGAGCGTGGGCGCCGCCTGCACGACCACAGTCCGCTCGACGCCCGCCTGCTCGCGCAGCGGCTGCAGATCCGCGGGGCCGAACGGCCGGTAGAGAATTTTCAGTTCCGGCGTGAGCCACTCGTAGTCGCCACGCGCGGGGTCCCAGTAATGCTGGTGAGCGTCGATCGGCATGATCCAGTCAATCCTTGGGGGCGGGCGCGCGCGCGTCGAGCAGACCCTCATCGCGCAACGCGGACCATAAGGCCGCGGGGATCGGCTGCTCGAACGACGCGACGTTCTCGCGCAATTCGTCGGCACTGCGCGCGCCGGTCAGCACGGTGGCGACCGCCGGATGCGCATACGGAAACTGCAGCGCAGCGGCGGCGAGCGGCACCTGATGCGCGCGGCAGACCGCTTCCAGACGCGCGACGCGCTCGATCACGTCGGCCGGCGCGTCGCCGTAATTGAACTTCAGATCGCCCGCGACGCCGCGCGCCAGAATGCCCGAATTGAACGCGCCGCCTAGCAGGATGCCGACGCCGCGCGCTTCGCAGGCGGGCAGCAGGTCGTCGAGGGTGGTCTGTTCGAGCAGCGTATAACGGCCGGCCAGCAACGCGCAATCGATATCGAACTCGGCCAGCGTGTCGAGTATGACGGCGCCTTCGTTGACGCCGAGGCCAACCGCCTTGATCGCGCCCGTCGAGCGCAAGCGGTCGAGCGCGCGAAAGCCGCCGCCTTCGGTCAATTGCCGCCAGTAGTGCGGGTGCTGGTCGCCGTGCGTGAGCCGGCCGATGTCGTGCACGAGCAGGATGTCGATGTCGACGATGCCGAGACGCTGCTGGCTATCCTCGAACGAACGCAGAATGCCGTCGTGCGTATAGTCGTAGATCGCTTCGAACGGCAGCGGATTCTGCCAGCCCTCGCGGTCGTCGAACGGCGTGGTGCGCGGCACGAAGCGGCGCCCCACCTTGGTGGAAAGCACATACTCGCCACGCGGATAGTGGCGCAACGCGGTGCCGAGCCGATGCTCGGCCTTCGTATTGCCGTAGTGCGGCGCGGTGTCGAAGTAACGCACGCCGGCGTCCCATGCGGCGGCGATGGTCGCATGGGCTTCCTCGTCGGACAGATCGTGGTACAGCCCACCGAGCGGCGCCGTGCCGAGACCCAATCCGCTCACCTGCAGCGAGCCGCGGCCGATACGGCGCCGCTGCCCGATCTTCGAACCGATCGCTGCGGTCATTAAGCGCGTCTCCTTGTTGACCGGAGTGAGGGCTTTCTTTGGCTAGCGATCCGGAGTGGGTGCTTGAGCGCCTACTCCGGTCTCGTGCGAAGCTCCTTCTCCGGTTCCATGCCTGGGTGTCTGGTGTTTTACCATGCGCGAACGGGATTTGCCCACTGCGTTACCGGATTAATGCATGGCGGGTTTTTATTGGAAGGGGAACTGGCGGACGCGTGCACTTCGCGATGGACTCAACGCCGTTGCAAAAAAAGCCCGTATGTCACCGGACCGTTCGGTTATTACTTTTCCGGCTCCATCAGGCGTTGGCTATCCCACATACCGAGTTCGATAGCACGTTGGAGCATCCCGGCCGTTAGTTTTGTCGATTCATTTTTTTCTCGTACCTCTTTGCGAAATTTTTTGAAGAACAGCGCGAATAAAAGCGTGCATACGGCAGAAAAAATATTGACGCTCTCTCCATCAAAATACTTATCGTATGTAAAGTCGCCGCTCCTGATCTGGAATACCTCGAAGAAGTCGGGAAAAAAATGTACGGCATCGTGTCCATCCATTCCCAAATCCCATCGAATATCCATATCAGGACGCAATACCTCACGCAGAGACAGATATTTCCGCTCTCTCAGGAATTTCTCGAGCTGTTGCCATGCCTCTTTAGCCGAGTGTTCCGACCGTTCGATCACTGATTCTGTCCTCTGGTTTTGCGAGCTTGTTGAAGTGCAAAGTAGTCGTGAGATCAATAATAACAACGTCATAAACCAGGATTATCGCGCCAATTTGAGGCGTCCATCGACCTACAACGGCCCCAAGATTGCACGTCATTGAAAAGCGCAAGGCCGCCATAGACTGATTGGTCAGCGTTGGAACTCTAACTGGAAGATTGAAATCAAGAAGCTCCCTGGCGATCTGCGATGCTATGGAAGTTCCGAGCGTAGTGCCCGCAAATTTCTGTCTGGTTGTGAGAAACGGTTGACCGATCAAGAATGCAATAATCGCAGCAACATCCGCCGCGCCCAGTCGCTTACATATTTCCTCCGTCAGCACCGCAATGTACAACTTACAGGCCGTAAGATCATTGCGTCCCCCATACGAATAGTGATTTACTGGAGACGTTGACTCGTCATTTAGTAGCCGCTCGTATTCATTCATTGCTGCGTAATCTCAACTGACATTATTCTGCTTTACATCAATCAACGCGGTGACTGTCCCCCGACTGCCGCCAGTCGCGCTTTGCACTACATATTCCTTCTTGATGCGTGCAAACGACAGCGCGACATGCTCCAAATCCAGGCCGTCATTGGCCGCCGGCTCAACGTGCGAAACAATCACGTCGTACAGCGTGATTTTCAGATACTCCAGAGGAACACCTCCGGCCTTGCGCATGGTGAGCACGGCCTTAGGAACATGTGTTCCCCGAAAACAGTAACTCGCCAGATTAGGACTTGCACGATCGATCCTGTGTACGAAATGCAAATCCGAAACTGCTGCCTTGGCTGCACCACGACCCGAACCGGAATGCATGCTGGACTGTTGGGTGATTTTCCAATTCCAACCAAGAACCTCGATTTCATCAGGATGCGTTGTGTCCTGCGATTCACCGGTGATACCGTCGATCTTGATAAAAATATCGGCCATTTCAATTTCTGTTTATTTTCGAATTTCCTTGACGACTCCTCGCTACCGATTCTAATTTCAGATTCATCTTAAATTTCAATATTTAATTTCGGGATAGTCATTTTTAACAATCTAATTGTGTCGCCCCCGTTAGCCAAGGTAATCAGGGCATTTCCTGTCGGGCCGCACGCTATTCGTTGCTCTGCGCTCAATGCCACGAACCGCTACCCCCCAACATTCATGGCGCGGCCCCAGTTTCGCTCCCGGCATCGTGACCACTCCCCCACATGGTTTAGAATGGCGGCCCTTCCAAAATTACGCCGCATGAGCGGGCTCGTGCGCGCATCGATTGAGCAATGGCCAAACTTCTGACCGATTCCGAATTTCAGCGCTTTTCCGAACTCCAGCAGAAGCAGTCGAGCTTCACGATCACCCCCGAAGAAGCCGACGAACTGCGCGACATCGTCGCTCACGCGCAAAAGCGCCGTGACGATCGCGCCGCCGCGATGCACAGCATCGAGACCTTCATCCAGCAATTCGACATCACGCCCGACGAGTTGTTTTCGTCCGAGCAGATCGGCGAAGCGGCGCGCACCTTCGGCCTGATTCCGGCCGCGCGCAAGGAACGCGTGCTGCCGCCGTCGCTGACGTTCAACGGCAAGCCGTATCAATGGACGACGCGTGCGCTGCCCGACGAAATCCGCGTGCCGCTGTTCGATGCGTTCAAGGGCGGCGAATCGGTGAAGTCGTTCATCTCAACGCTGAAGGATGCGAACCGTTGCGCGGCGACGATCGCGCGGCTTGAGCGCGAAACCGGCGCGGTGTACGCGCAGGCCTGGCTCGACGAGCTCGCCGTGACGCGCGCGCAGGTCGATGAGGCGGCAGGGAAGCTGGCGGCATAAACCAGCGTCGCTCGGCCACTCAACGCGCGGGCTGCTGCGCCCCGGACTTCGGCCCGCTCTTCGCATCCGCCTCGACGGTTTCGTCGAGCGCCATCCGGAAGCCGACCACGCCGGGATCGTCGGTCCGCGTGATCGTGAAGCCGCTCGACCTCGCGAGCGCAATCATCGCGCCGTTCTCGCGCAACGCCTCGCCGACCAGCCAGTGAGTGCCGCGCGCCCGCGCGTACGCGATGATCCGCTGCATCAGCAACTGGCCGAGGCGCCGGCCTTTCTGGTCCGAGCGCACGGCCACCGCGAATTCGGCCGTCTCGTTGTCGGGGTCGGCCACCGCGCGCACCACGCCGAGCGTCTGCACGACGCCCGCTTCGTTGTCGATCGTCGCGATCAGCGCCATTTCGCGGTCGTAGTCGATCTGCGTCATGCGCGCGAGTTGCGAGTGATCGAACGCTCCGACCGCACCGAAGAAGCGCAAGCGCAGATCCTCGGGCGTCATCGCCTGCACGAAATCTCGATGCGCGATTTCGTCCTCGGGACGAATCGGCCGCACGGTCACGCGCATGCCGTGCCAGTCGAGCGTCTCCTCGAAGCGGCGCGGATACGGCACGATCGCGAGGCGGCTGCGCTGCGCGCCGAGACTGAGCACGGGATCGACCACCATCACGCGATCCACGTAGACCCTGAGCCGCAACGCGATCCCGACGATCTCACGCACGTCGCAGACCGCTTGCGAGAGCGCCGTCAGCGCCGCGAGCGTCGGCTCCGGCGCGACGAGCCGCGCATAGTGCGAACGCGTGACGATATCGCGCGCGAGCATCGGGTTGAGCGGCGGAAGGCCGTAGACGCGCATCGCCTCGAACACGCCGTCGACCGGCGGCATAGTGAAGCGGAATACGGGGCCAAAGTTGTCGTCGTCGTGAAGTTCGACGGTGATGTCGACGATGGGGGTTGGGGGCGGTGCGGTGGTGCTTGCCGCGGCGTTTGCCATCGTGCTGGCGGTGTTGTTTGGCGCGCTGCCTGTTGCATCATCTGTTGCTTCGTTCGTTGCGCCGACTGTTGCGCCATCGACCACGTTGCCCGCCGCATGACTTGCCGCGCCTCGCTCCGTGTCCTCGTCCTCAAGCCTCTCCACCCGCAAACCGAACCGTCCCAAAAACCGCGCCGCCGCGGCCCCCGCGAGCCGGCTCTCCCCTGTCGCCAGCGACTCCCGAGCCTGCGCCTGCGCCGCGTCGATCGCGTCGGGAATCTGCGCGGGCAAGCCTTCTGGCGTTTGCATCAGCAGCTCGCGGCCGAGCCGGTAATCGACGAGACGCGCGAACGCGCGCGCGAGCCGCTGCGGCGTCGTGTGAACCGGAATGCCCTGCGCGTGCAGCGCGTCGCGCATCGTCGCATCGACCCCGCCGAAGAAGCACGCGAGCAGCCCTCGATACGCGAAACGCTGATGCTCGATCAGCGCCTGCGCGACTTCGCCAACCGGTGCGCCGTGCGTCGGTGCGTGGACCACGAACGCGGTGCCCGTGTCGCGATGCTCGGCAAGCAGCTTCAGCGCGGTGCCGAAATGCTCGGGACGCGCGTTGTCGCCGAGTTGCAGCGGATTGCCGCCGACCGCGTGCGGCAGCGCTTCCCGCAGCGCCTCGGACACCTCGGCGGGCCACGGCGCGAGCATGCCGCCGGCGGCCGCGAACGCATCGCAGGCGAGCGTCGCGAGACCCCGGTCGCTCGTAATCAGCGTCGCGGTGCCGCCCGCCGCCACGCGCCCCACGCCGAGCGTTTCGATTTCGTCGAGCAGATCGTCGAGCGCGTCGACACGCACGAGGCCCGCGCGCCGGAACGCGGCGGTGTAGAGACCGTCGGCGGGATCGGCGCGGCCCGAGCGCAGCGCCAGCACCGGCTTGTTGCGCGCCGCCGCGCGCGCGGCCGACATGAACTTGCGCGCGGCCCGCACGCTATCGAGTTCGAGCAGGATCGCGCGCGTGCCGGGATCGCTCGCGAGGTAGTCGAGCACGTCGCCGGCGTCGACGTCGGCTTCCTCGCCGAGCGCCACCGCCTGCGAAAAGCCGAGCCCGCGCGCTTGCGCCCAACCGAGCACGGCGTTGGTCAGCGCGTTCGACTGCGACACCCACGCGACGCCGCCCGCCTTGACCGTGCACGACGGCGCGCCGAGATGCGCACCGAGCGCCGGCGACACCACGCCGAGGCTGCCCGGCCCGACGATGCGCAGCAGATGCGGCCGAGCCGCCGACAGCGCCTGCCGCAGCGCGAGCCGCCCTTCGTCGCCACGCGCCTCGCCGACGATGATCGCGGCGCGCGTACCCATGCCGCCGAGCCGATGAATGAGTGCGGGCCACGTCGCGGGCGGCGTGCAGATCACCGCGACGGTGGGCGCTTGCGGCAGGTCGCCGGCATCGCGGATCACGGCGTGGCCGCCGAGCGTTTCGTACTTCGGATTGACCGGCCACAGCGGGCCCGCAAAGCCGCCTTCGAGCACGCGCGCCCACACCATCGCGCCGGTGCTGCCCGGCCGCTCGGACGCGCCGATCACGGCGACGGATTTGGGTCGGAACAGGGCGTCGAGATTGCGAACGGTCACGGGCGCTCCATGCGGTTAGAGTGGAAAAGAGTCGGCTTCGCGACGAGGCGGGCGCTTCCGTCAGCATAGGCGAAGTCGGACGCGCATTCCGGATTGCCGGTGATGGAGCGGCGTGTGCAGGCGTTTGGGGCGTAGCTGCGGGATGAGGTGTTGAAGATGCGGCGATGCGTGTGGTTGCCGCACGACGCGGCGGTATCGCGGTATCGCGGTGTTCCACGCCGCAAAGAAAAAACCGCGTCGACATGAACCGATGCGGTTTTTTCTCAATGAAGCTCAGAAAATCTCAGAAACGAAGCGGCAAAAAGCGGACTTATCGCTCGCCCCACGCCCTTACATCGTCTTCCTGAACGGTGCCCCCGAGTGCTCGCGCAACTCGTTGAACACGATCTTCGGCCACGCCTTCTGCGCGACTTCGATCTCCGATACGTGCGAAGCCAGATAGGTCGGCGCGTCGGACGCATCGAGCGCGATCCGCGCCGAGTACGAATCGGTGAAGCGGCGCAATTCGGCCGCGTCGTCGCAGGTCACCCAGCGCGACAGGCGGTAACGCGCCGGTGCCATACGCACGTCGACCTTGTACTCGGTCGACAGCCGGTGCGACACCACCTCGAACTGCAGTTGCCCGACCGCGCCGAGAATCATCAGGCCGCCCGCTTCGGGACGGAACACCTGAATCGCGCCTTCCTCGCCGAGCTGCTTCAGCGCTTCGCCAAGCTGCTTCGCGCGCATCGGATCGACCACTTCGACAGTCTGGAAAATTTCCGGCGCGAAGAACGGCAAGCCGACGAATTGCAGCTGCTCGCCTTCGGTCAGCGTATCGCCGAGACTCAGCGTGCCGTGATTCGGAATCCCGATGATGTCGCCCGGATACGCCTCGCTCACGGTCTCGCGGCGCTGCGACAGGAACGTCACGACGTTGTTCGCGCGGAACGTCTTGTTCGAACGCGTCACCTTCACCGCCATGCCGCGCTCGAAACGCCCCGAACACACGCGGATGAACGCGACGCGGTCGCGGTGCGCGAGGTCCATGTTCGCCTGCACCTTGAACACGACGCCGGTGAACTTCGGCTCCTCGGGCAGCACGGGGCGCTGCACCGTCATGCGCATCGACGGCGGCGGAGCAAGATCGACAAGCGCGTCGAGAATTTCCTTCACGCCGAAGTTGTTGATCGCCGAG
>Ga0153988_1000039_pt1 | contig 25228 bp, 22 predicted proteins | sample TSNC072MetaG_FD_104742 | JGI IMG/M metagenome (GOLD analysis project Ga0153988, IMG submission 104742) | Attine ant fungus gardens microbial communities from North Carolina, USA - TSNC072 MetaG | ecosystem: Host-associated > Fungi > Mycelium > Unclassified | place: USA: North Carolina, Jones...
CGCGCTGTATCTGCTAATGGGCGCCGCGGTCGTGCTGCTCGTTGCAAGCGCGCGGCCGCGCGTGACGTTCGCGTCGCCGACGGTCGCACTGGTGCCGCTGCTGTTCGGTCTCGTGCTGGCCATGCAGACGTTCGTGCTGCCGGTCGCACAGCCGTCGATGAACTGGCTCGGCGCCGGCTTCCTGCTCGCCGCGTTCATGGCTGTGCATGCGGGCTACGGCTTCGCGCGCGCGAAGCTCGATGAAACCGCGTTGCGCTGGGCCGCCGGGGCGTTGATCGTGGGCGGGCTGTTTGCGGTGTTCAGCCAGGTGATCCAGCTGTTCCACCTCGAGACACGCGTGGCACCGCTCGTTGTCGCGTATAACGTGACCGTCGAGCGCCGGCCGTTCGGCAATATGGCGCAGGCGAACCACCTCGCCACCTATATTTCGTTCGCGATGGCGGGCGCGCTGTATCTCGTGCAGACGCGGCGTATCGCCGTGCCGGTCTGGTTGCTTGTGTCGACGATTTTCTCGGCCGGACTCGCGTTGACCGTCTCGCGCGGCCCGTGGCTGCAAATGGGCGTGATCGTCGTTGCCGGTTTCTGGATGGCCTTCGCGCAGATGCGCAACGAGCCGCGCCTGCGCCGCGGCAACCGCGAGTGGCTGATTCCGATCGTGCTTGCGGTGCTGTTCTTCGTGGTCAATGCGCTGATTCGCTGGGCCAATGTGCGCTATCACCTCGAACTTGGGCAGTCGGCGGCCGAGCGTTTCCAGGACGCCGGCCAGATCGCGCCGCGCCTCGCGCTATGGAAATACGGCTGGACGATGTTCAAGGCGCATCCGCTGCTCGGCGTCGGCTGGGGCGAATTCCCGAACTATCAGTTCGAACTCATGAAGACGTTGGGCGGTGTCGAGATCGCCAACAACTCGCACGACATCTTCATCGATCTGCTCGCGAAGACCGGCTTGATCGGTCTTGCGATCGTGCTGCTCGGTCTCGTCGCCTGGCTCGTGCGCGTCGTGCGTGCGCCGCAGAGCGCGGCGCGCGTGTTCGGCATTGCGCTGATCGGCGTGCTGACGATGCACGCGCTCGTCGAATATCCGCAGCAGTACATGTTCTTCCTGCTGCCGGCCATGTTCGTGTTCGGCCTGCTCGAAACGCGGCCGCTGCGCATCGTGCCCGCGCGCGTGTCGCTGGGCGTGTTTGCGGTGGTCGTGTTCGGCGGGCTGGCTTCGCTCTATCCGGTCTATCGCGACTATGCGCGTGCCGAGGTGCTGTATTACGGCGCGCGTCCGGCCGAGCAGTACGGCGCCGATCCGTCGTTCCTGTTCGGCGCATGGGGCGAATACGGCCTCGCGACATTGCAGCCGATGAATGCCGTGAACCTGCAACACAAGCTCGAGATGCACCGGCGGGCGATCGCGCTGCTGCCGGGCGAAACGGTGCTGCGTCGCTATGCGGTATTGCAGGCGTTGAGCGGCGATACCGCGGCGGCGCTCGACACGGCCGAACGCCTGAGAATTTTTGCCGAGGAACTGAAGGACTGGCCGGCGCAGTTGGGCTATCTGTACGAACTGGTCGACGAGCAGAAGTCGCTCGCCGGTTTCCGGGAAGAACTGGTCAAGCGCTACGGCAAGCCGTCGGCCGACGCCGCGCAGGATGACGACGATAGCGACGATTGACGGCGGCGCGCGATCTGTATCGGCCTTCTTCGCAGAGGGCTCCTCGCATCGCTCGTTCGGTTAAGGGCGCTCATGGAAGCTTGCGCAATTTGCTTCATGCGCGAAAGCTTCCGGCCATCAGAGTTCCGAATATTTTGTGGACCGGCCTTTTGCCTTGTCCGCGGGATAGCGCTCTTCGTTCAGCTTGAGCTTTTCCGCCGCTGCATCGACGAGATCGAAGCCGGCGGCATCGGCGACCAGCAACAGGTACATGAGCACGTCGGCGCATTCGTGCCGAAGGTTCTTCATTTGCGTCGGATCGTGAAGCAGCGCTTCGATGTCCGCATCGGTCTTCCACTGGATCGTTTCCAGCAATTCGCCGGCCTCGATGCTCGTGGAGACGATCAGGTTGCGCAGCGTGTGAAACTGCTGCCAGTCGCGGGCGTCGCGGAAGGCCAGTAATTGCTCGCGCAGTTTGTCGATGGTCATGTCCTTATCCTGGTGGTCTCCGGGCGCGGTGTCGGATCGAGCCTGATGAAATACGCGCTCAATCCTGCGCGACCCAATCCCCCGATTTGCCGCCATGCTTCTCCATCACCCTCACATCGGTGATGGTCATCCCACGATCGACTGCTTTGCACATGTCATACACGGTCAGCAACCCAACCTGCACGGCCGTTAGCGCTTCCATTTCGACGCCCGTTCGTCCGAGCGTTTCCGCCTGAACCGTGCAATGCACGCCGGGCAGCATTTCATCGAGTTCGAAGTCGGCTTTCACGCGAGTCAGCGCAAGCGGATGGCATAGCGGAATCAGATCGGCGGTGCGCTTCGAGCCCTGGATTGCCGCGATGCGCGCGATGCCGATCACGTCGCCCTTTTTGGCATGGCCGTCGCGGATCAGCGCGAACGTTGCCGGCAGCATGCGGATCGAACCACGCGCGATCGCGATGCGCTTCGTCTCCTGCTTGCTGCCGACGTCCACCATATGCGCCTCGCCGGCTGCATTGAAATGAGTGAGTTCAGGCATGGTTGGCTCCTTCAGAGGGCGCCTATCATAGCAGTGTGCCCGTTGCGCGGCGCGGCGACCTGATCGTCTTCGGCTCGTGCCCGGCTCGCCCCTGAAGCGCCGCCTCGACTGATTACAATTGCACTGAGTGTTGCCTCGCGCCGTCCTCATGCCTGCTATCTTAGTCCGGGTCGCGCGCGTCGCTTTTCGACTTCGTCAGACCGGCTCCTCGATGCGTCCAAAACGGTTTCTTGCTGCGTTGCTATCGATCGCGCTGGCCGTGCCGCCGGGCGCGTTCGCGCAAGCGGGCGGCGCTTCAGCCGGCGCATCGGGTAGCATCTCTGGCATCGTATCAAGCAGTGCGTCAGATGGGCCATCGAGCAACCCGTCAAGCAGCGCATCAAACATTCTCCGGGCCATCCCGTCGAGCATCACCTCGAATACCGCGTCCGACATCGCGCTCAACCCGCAATCCAGCGAAGCGCCGCTCGTCAGCGGTCCGGCCGATAGCTACGCCGATCCGATCCTGCCGCCGGACATCGCGCCAGGCGTGTTCGGCACATATGGCGGCGCGCAAAGCCGCTTCTCGAACGGCAACCACGGCAACACGGGCCGCGCCGGCAGCAACGGCTGGCGCGCGCCGATCGCCGCGCAGCAGTTGCCCGATCTCGGCAGCGGCGGCGCCGGTTCGCTGACGCCACAGGCCGAGCGCAAGCTCGGCGAGCGCGTGATGCGCGAGTTGCGGCGCGATCCCGACTATCTCGACGACTGGCTCGTGCGCGACTACCTCAACTCGGTTTCGGGCAAGCTTGCGGCGGCGGCCAACGCGCTATACATCGGCGGCTATCGTCCGGACTTCGATCTGTTCGCGGTGCGCGACGCGCAGATCAACGCGTTTTCGCTGCCGGGCGGCTTCATCGGCGTGAACGCGGGGCTGATCGTGGCGACGCAGACCGAATCCGAGCTTGCCTCGGTGCTCGGTCACGAGATGGGGCACGTCCTGCAACGCCATATCTCGCGGATGATCTCGAACGGCGAGCGCAGCACCTACGCGGCGCTGGCCGGCATGCTGTTCGGCGTGCTGGCGGGCGTGCTCGCGCATAGCGGCGATCTCGGCAGTGCGATCGCGCTCGGCGGCGAGGCGTATGCGGTCGATAGCCAGTTGCGCTTCTCGCGCTCGGCCGAGCAGGAAGCGGACCGCGTCGGCTTTCTGCTGCTCGCGGGCGCCGGTTACGACCCGTATGCGATGCCGACGTTCTTTCACCGGCTCGAGCGCGCGGCGATGAACGACAACGGCATTCCGGCCTATGCGCGTACACATCCGCTGACCGGCGAACGGATCGCCGACATGGAAGATCGCGCGCGCCGCGCGCCGTACCGGCAGCCGCATCAGGACCCCGAATACGGCTTCGTGCGGGCGCGCGCACGTCTCCTGCAAGGCCACTCGCGCAGCGATTACGCCGATGAAATCTCGCGGCTGCACTCGGAAATCGACGAGCGCACGGCGCTCAACGTCGCCGCGAACTGGTACGGCATCGCGTATGGGCAGATGCTGCTGGAGCGTGGCGACGACGCTACGGCGGCGCTCGCCAACGCGCGCGCGACGTTCACGGCGAGCGAGCGCGCCGAGGGCGAACCCGAGCGCAGTTCGCCGAGCCTCGACGTGCTCGCGGCCGACATCGCGCGGCGCGCCAGTCACGACGACGAAGCCGTGCGACTCGCCGATTTCGCGCAGAAGCGCTGGCCGCAGTCGAATGCCGCGATCGACATGCATATCCGCACGCTGCTGACCTTGCGGCGTTTCGCCGAAGCGCAGGCGCTCGCGAAGCAGGAGACGGTGGCGCATCCCGGTCAGCCCGCGTGGTGGCTGTATCTCGCGCAGGCGAGCGCGGCCAGCGGCGACGTGTTGACGCAGCATCGCGCGATGGCGGAGAAGTTTGCGCTGGAGGGGGCGTGGCCGTCGGCGATCCGGCAATTGAAGGATGCACGCGATCTGAAGACGATCGGCTATTACGATCTCGCGACCGTCGACGCGCGTCTGCACGAGATGGAGAGCCGCTACAAGGAAGAACGGCTCGACGAGAAGGGGGAAGGGGCATGAGTTTGCCTAGGCGCGCATGAAGCGACGCGTCCTCAACGAGGCGGAAAACGGTGACTGACAGCGACTCGCAGGGAAGAGTCAGTTCGGTCAGTCAGGCTCCGATGCCGGGCTGAGTCAGCAGGGGCCCGCTGCGGCGCGCGCCTCAAACCTGCGCCTCAAACCTGCGCCTCAACCCGCGTCTCAAACCTGTGCCGCCGGACTCGCGACGAATCCGAACCGCGCGGCCACTTCATCGCGCTGCACGCTTTGCAGCAGCAAAGTGACCTGATCGTTCCAATGGAATTCGCCGCTCAGCGTATCGTCGCCGGCGAGCGTCGCGTGATCGGAGAAGATTTCCAGATCGTGATCGTGCAGCGTCGCGATCCGCGCCGGCTCCGAGCGATCGGCGAACAGAACGCCGCCGTCTTCATCGACGAATACCGCCGCGGGTTCGAACACACCGCCGCCCTGGTCGTGCAGCGCAAGCGTGCCATCGGCTGCCCCGGACAACCTCACCACCCACGGTGTATAGGCAAGCTCGACATACACGCGCTGCGGCCCGTTCTGGAAGAACCACTGGCCGCGCTCATCGGCCTCGTAGTTGCGGTTGATGAAGCCGAGCAGCGCTTCATGACGGATCGCCACGCCCGGCGAGCCGCTCGCCTGGGCCGCCTCGTCGCGCATGCGCCAGTTGCCGCGCTGGTCGAGCATGAGCCAGCCGGTGCAGCTCGGCACGTTCGGCCATTTGGCGAGAGCCTGTTTGACGATGTCATCCATGATTGACGTGACGCTCCAGATAGCCGAACACTCGCCGCGAGAGCCAGTCGATGCGGCCCGGGAACGGCCCGGTCATGAAGCCCGCGTGGCCGCCGTGTTCGGGTTGATAGAGTTCGACTGCCGCCGACACCTCGTGCCGCGACGGCAGCGCCTCGGCCGGCAGGAACGGATCGTTGCGCGCGTTGAGCACGAGCGTCGGCACCTCGATGTGAGGCAGCAGCGGGCGCGTGGTTGCGCGGCTCCAGTAGTCGTCGGTATCGCGAAAGCCGTGCAGCGGCGCGGTTACGACGTTGTCGAACTCGTACATCGTGCGGCTTGCGAGCATCGCATCGCGATCGAATAGTCCCGGAAACTGTTCGAGCTTCTGGCTGGCCTTCTGCTTGAGCGTCTTCAGGAAGCTGCGCGTGTAGACGAGGCCGAAGCCCTGCGACAAGGCGCGGCCGCCCGCATGCACGTCGATCGGCGTCGAAATCGCGGCGGCCGCCGACACTACCTGCGCCGCGTCTTCGCGCTGCTCGCCGAGCCAGCGCAGCAGCACGTTGCCGCCGAGCGACACGCCCGCCGCGACGACCGGCCCGCGATGTGCGGTGCGCAGCCGGCGCAGGACCCAGTCGACCTCGGCGCTGTCGGCGAGATGATAGAAGCGCGGCAGACGATTCAGCGGGCCGCTGCAACTGCGAAAGTGCGGCACCACGCCGTGCCAGCCATATTCGCGCGCGGCTGCCATCAGCGTGGCCGCGTAATGCGAGCCCGAACTGCCTTCGAGGCCATGAAACAGCACGAACAGTGGCGCGGTATCGGCGGGCGGGCTGTCGTGCGCGACCCAGTCGAGATCGATGAAGTCGCCGTCGGGCGTGTCCCAGCGCTCGCGGCGAAACGACACCGTGGGGCGGCGCGCGAACAGCGAAGGGACGATGGTCTGCGCGTGCCGGTTCGGCAGCCAGAGCGGCGCGCGGTACAGCAGTTCGACGCTCGCCTCGACGGCCGCCGCGACTTTCGTGGAAGCCGGGACAGGGGAAGCGGATTTGTCGTGCGTCGAACTCATGCCTGGATGAAAACGGAAAGCGTCGTGCCGAAGTGGCGCCGCGCGCTCAATGCAGCGGACCTTGCCCGTGCCGCATCTTCGTGGCGAACTGGCTCGCGGTTTCGTTCGGCATCGGGCTCGCGTGAATGTGCGCGATGCGCCACTCGCCGCGCTCATGGACCATCACGTAAGTGGTGAAGACCATCGTGGGCGTGGCGGTCGGGCCGGCCGGGCGATGCGCCTCGGCAATCGCATAGACCACGGTGCCGAGGCTGTCGTAGACGCGGATGTCGAGCGGCTCGATCAACACCGGCGCCGCTTCGAGCTGGGTCTGCAAGCCGGTGCGGATGCTGTCGAGCCCATGCAGGTGCGAGCCGTCCGCGCAAATGCAGCTCACGAACTCCTCGTCGATCCACAAGCCCATCAAGCTGTCGATATTGACCTCGGCGACGGCCTGATAGTAGGCGTTCAGGGTATCGGCGGCGGCTTCGAAGATATGGGCAAAACGTGGCATGGCTCGTCAGTCTCTTGTGCGCGGCGCGCGGTTGAGGATCGGCGGTCAGCGGGATGGTCCGGCGCGCCGGACCATCGCTCCCCGGCGCCAGCTTGCCCGCGCCGCAAGGCGCGAACATGACGCGACGCGCTCGGGGGCGTGCGGTGTTGCGTGCAAGTATCAGTCGGCTCAGCGCTGCGCGAGCAGCATGCCGCGCAAATCGCCGAACACCTGCTCGGCGCTCAACTGCTTCAGGCAGTTCAGATGGCCGAGCGGACACTCACGCTCAAAACAGGGGCTGCATTCGAGGTGAAGCCATTGTACCTTCGCGAGCTCGGACAAGGGCGGCGTGTGGCGCGGATCGGTCGAGCCGTACACGGCCACGAGCGGGCGGCGCAGCGCGGCGGCGACGTGCATGAGGCCGGAGTCGTTGGTGACGACCGCGTTGGCCCGAGAGATCAGCGCGCAGGCTTCGCCAAGCGCGGTCTGGCCGCACAGGTTGCGCACGTTGGGGGCTTTCTCGGCGATCGCCTGGGCGAGTGGGGCGTCCTTGGGCGAACCGAGCGCGACGATCTGCGTGTACGGGAACGACTGGCCGACCATCCGCGCGAGCGATGCGAAGTGCTCGGTCGGCCAGCGCTTCGCGGCACCGTATTCGGCGCCGGGGCAGAACACGAGCAGCGGCACGCGCGTATCGAGATTGAAGCGCGCCGAGACGCGCGACGCTTCGTTCAGGTCCGCGTCGAGGCGCGGCATCGGCAGGTCCTCGGGAACCTTGGCGCCGGGCGCGTAGGCGAGGGCCGCGTAGTGGCCGACCATCGGCGGGCGCTCGTCTTTGCGCGGATTCGCGTGGCGCACGTTGAGCACGCCGTAGCGGCTCTCGCCGCTATAGCCGATGCGCAGCGGGATGCCCGCCAGCCACGGAATCAGCGCCGACTTGAACGAGTTCGGCAGCACGTAGGCCGCGTCGTAGCCGACGTCGCGCAAGTCGCTCGACAACTGCCAGCGGCGCAGCATCTGCAGCTTGCCGTGCGCGAGGTCGGTTGCGTAGACGTCGCGGATTTCCGGCATGCGTTCGAGCACGGGGGCGACCCAGGTGGGCGCGACCGCGTCGATGACGATGCGCGGATGCAATTTCACGAGGCGCGCAAACAGCGGCTGCGCCATCAATGCGTCACCGATCCAGTTCGGTGCGATAACCAACGCGCGACGCATCAGAGTGAGTGTCCGGTGTCGATAAGAAGCGCCGCGCGCGCAATGCGCGTGGCGTTCGGATGGGTCAAAAGGAGAAAACCGCGCGGTGCGTAGCTGCTTGCCCTGACACGCCGGGGTGGCGGTTCGGGCCGCGGCGCGGCTGCGCGGGTAATGGGCTCGTAGGAAGGGCTCGTATCGGGGGCTCGTGCCGGTTCCAGCGGCGCGGGTGTCGTCTTGAAACCGTCGCGCCGCTGAAGCTGGCCAAGCCCGTTCAATAAGCCGTGCTTAGTGGCCCTTGATTACTTCGCCGTCGCGCAGCTTGTAGCGCGTGCTGCAGTACGGGCAACGCGCTTCGCCGTGCGTGACGTCGATAAAGACGCGCGGATGCGCGCTCCAGCGCGGCATGGCCGGGTTCGGGCAATACGCCGGCAGGTCCTTTGCCGACAGTTCGACCAGCGGCATTTCCTTGATTTCGCTCATGAGACTCTCGTTGTATGCGGGGGGGCGGTCAGAGCGCCGCCGGCGAGCGGCGCGGCGCATTCTGGAACTTCGCTCAGATTCGGGTCAGCCAGTGCGCGTACTTCGGGTTCTTGCCGTTCACGACGTCGAAGAAGGCTGCTTGCAGCTTCCCGGTGATCGGGCCGCGCGCGCCCGCGCCGATCGTGCGGTTGTCGAGTTCGCGGATCGGCGTGACTTCGGCTGCGGTGCCGGTGAAGAACGCTTCGTCGCAGGTGTAGACCTCGTCGCGAGTGATGCGCTTTTCGATGACCTGCAGGCCCATGTCGCGCGCGAGCGTGATGACGGTGTCGCGCGTGATGCCGTCGAGGCACGACGACAGATCGGGCGTGTACAGCTTGCCGTTGTTGACGAGGAAGAAGTTCTCGCCCGAGCCTTCCGACACGTAGCCGTCGACGTCGAGCAGCAGCGCTTCGTCGTAGCCGTCGGCGATCGCTTCCTGGTTGGCGAGGATCGAGTTCACGTACCAGCCCGACGCCTTCGCGCGCACCATCGACACGTTCACGTGATGGCGCGTGAACGACGAGGTCTTCACGCGGATGCCCTTGGTCATGCCGTCTTCGCCGAGGTACGCGCCCCACGGCCAGGCGGCGATCGCGACGTGAATCGTGTTGCCCTTGGCCGACACGCCGAGCTTTTCCGAGCCGACCCAGATGATCGGGCGCAGATAGCACGACTCGAGCTTGTTTTCGCGGACCACTTCGCGTTGCGCGGCGGCGAGCGTTTCATGGTCGAACGGCACGTCCATCTGGAAGATCTTGGCTGAGTTCAGCAGGCGCTTCGTGTGCTCCTGCAGGCGGAAGATCGCGGTGGCGCCGTCGGCCGTCTTATAAGCGCGCACGCCCTCGAATACGCCCATGCCGTAGTGCAGCGTGTGGGTGAGCACGTGGATTTTGGCATCGCGCCAGTCGATGAGCTTGCCATCCATCCAGATCTTGCCGTCGCGGTCGGCCATTGACATACGATTCTCCAGCAGGTGCGTTATGAGATGTGGCGGCGTGTGGCGGCGAGCGCCAAGGCATGGCCAGGAGCGCTATTTTAGCGTCATTTGCACACACAACGGGCATTTGAGCGTATCCCGGACGCTATAATCCAGCGCACGCATAAATCGAATCCGCATGCGCCAGCGGGTGGGCTCGCGATCTGGCGCCGACCTGTTCTTCCTGGTGGCGTCCCTCGTGCCGGCGCCCTTCGCCTCATGCTCGCTCGACTGTCCGATACCGATCGCCGCGCTTTCCGTGAGGGCGCGCGCGACTATACCCCCACGCTGATGGCGATTTTCTCGTGGGGCCTCGTCACCGGTATCGCGATGAGCAAGTCCGTGCTCACGCTGCCGCAGGCGCTCACGATGTCGCTGCTGTGCTACGCCGGTTCGTCGCAACTGGCGGTGCTGCCGCTTCTCGCTGCGAAGCTGCCGGTCTGGACCGCGCTGCTGACCGCGGCGATGGTCAATACCCGCTTCGTGATCTTCAGCGCCGGCCTCGCGCCGCACTTTTCCTATCTGCCGATGTGGCGGCGCATCCTGCTGGGCTATTTCAACGGCGACGTGATCTATCTGCTGTTCCAGAAGAAGAGCTTTCCCACCGGCTACCTGCCGGGCAAGGAGGCGTATTTCTGGGGCATGGCCGTGTCGAGCTGGCTGTCGTGGCAGGTCTCGTCGATCGCCGGCATCCTGCTCGCGAGCCTGATTCCCGACAACTGGGGCCTCGCGCTCGCGGGCACGCTCGCGCTGCTGCCGATCATGGTGTCGGCGATCGCGACGCGCTCGACGATGGTCGCCGTGGTGGTCGCCGGCATCGTGTCGCTGCTCGCTTTCGACCTGCCGTACCGGCTCGCGCTGCCGCTCGCAGTGATTGCGGCGATCGCCGCCGGCAGCGCGGCCGACCTCATGATCGAGCGGGCGGACCTGCGCCGCATCCGCAACCGCGCTGGAGACGCCCCATGACCTCGACGCAGATCTGGCTCGCGATTGCCGGCATGACCTTCGTCACCGCGCTCACGCGCGCGCTGTTCCTGATCGGCGGCGAGCGCACGGTGCTGCCGGCGCGCGTGCAGCGGATGATGCGCTACGCGCCCGCTGCGGCGCTCGCGGCCGTGGTGCTGCCCGACGTGCTCGCGACGCCCGAGGGTTTGTCGTTCGCGCCGTCGAATCACGAGTTTTACGCGACGCTCGCCGGTCTCGGCTGGTTCCTGTGGCGCCGCACCATGCTCGGCACGATCGTCACCGGGATGGTCGTGTTCACGCTGCTGCGCGTCCTCATGCTGCTCGTGTGACGGGGGCGGCGCCGATGCTGCGGCGCGGTATCGGCGCTTGCGCGGCCAAATACGGGAGATTCGCGCCATCGCGGGTCAGAAGGCCGTTTGGATCAGTTAAAATGCCGCTTTCCGGGTTGAGCGCGCCGCAGCAAGGCGCCCGTGCCGCGGCGATCCCGCCGGCGCCCAATCCCGCGGAGCCGCCGGGCCGCGGCGCTGAAGTCCGCCGCGCAACGCCCCGCGCGCAGTCCGCCACCGCCTTCTCATCCACTCGCATACTCAAGCCCATGAACAAGGTATTGCGTCTCTCCGACCTGATCGCCGAAGGCAAGCTGTCCGGCAAACGTGTGTTCATCCGCGCCGATCTGAACGTGCCGCAGGACGATCAAGGCAACATTACCGAAGACACCCGCATCCGCGCGTCCGTGCCGGCCATCGAGGCCGCGCTCGCCGCCGGCGCCGCCGTGATGGTCACCTCGCACCTCGGCCGCCCGACCGAAGGCGATTTCAAGCCCGAAGACTCGCTCGCGCCGGTCGCGAAGCGCCTCGCCGAACTGCTCGGCCGCGACGTGCCGCTCGTAGCCAACTGGGTCGAAAACGGCGTCAACGTCGCGCCGGGCTCGGTCGCGCTGCTCGAAAACTGCCGCGTCAACAAGGGCGAAAAGAAGGATTCCGACGAGCTCGCGCAGAAAATGGCCAAGCTCTGCGACATCTACGTGAACGACGCGTTCGGCACCGCGCACCGCGCCGAGGCGACCACGCACGGCATCGCGAAGTACGCGCCGGTGGCCTGCGCGGGTCCGCTGCTCGCCGCTGAACTCGAAGCGCTCGGCAAGGCGCTCGGCGCACCGAAGCGTCCGCTCGTCGCGATCGTCGCCGGCTCGAAGGTGTCGACCAAGCTGACCATCCTGAAGTCGCTCGCCGAGAAGGTCGATCAGCTGATCGTCGGCGGCGGCATCGCCAATACGTTCATGCTCGCGGCCGGCCTGAAGATCGGCAAGTCGCTTGCCGAAGCCGATCTCGTCGCCGAAGCGAAGGCGATCATCGACGCGGCCAAGGCGCGCGGCGCTTCGGTGCCGATCCCGACCGACGTGGTTACGGCCAAGGAGTTCTCGCAGACCGCGAAGGCCGAAGTGAAGGCCGTCGCCGACGTAGAGGACGACGACATGATCCTCGACATCGGTCCGCAGACCGCGCAGGTGCTCGCCGCGCAACTCGAGAAGGCCGGCACGATCGTGTGGAACGGCCCGGTCGGCGTGTTCGAATTCGATCAGTTCGGCAACGGCACGAAGACGCTCGCGGACGCGATCGCGCGTTCGGCGGCGTTCTCGATCGCAGGCGGCGGCGACACGCTCGCGGCGATCGCCAAGTACGGCATCCACGACCAGGTCAGCTATATTTCGACGGGCGGCGGCGCGTTCCTCGAATTCCTCGAGGGCAAGAAGCTGCCGGCGGTCGAAGTTCTGGAATCGCGGGCTTAACGTGGCGGCGCGCTCCCCATCGGCGAAGTCGACCAAGGCGCGAGGCGCGCAAGCGCCTCGCGGTAATGCGGCAGCGATGGCGGGGGAGCGCGTGGCACGCGCGGCCGCTGTGCCGGCAACGGCGGAACAGGATGTGGCTGGCGAGGTGCCGGCAGCGCCTGTGGCCGCTGAACCGGCGCCAGCCGCCGGAGCGGCCGCGGAGCCGGTTGCAGAGCAGCCGCCAACACCCCGCACCGACTCCACTCAAACAGATTCGACCCCGCCGGCACAGCCTTCCGGCAAGCAGCACGGCAACACCCCGGCGCGCGAGGCGCCGGTCACGCATACCGTATTTCCCGCATCACCCAACAAAGCGACCCCGGCCATAGCCGGCGCGCGACCCCACGCGGCATCTTTCGATGCGCCGACTCCGCAGCAGCCCCCCAGTGCTCTTTCCAGCGATCCTATCCAGACGAGGAGACTCATGCATCGCGCCACCAAGATTGTCGCTACTATCGGTCCGGCTTCCAGCACACCGGAAATCCTGCTGCAAATGATTCATGCGGGGCTGGACGTCGTGCGGCTCAATTTCTCGCACGGCACCGCCGACGACCACCGCCAGCGCGCCGAATTCGTGCGCGAGGCGGCCCGCCAGGCCGGCCGTGAAGTCGCCATCATGGCCGACCTGCAGGGTCCGAAGATCCGCGTCGGCAAATTCGAGAGCGGCCGCACGACGCTTGTCGTCGGCAATTCGTTCATCCTCGACGCCGACTGCGAGCTCGGCAACGACGAGCGCGTCGGCCTCGACTACAAGGACCTGCCGCGCGACCTGAAGCCGGGCGACGTGCTGCTGCTCAACGACGGCCTGATCGTGCTGAACGTGCAGCGCCTGATCGGCAACGAGATCCACACGATCGTGACGGTCGGCGGCGAGCTGTCGAACAACAAGGGCATCAACCGCCAGGGCGGTGGGTTGTCGGCGCCCGCGCTGACCGCGAAAGACATGGAAGACATCCGCACGGCGATGTCGCTCGGCGTCGATTTCATCGCGGTGTCGTTCCCGAAGAACGCGACCGACATGGAAATGGCCCGCCAGCTCGCGAACATCGCCGGCGCGCCATACGGCATTAAGCCGAAGATGATCGCGAAGATCGAGCGCGCCGAAGCGATTCCGGCGCTGCAGGGCATTCTCGACGCGTCGGACGGCATCATGGTCGCGCGCGGCGATCTGGCCGTGGAAGTGGGCAATGCCGCGGTGCCGGCGCTGCAAAAGCGCATGATCCGCATGGCGCGCGAGTCGAACAAGTTCGTGATTACCGCGACGCAGATGATGGAGTCGATGATCCACGCACCCGTGCCGACCCGCGCGGAAGTATCGGACGTCGCGAACGCGGTGCTCGACGGCACCGACGCGGTAATGCTGTCGGCGGAATCGGCGGCGGGCAAGTATCCGGTGCAGACCATCGAGACGATGGCCGCGATCTGCCTCGAAGCCGAGAAGTCGGAACAGTCGGAGCTCGACAAGGATTTCCTCGACCGCACGTTCACGCGCATCGACCAGTCGATCGCGATGGGCGCGTTGTTCACGGCCTATCACCTCGGCGCGAAGGCGATTGTCGCGCTGACCGAGTCGGGCTCGACCGCGCTGTGGATGTCGCGCCACTGGACCCACGTGCCGATTTTCGCGCTGACGCCGCGCGTCGGCAGCGAGCGGGCGATGGCGCTGTACCGCAACGTGACCTCGCTGCATCTGGACACCAACACCGACCGCGACACCGCCTTGCAGCAGGCGCTCGAAACCGTGGTCCGCAAGGGCTACGCGTCGCATGGCGACATGGTCGTGCTGACGGTCGGCGAGCCGATGGGCCAGGCCGGTGGCACCAACACGTTGAAGATCGTGCGGGTTGGCGAACCGTACTGATCGAGTGGGACCCGCTCGATCGGCACGGGCCCGATTGAGCGAAGCAGGCCGGCATCCTGGAATCCGTATGGCTCGTGTGCGACGGCGCACCAAAACGCCGTCGCGAGCCCGGGAACGCTGCCTGCTTCGCGATAGAATCGCCGCAAAAGATGCCGACGACAAAAGAATTCGTTTCAATCTAAGGAGTTACAGCATGCCTCTCGTATCAATGCGTCAACTGCTGGACCATGCCGCCGAAAACGGCTATGGCCTGCCGGCGTTCAACGTGAACAACCTGGAGCAGGTGCAGGCGATCATGGCCGCGGCCGACAAGGTCAACGCCCCGGTCATCATGCAGGCATCGGCCGGCGCGCGTAAGTACGCGGGTGAGCCGTTCCTGCGCCATCTGATCGAAGCGGCGGTCGAGTCGTATCCGCACATCCCGGTCGTGATGCACCAGGACCACGGCCAGTCGCCGGCGGTGTGCATGGCGGCGATCCGCAGCGGCTTCACGAGCGTGATGATGGACGGCTCGCTCGAAGCCGACGGCAAGTCGGTCGCCTCGTACGAGTACAACGTCGAGGTGTCGCGCAAGGTCGTCGAAGCGGCGCACTCGATCGGCGTCACGGTTGAAGCGGAGCTGGGCGTGCTCGGTTCGCTCGAAACGATGAAGGGCGACAAGGAAGACGGCCACGGCGCCGAAGGCACGATGACGCGCGAGCAGCTGCTGACCGATCCGGAGCAGGCCGCCGACTTCGTCAAGCTGACCCAGTGCGACGCGCTGGCGATCGCGATCGGCACCTCGCACGGCGCCTACAAGTTCTCGAAGAAGCCGACGGGCGACATTCTCTCGATCGCGCGCATCAAGGGAATTCATGCGCGCATTCCGAACACGCACCTCGTGATGCACGGTTCGTCGTCGGTGCCGCAGGAACTGCTGGCAGAGATCCGCGAATTCGGCGGCGACATGAAGGAAACCTACGGCGTGCCGGTCGAGGAAATCCAGGAAGGCATCCGTCACGGCGTGCGCAAGGTCAACATCGACACCGACCTGCGTCTCGCGATCACGGGCGCGATCCGCCGCTACATGGCGACCAACCCGGGCAAGTTCGATCCGCGCGATTACCTGAAGCCGGCGCGCGAAGCGGCGATGAAGGTCTGTATCGACCGCTACACGCAATTCGGCTGCGAAGGCCAGGCCGGCAAGATCAAGCCGGTGCCGCTTGATAAAATCGCGGAGAAGTACAAGTCGGGCGAGCTCGCGCAGGTCGTCCGCTAAGCTGTCGTTCTGGCCGGCTTTTCGCCTGGCCTGCTGGCCATCTGGCCAGGTTGTCGTCCGATCGCCGTTCCCGCATCATCGGGGGAACGGCGTTTCCCTTTTGTTCCGGTCACACTTTTTGCCCCACTTTTAGCGAACCACGACGATGTCTACCCTTTACGAATCCACGCTCCGCTCGCTGCCGCTGCTCGGCCGCGGTAAAGTCCGCGACAACTATGCGGTGGGCAACGACCAGTTGCTGATCGTCACGACCGACCGTCTGTCGGCGTTCGACGTCATCATGGGCGAGCCGATTCCGAACAAGGGCCGCGTGCTCAACGCGATGGCGGACTTCTGGTTCGAGAAGCTCAAGCACGTGGTGCCGAACCACCTGACGGGCGTCGCGCCCGAGTCGGTGGTCGCGCCGGACGAAGTCGAGCAGGTGAAGGGCCGAGCGGTGGTCGTCAAGCGTCTGGAGCCGATCCTCGTCGAAGCGGTGGTGCGCGGCTATCTGGCCGGCAGCGGCTGGAAGGATTACCAGGCCACCGGCTCGGTGTGCGGCGTGCAATTGCCGCCGGGCTTGCAGAACGCGCAAAAGCTGCCCGAGCCGATCTTCACGCCGGCCGCCAAGGCCGAGATGGGCCACCACGACGAAAACATCACCTATGACGAGATGGAGCGCCGCATTGGCACCGAGCTGTCGGCCACGATCCGCGACATCTCGATCCGCCTGTACAAGGAAGCCGCGGATTACGCCGCGACGCGCGGCATCATCATCGCGGACACGAAGTTCGAATTCGGTCTGGACAACCACGGCAAGCTGTATCTGATGGACGAGGCGCTGACCGCCGATTCGTCGCGCTTCTGGCCAGCGGACGAGTATCAGGTCGGCACCAACCCGCCGTCGTTCGACAAGCAGTTCGTGCGCGACTGGCTCGAAACCCAGCCGTGGAAGAAAGAGCCGCCGGCACCGAAGCTGCCGGGCGACGTAGTCGTGAAAACGGGTGAGAAATACCAGGAAGCGCTCGAGCGCCTGACCGGGCACAAGCTCGACTGATCGGATTGCGCGCGCCGCGTCAGGCGCGCATCGCCCGGAAACAGGGAAGCCGTAAAGATGAGAGTGAAGTGATGAGTGAAGCACAAACCGCCCACACGCATGACGCGCCGGTTATCGGCGTGCTGATGGGCTCCAGTTCCGACTGGGAAGTCATGAAAAACGCCGTCGCGATCCTGCAGGAATTCGGCGTGCCGTACGAAGCGAAGGTCGTGTCCGCGCATCGCATGCCCGACGAAATGTTTGCCTATGCCGAAAGCGCGCGCGCGCGCGGCATCCGCGCGATCATCGCGGGCGCGGGCGGCGCGGCGCATCTGCCGGGCATGCTGGCCGCCAAGACCACGGTGCCGGTGCTCGGCGTGCCGGTCGCGAGCAAGTATCTGAAGGGCGTCGATTCACTGCATTCGATCGTGCAGATGCCCAAGGGCGTGCCGGTCGCGACGTTTGCGATCGGCGAGGCGGGGGCCGCGAACGCGGCGCTGTTCGCGGTGTCGCTGCTGTCCGGCACCAGCGCCGAATATGCGGACAAGCTCGCTGCATTCCGCGTGCGCCAGAACGAAGCGGCTCACGCGATGGTGTTGCCGGCGCTGTAAGCGCGCCGGTTGCTTTTAAAGACCAGGACGTCTCCTGTCCGACCCCCGGCCGGATGCCCGCCGCTTGCTGCATGAGCGCGAGGCGTATCCGGCCGCGACCGACCACCAAGATGAACCCTGACAACACACCGGTTTCACCGATTCTGCCCGGCGCATGGCTTGGCATGGTCGGTGGCGGCCAGCTCGGCCGCATGTTCTGCTTTGCCGCCCAGGCGATGGGCTATCGCGTCGCCGTGCTCGACCCGGACGAAACCAGTCCGGCCGGCGCGGTGGCCGATCGCCACCTGCGCGCGGCCTACGACGACGAAGCGGCGCTGACCGAACTCGCGCGGCTGTGTGCGGCGGTATCGACCGAATTCGAGAACGTGCCGGCCGCGAGCCTCGACTTTCTCGCGAAGACCACTTTCGTGAGCCCGGCGGGGCGGTGCGTGGCCGTCGCGCAGGACCGGATCGCCGAGAAGCGCTTCATCGCGTCGTCGGGCGTGACGGTGGCGCCGCACGTCGTGATCGAATCGTCGGATGCGCTCGCCGCGCTCGATAACGCGCAACTCGAAGCCGTGCTGCCCGGCATCCTGAAAACGGCGCGCATGGGTTACGACGGCAAAGGCCAGGTTCGCGTGCGCAACGCCGAGGAAGTGCGCGAGGCGCACGCGTCGCTCGGCGGCGTGCCGTGCGTGCTGGAAAAGCGCCTGCCGCTGAAGCTCGAGGTGTCGGCGCTGATCGCGCGCGCGGCGAGCGGGGCGTCGGTCGTCTATCCGCTCGCGCAGAACACGCATCGCGACGGCGTGCTGTCGCACACGATCGTGCCCGCGCCCGACGCGACACGCGCGCTCGTGCAGCAGGCGCAACAGGCGGCGCTGCAGATTGCCGACAAGCTTGGCTATGTCGGCGTGCTGTGCGTCGAGTTCTTCATTCTCGAAGACGGCTCGCTCGTCGCCAACGAAATGGCGCCGCGCCCGCACAACTCCGGCCACTACACGGTCGACGCCTGCGCGACGAGCCAGTTCGAGCAGCAGGTGCGCGCGATGACCGGCATGCCGCTCGGCGACACGCGCCAGCATTCGCCGGCGGTCATGCTGAACATCCTCGGCGACGTGTGGTTCCCGGACGGTCCGAAGCGCGCGGCGGTCACGCCGCCGTGGCAGGAAGTCGCCGCGATGCCGGCCGCGCGCCTGCATCTGTACGGCAAGGAAGAGGCGCGTTGCGGTCGCAAGATGGGGCACGTGAACTTTACGGCGCCGACGCTCGAAGAAGCCCGCACGGCGGCGCGCGATTGCGCGCGGCTGTTGCGCATCATCACGAGCTGACGCGCGCGCCATGCCGGATCAACAGAAACCCGCCGAAGATTCCGCGAGCGCCGTCGGCGCGTTGCCGGTCAGCGCCGCGCAGATCGGGCACGCGGCCGCGCTGCTCGACGCGGGCGGGCTCGTCGCGTTCCCGACCGAGACCGTGTACGGCCTCGGCGGCGACGCCGAGAGCCCCGACGCGGTTGCGCGCATTTACGCGGCGAAGGGGCGGCCGGCCAATCATCCGGTCATCGTGCATCTGGCGCCGCAGGGCGATCCGCACTACTGGGTCGAGCATTTGCCGGGTGAGGCGCAGCGCCTGATCGACGCGTTCTGGCCGGGGCCGCTCACGCTGATCCTCAAGCGCGCCGCGCATATTCCCCCGGCGGTTAGCGGCGGGCAGGATTCGGTGGGCCTGCGCTGCCCGTCGCATCCGGTGGCGCAGGCTTTGCTCGACGCGTTCAGCACATTGCGCGGCGGGCATGGCGGAGTGGCCGCGCCGTCGGCGAACCGCTTCGGTCATGTGAGCCCGACCACCGCGCAGCATGTGCGCGACGAGTTCGGCAGCGCGATTCATGTGCTTGACGGCGGCGCGTCGGATGTCGGGATCGAGTCGACGATTCTCGATCTGTCGCGCGGTTTCCCGGCGCTGCTGAGGCCGGGCCGCGTCACGCCGCAGGACATCGCCGACGTGCTCGGCGAAGCGCCGCGTCTGCCCGATGGCTCGGATGCGACGGCGCCGCGCGCGTCGGGCACGCTGAAGGCGCATTACGCGCCGCGCACGCCGCTCGCGCTGCTGCCGTTCGGCGAGCTGGAGCCGCTGCTCGCGGTGCGCGAGGCCGGCGAGCGCGTTGCCTTGGTCGCGCGGGCGTCGCGTGCCGGGCGTTGGGCCGACGCCGAAGGCGTGCACTTCGTCGCTGCACCGGAAGACCCGCATGCTTACGCTCGCGAGCTGTACGGTCTGCTGCGGGCGCTCGATCGCGCGAACGTCACGCGGATTCTGATCGAGAAGCTGCCCGACACGATCGAATGGATCGCGGTCAACGACCGGCTCGGGCGCGCGGCGGCGGCTTTCGAAGCGCAGGGCTGAGCGTATCGTTCGCTACGCTTGACTTCATGGCGTGGCAAACGCGCCAGCCCCGCGCCCGAATCTCCGTTTACTTCCCAAGCCCGCTCGCCGCGACCTGTTTCTCGACCTGCTGCGCAAACAGCAAATGCAGATGCGTGGTCGGGTGCACGAGGTCCGCGAACATATAGGTCTGGTCCGCGCCGGCCACCGTATAGGTTTGCGGCGAACAGAACAGCGACGACGCGAATGCACTGCCGAATGCCGCCGCCGTCTGTCCCGGCAGGAGCACGGCCGGATTCTTCGTCGCGTAAGCGGTCGCATTGGCGGCCATCGACGTCAGGTTGCACGCGGTACCCGTATTCGAAACCGTGAAGCCCAGCGACTGATAGTTCGCCATCGTCTGGTCCTGCCACGCGTAGGCGCTCACGTAGATAACCTGCTTGTTCGACGCAAGCTGCTGCTGCAGCACGCCGTTATAGGTCTGGACCAGCGCGCTGAAGAGCGCCTGGCCTTGCGCGCCGGCCTGGAGACCCTGCGGCGTTTGCGCGATATCGGGAATGTCCGACACCACCACATGCGTCGCGCCGGACGCGATCACCTTTTGCACCGTGCCGACGAACGTGGCCGCCGCCACGCCGATTGCCTGCAGCGCGTTCACCGTTGCCGCCTGCGAGGCCGCGGCGGCGGCCGTCTGCGCGGCGGCCGCGGTGCCGCCGCTTTCGAGCACCTGGGTTGCCGCTGCCGTGCCGGCGTCCGAGACCGCTTGCGCCTGGATGAAGATGTCGTTCGCGCCGCCGTTCATCAGCACGAGCTGGTTCGCGTTGAAGCTGCCGTGCGCGCTCAGGTACTCGGTGACCTGGGTTGTGATCGGCACCGTCGTCGCGGCCAGGTTGTTCGGCGCGTAGCCTTCGCCCGGCTGCAGATCGACCCGCGAGCCGCCTTGCGCGTAGCCGAGGCCGCCGTTCGCGGTGAGCGGCTGACCGAAGCCACCGACGTAGGCGGCCGTCAGCGTGTCGCCGTAGTACTCGGCGACCTTTTGCGTCCAGACTTCGCCCGGGTTCGTCGTGAAGCGGCCGCCGCCCGTGCCGACGCTCGCCTGGACCGACGGGCCGTAGGTGCCGACGTCCGAGAGGCTGTCGCCGAACGAGACGATCTGCAGCTTGACGCCACCCGGCGGCGTGCTGCTCGCGTTGTTGTTGTCGTCGCCACCGCCGCCGCACGCCGCCAGGGCGGCGAATGCCGCGCTCGCCACGGCGATCTGCGTGGCGCGGACCCATTGCTGTTTCTTCGAAGCTGCTTGATTCATGTTGACGACATCTCCTCGTATGTGTGTGGCCCTTGTGCCATATGTTGCAAGCGGCGTCCGTCGCGTCGGCGGCGTGACGACAGCTTACAGAATCTTCTACGGTTTCCGGGGTTTCCGGAACATGGCCGTATGAATTTGAATCCTGTTCGAGCCGGACCGATCTTCACTGGCCCGATTCATCGTATTCCCATCGTCTTGCCCGACTCCGTGCCCGGATGCGCGTGAGCGCGTGCAGGCGCGCGCGTTGTCTGTGCCGGGGCATAGGCGTTCGGCGCGGCCGGCTCCGCGGGGTCGGCCGCCTGCCGCCGCGCGTGATAAGCGGCGGCCCACGCGGGCGGCGCGAACAGTGCGCGCCACTTGTCGCGCCAGCCGTGCACGCTCGCGAAATCGGCGGCCATCGACGCCCATTCGTGAAACGTCGCTTTCAGCGGGTTATGCGTGCGCAACGGCTCGACGATGCCGTACTGCGGAGCCTCGTGCGGATCTTCGTCGACGTAGCTGCCGAACAGACGGTCCCAGATCACGAGCACGCCCGCGTAGTTGCGATCGATGTAGCGCGCGTTGCGCGCGTGATGCACGCGATGGATCGACGGCGTATTGAACACGTATTCGAGCCAGCCGAGCTTGCCGATCATCTGCGTATGCACGAAAAACTGGAAGCCGAGATTGACGAGCACGATTGCGACGATCTGCCTGGGCGGGAAGCCGAGAATCGCGAGCGGAATCCAGAACAGCCACATGCCGGCGACCGGGTACATCAGGCTCTGGCGGAACGCGGTCGAAAAATTCATCCGCTCCGACGAGTGATGCACGACGTGCGCGGCCCACAGCCAGCGCACGCGGTGGCTGCAGCGGTGAAACACGTAATAGAGCAGGTCCTGCGCGACGAACAGGACGACGAACGACATCCAGCTCGCCGGCCAGGTATGAATGCGGTAATGCTCGTAGAAAAACGCGTAGACAGGGATGATCGCGAGCCACGCGAGCTTGTCGGCGGCCTGTTGCATGATCGCGAGCGTGGCGTTGCACAGCGTGTCGCGCCAGCTATAGAGCCGCTCGGCCGGGCGCGTGCGGCTCGCGTGCCACGCTTCCCAGCCGATGCAGGCGAGAAAGACGGGCGCCATGGCGAGCAGCAGCAATTCGGCGTCGAATTGCATCGTGTCTCCGTTCCTGGTCCCTGACCGACGCGCGATGCGCGGTGGGCGGTGTCGTTATCGTTGGTGTGGGCCGCGCGATCCTGAGGCGGATCACGCGGCCGGTGCGGCGGGCGCGCGCTGCCGCGCGCCGTATGCTGCCCGACAGCGTACACGGTTAGGGCGCTGGCCGCGTGCGGCGTCGCTAGAAGGAATACTCAGTGGCCGGCACGCTTGCGCGGTTTTTTCCTGGGCGTCGCGCGCGGTTCTTCGGGCGGAGCGGAGACTTTCGTGAAGCCTTGCGACGGGCCGTCGTAGACCCATTCGAGCAGTGCGTCGTGGGCGGCGCGCGCGGCTTCCGAATGCGGATCGTTGATCAGGCTCACCACGATGTAGCTGTTGCCGTCGGCCGATGCCACGTAACCGGCGATCGCGCGCACGTCGCGCAGCGTGCCGGTCTTGATGTGCGCGTTGCCGCCCGCGCCCTGGTTGGTCAGGCGGTTGCGCATCGTGCCGTCGACGCCGGCGATCGGCAGCGACTCGACGAACACCTGCGCGACCGGACTCGCGTTGGCACGCTGCAGCAGATCGGCGAGCATGAGCGCGGTGACGTGCTCGTCGCGCGAGAGGCCCGAGCCGTTTTCGAGCGTCAGATACTCCGTGTTCAGGCTGTCGCGGCGCAGGAAGTCCTCGACGGCGCGCACGGACTTCGCCGGGGTCGCGGGTGCGTGCTCCTCGACCGCGCCGATCGTCAGGAACAGGTTGCGCGCCATCGTGTTGTTGCTGAACTTGTTGATGTCGCGAACGATGTCGGACAGCACCGGCCCCTCATGCGTCGCGACGAGCTTCGCGCCGAGCGGCACCGCGCCTTCGCGCGTCGCGCCGTGGAAGGTGCCGCCGGCTTGCTGCCACAGTGCGAGGAAGCCGCCCGCGAAGAACGCCGAGTGATCGAGCACGGCGACGTTGACCGTGCGCGCGTCGCAGCGCATCGAGAGGTCGCCGGTGAACGACGCGACGAGCGTGCCGTCAGGCTGCGGCGTGACGCTCGGCGTCGGTGCCTCGCCGCGGCACGGGCCGTTCGTCGCGTGCAACTGGTTGTCGATGCGCAACTGCGCGAGCGCGGGCAGCACGTCGATCGCCACCGTGCCGTCCGCCGACGGCGTCAGCGTGAACGACAACGACTTGAATGCGTAGAGCAGCGGATCGGGGCCGACGTTGTAGGGCGCGGTGGTGTCGTCGTCGAACGCGGGCAGGTCGCGCGTCGACGGATCGAAGTAGCGCTTGTCGAGCACGAGCGCGCCGTCGATGCCGTTGATGCCTGCCTTGTGAATCTTCTGCACGAGATCGATCAGTTCTTCGGGCATGAGCTTCGGGTCGCCCGTGCCCTGGATGTACAGATTGCCGTGCAGCACGCCGCTCGCGTCGAGCGTGCCGTCGGCGTACGCGCTTGTGCGCCAGCGGTAGTCGGGACCGAGGATCGACAGGCCGGAGTAGGTGGTGACGAGCTTCATCGTCGAGGCGGGCAGCATCGGCTTGCCGGCGTTCAGCGCGAGGATCGGCGTGCGGTCGCCGACTTTCTCGACGACCACGCTGATCGACGACAGCGGCACGTGCGCGCGGTGCAGGCCGGCCATTACCTGCGGCGGCAGCACCGTGGTGACGTTCACGCCGGGATGCGTGGTTTTGACGCGTGCCTCGGCCGTGTGCGGCGGCAGCGCTCCCGCGCCGAGCGCGGCGACAAGGAGCCAGGCAGCCGGACGCGGCACGAGGCGGCTCGGCATGAACGTGGCGAAAGCGGGGGAGCGGTGAGGCCGCGACGCGACACGGCGTGCGACGGAAGACAGAAAGGCAGGCGTCATGAACGGGCGAGGAAGCAAACGAACGGACAAAAACGGGCAAAATTTCAGGGTGGGCGGCACGGATGCGGCGACCGGCCTGTTTGACGGCCTCGCGCCGCGTGTCCTGCCGGGCCGTCGCGTGACGGGCGAGCGGAGCAGCGCGGCCTTGCGGTTCGTGCAAACGTGGGAGCGGGTCGATACGTCCGGCCTACGCGAGACGTCGCGCGAAGCCGCTCGCAACCGTGCGGCCGCCGCGCGACGCAAAGCGCCCATTGTAGTGACATGCCATGCCGCTGCGGTGAAAAAAGCGCCGGTCGGCGCGCAGCCTGAAGGCGGGCGCTAGAATGCGGCATCATCAAACGTTTCGGAACGGACAACCATGCGCATCCTGCTTGTCGAAGATGACCGGATGATCGCCGAGGGCGTGCGCAAGGCACTGCGCGGCGAAGGCTTTGCCGTTGATTGGGTCGAGGACGGCGAAGCGGCACTGCATGCGGTGGCCAGCCAGCCTTACGATCTGGCACTGCTCGACCTCGGCCTGCCCAAGCGCGACGGACTCGAAGTGCTGCGTACGCTGCGCACGCGCGGCCATGCACTGCCGGTGCTGATCGTCACCGCGCGCGATGCGGTCGCCGACCGCGTCAAGGGCCTCGACGCCGGCGCCGACGATTACCTTGTCAAACCTTTCGATCTCGACGAACTCGGCGCGCGCATGCGCGCGCTGATCCGCCGTCAATCCGGCCGCAGCGATTCGACGATTCGCCACGGCACGCTGACTCTCGATCCCGCATCGCACCAGGTCACGCTCGATGGCGCGCCGGTCGCGTTGTCGGCGCGCGAATTCGCCCTGCTCGAGGCGTTGCTTGCACGGCCGGGCGCGGTGCTGTCGAAAAGCCAGCTCGAAGAAAAGATGTATGGCTGGGGCGAGGAGATCGGCAGCAATACCGTCGAGGTCTACATTCATGCGCTGCGCAAGAAGCTCGGCGCCGAACTGATCCGCAACGTGCGCGGACTCGGCTACATGATCGCGAAGGAAGTCTGAGCCGATGCGCTCGATTCGCCGTCAACTGCTGATCTGGCTGCTGGCGATCGTGCTGCTCGGCGTCGGCATCGCGGGGTGGCTGATTTACCGCCAGGCGCTCGCCGAAGCGAACGAACTGTTCGACTACCAGCTCGAGCAGATCGCCGCCGCGCTGCCGGCCGAGCCGTTCTCGCAGGTGCTCGGGCGCGATACCGGCGACGAAGGCATCGTGCTGCAGATCTGGAATCGCAACGGCATGCTGATGTACTACTCGCGCCCGCGCGCGCCGCTCGCGCCGCGCGCCGAGCTCGGCTTTTCGACCGAG
>Ga0153988_1000040_pt1 | contig 25218 bp, 22 predicted proteins | sample TSNC072MetaG_FD_104742 | JGI IMG/M metagenome (GOLD analysis project Ga0153988, IMG submission 104742) | Attine ant fungus gardens microbial communities from North Carolina, USA - TSNC072 MetaG | ecosystem: Host-associated > Fungi > Mycelium > Unclassified | place: USA: North Carolina, Jones...
CGCTCGCCATCGCATTGATGATGGTCGGCACCCTCACGATGGCGGTGATGCCGCCGTTTTCGTCGATCGGCCTCGCGGCGCCGTTGCTGGTGCTGTTCGCGCGGCTCTTGCAGGGCTTTGCGGTGGGCGGCGAATTCGGCAGCGCGACGGCCTTCATGGTCGAGCACAGCGCGTCGCGGCGCGGCTATTACGCGAGCTGGCAGTTCGCGAGCCAAGGCCTCGCGGCGATTACCGCGGCCACGTTCGGCTCGTTGCTGACCGCATGGCTGCCGGCCGAGCATCTCAATAGCTGGGGCTGGCGCATGCCGTTCGTGTTCGGCCTGCTGGTCGGTCCGGTGGGCTATTACATCCGCTCGCATCTCGACGAGACGCCCGAGTTTCTCGCGCTGCGTGAAGAGCGAGAAGCGGAACGAGAAGAGCGCGAAGCTCGCGAGTCGGCCGGCGAACGCAAGGCCGTCGATACGAGCAAGGACGCGTCGTTCGCGAATCAATGGGTCAACCTGATGCTGGCGATCGGCATCGTTGCGCAATCGACGGTCGGCGTGTACGTGTTGCAGCTCTACATGCCACTCTACGCGGTCAAGCAGTTGCACATGGCGGCGGCCGCGTCGTTCGGCGTGGTCGTGCTCAACGGCGGTATGCAGTTCATCTTTTCGCCGGTCATGGGCGCGCTGTCCGATCGCATCGGCCGGATTCGCATCATGCTGACCACGTCGATCCTGATGGGGCTCCTGATCTATCCGATGTTCGCGTGGCTGCAGTTTCATCCGACGATCGGCTGGCTGCTGTTGCTGCAAGGTGTCGCCGGTATTTTCAAGGCCGCTTACTCGGGGCCGATGCCCGCGTTGATGTCGGAGATCTTCCCGACCCAGGTGCGCTCGACGGGGCTTTCGATCGGTTACAGCATCGGCGTGACGATCTTCGGCGGCTTTGCGCCGACCATTGTCGAGACCTTCATCCACCTGACCGGCGACAAGCTCGCGCCGAGCTATTACGTGCTGCTCGCGGCGGTGCTGTCGGGCGTGTCGCTCATCATCGTGGCGCTGCGGATGCGCCGTGGGCGTCCGGTTCAGGCAGACACGCAACCTGCCTGAGTGCGTCGCAAAGGGCGGGCTCGCGGCGGTTCGATGCTGCGGCGCGCCGGCCTTTGCCGGTCGGTCCGATCCACTGGCTTTCGTATGCGGACTGAAATGTATCGAAAGCCAACTCGTCGAAGACAGTTCATCGAGCTGGCTTTTTTTGCTCTCCGCGCGCCGCTTTAATCTGCTGGAATATTTTGCCTATCCGGGAAGCGGAACTGCGGCGGTGCGGCATGGTCTGTGCTGAGTACTCTGCGTGGCCGCTGCATAGTCGCTTAACACCGGCTAACATGCAGAGTATAAGAGCCCAACTCTAATTCACGGCGTTGTATCCGGCACGGCATCACGGCGAGCGCGGGGGCGGTTGCAAGCAGGCTCCACGAGTCGGTACAGCATTCGGAGCAAGACACGATGCACACAGAGCTGAACCATGTCATGCCCTGGCGGATCGAGGACATCGACCTTACCCGCATCGACCGGCAGAAGGCCGCCGCGAACGAAGACCTGCTGTTGCTGCTGTGCGCGGCTTCGTTTATTGAAAGCGGCACCGACCTCTACACCAGCAACCTCAGTACCTTCTTCAACGACGATCCCGAAGTCTCGGCCTGGCTCAACAACGAGTGGGAGCCCGAGGAAATGCAGCATGGCCGCTCGCTGAAGACCTACATCGGCTACGTGTGGCCCGAATTCGACTGGGACACCGCGTTTCGCAACTTCATGGACGAATACTCGCTGACCTGCTCGGTCGAGGATTTCGAAAAGACCCGCGCGCTCGAAATGGTTGCGCGTTGCGTGGTCGAAACCGGCACGGCGACGCTGTATCGCGCGATCAACGAATGTTCGGACGAGCCGGTGCTCAAGCAGATCACCGATAACATCCGCACCGACGAAGTCCGGCACTACAAGCACTTTTTCAGGTATTTCAAGAAGTACAACAGGATCGAGGGCAATGGCCGTCTCGCGGTGCTCGGCGCGCTGTTGCGCCGCGTGATGGAGATCAAGAACGAGGATTCGGAGATCGCGCTGCGGCATGTGTTTGCGATTCGCTATCCGGAGCGCGTGCACGATTCCGCGTATAACCGCGCGCGCGCGGCGCGCATCAACACACTGGTGCGGCGCAATCTGTCGGCCGACATGTGCGTGAAGATGCTGCTCAAGCCGCTCGATCTGCCGGCGCGTATTCAACCGGGCGTGCATTATCCGCTCGCGAAGATCACGCAGCACGTGTTCTTCCGCTGATGCGGCGTTGACCCCGCGACGACTTCGCGGTGAATCGACAGGACGAGGCTCGCACACGCGGGCCTCGTTCTTTTCGAGGCATGATGGAGCCTCGTCCATTTCAACCTGATCGACCCAATGAGCGATTCTTCGGCATCTACCCCGGCGCCCGCGCGTCCGCTCGAACAGCATGTGTTCGATGAGTGGCCCGACGCCGTGCGCGCGTTGTTCGACGGTTCGTCGATCGGCAGCAGGAGCGGCTTCACCGCCTCGTTGCTCACCGTCGATGCGAGCGGCCACGTGCGCACGTCCTTGCTGAGCGTCGGCGAACTCTATGCGCCCGATGCGCGCACGCTGTGCATCGCGCTATGGCCGCAGGCGAGAGCAGCGCGCGCAATCGCGCAAAGCGGGCGCGCGACGCTTACCTTCGTCTGCGACGCGGCGTTCTATCAGGTGCAGTTGCGTGTCACGCCGCTGGCGGGCGCGGTTGGCGACGACAGCGGCCTCGTCTATCTGCTCGGCTCGATCGACACAGGGGAAGCGCAGAGCGTGCGTTATGCGCGCCTCACAGGCGGCATCACGTTCGAACTGGAAGGTGGGGGAAGGGACGTGCTCGACCGGTGGGAGAAGCAGGTCGAGCACTTGAAGCGGGCCGCTGCCGCGATCAGCCGTTAGTCCTGGCAGTTGGTCTTCGCTGTTAGTCCTCGCTGTTAGTCTTTAACCGAGGCGCTAACGGCTGGCGGAACGACGGCTTTCTGCGGCTTCAAGGCAGCGGAACCCCACGAGTCCCGACAGGGCAGCGGCTCAACGACCGCGCTGGCCATTGCGCGGCGGCTGGGCGCCACGCGGCGCATCGTTGCGCGGCTTCGCGCCGCCGCCGAGCAACGCGCCCGGATTGCTGTGCGAGCGATTGCCTTGCGGTTTGCGCGGCGCATGATGGGCGGCTGCGCTGTCATGCGCGGCCGCGCGCGGCCGGTCGTCGTGACGTTGCGCATCGCGTCGCGGCTGGCCGCCGTTGCCGGCCGGTTTCGCGCCTTGCGGGCGCGGCGACGGTTGACCATTCGACGCGCGTTGTCCCGAGCGCTGCCCCGAACCTTGCGCCGGCTTTGCCGAAGCTGCACCGGACGTCGATCGCCCATGGGAGCCCGAGGCTGCACCCGCGTTGCCACCCTCGCGCCGTCCAGCGCCTTGCCCCTGACGCGGCGAGCGGCCGCCACCGCCCTGGCTGCGACGCTGAATCGGCTCCGGTTTCGCGTTCGGGTCCGGCTCGAATCCGGCGATCACTTCCTGCGGCACCGGACGCTTGATGAGCTTCTCGATGTCCTTCAGCAACTGCAATTCATCGACGCATACGAGCGACACCGCCTCGCCCGTCGCGCCCGCGCGGCCCGTGCGGCCGATGCGGTGCACGTAATCTTCCGGCACGTTCGGCAGATCGAAGTTGACGACGTGCGGCAACTGGTCGATATCGATGCCGCGTGCGGCGATGTCGGTCGCGACCAGCACCTGCAGCGTGCCGTCCTTGAACTCGGCGAGCGCGCGCGTGCGTGCCGACTGGCTCTTGTTGCCGTGGATCGCGAGCGCACTGATGCCGTCCTTCGTCAGCTGTTCGGCAAGGCGGTTCGCGCCGTGCTTGGTGCGCGTGAACACGAGCACCTGGAACCAGTTGTGCTGACGGATCAGATGCGTGAGCAGTTCGCGCTTGCGGTCGCGATCGACCGGGTGAATCTTCTGCGCGACCGTTTCGGCCGTCGTATTGCGGCGTGCGACTTCGATCAGCGCCGGCGAGTCGAGCAGGCTGTCGGCGAGCGCCTTGATTTCGTCGGAGAAGGTGGCCGAGAACAGCAGGTTCTGGCGCTTCGGCGGCAGCTTCGCGAGCACGCGCTTGATGTCGTGGATGAAGCCCATGTCGAGCATGCGGTCCGCTTCGTCGAGCACGAGAATCTCGAGATGCGACAGGTCGATGGTCTTCTGCTGCATATGATCGAGCAGACGGCCCGGCGTCGCGACGACGATATCGACGCCACGCTTCAACGCATCGATCTGCGGATTGATGCCGACGCCGCCGAACATCACAGTCGACTTCAGCTTCAGGTACTTGCCGTATGCACGCACGCTTTCTTCGACCTGGGCGGCCAGTTCGCGCGTCGGCGTGAGGATTAGCGCGCGGATCACGCGCTTGCCGCCGGCGGCCGGCGGCATCGATTGCAGACGCTGCAGGATCGGCAGCGTGAAGCCGGCGGTCTTGCCGGTGCCGGTTTGCGCACCGGCGAGCAGATCGCCGCCGTTGAGCACGGCGGGGATCGCCTGGGTCTGGATCGGAGTCGGGCTGGTGTAGCCGAGTTCGTTGACAGCGCGGACCAGCGGTTCGGACAAGCCGAGGGAATCAAAAGACATAAAAGCTCTTTGCAATGCAGTTTCGCGAACGGCGCCAATGGGAACCAATGCGGCATGAACCCGCCGGCAAGGCGTGTTCGAGGCCGAAGCCCGGTTCCGTTCGCGGAGAAATCGGCGGCACGTTCAAAGATGTGCCGAATGTTTCGACGCGCTATGCAGACACGTCGACTGGCCTTAAGTTGCAATTCGTCGCCGTGGAGTGTCATGCGACATAGCGCGCGACACTGACGAATTGACACAGACTGCCCGCCAGTACGAACAGGTGCCAGATACCATGTCCGTGGCGGATGCGCTCGTCGTTGATGAAGAAATAGATGCCGGCGCTATAGATGACGCCGCCGGCCACGAGCCATGCGGTACCCGCGGCCGGCAACGCCTGCACCAGCGGGCGGACGGCTACGAGCGCGAGCCATCCCATCAACACGTACAACACCATCGACACGCTGCGGGTACGGCGCCCGAGCGTTAGTTCCTGCACGATGCCGAGAGCGGCGAGCCCCCAGCTTACCCCGAATAGCGACCAGCCCCACGGTCCGCGCAACGTAACGAGCGTGAACGGCGTGTAGCTGCCGGCGATCAGCAGGTAGATCGCCGAATGATCGCATTTCTGCAGAATCGCTTTCAGACGCGGATGGCTCACGCTGTGATAGAGCGTCGAGATCGCATACAGCACGAACAGCATCGCACCGTACACGCTGAAGCTGACCACCTTGTACGCGTCGCCGGCGAGCGCGCCCATGGTGACGAGCGCCGCTAGCCCCACCACCGACAGCACGGCGCCGACGAGATGGGTAATGCTGTTGAAACGCTCACCAACAGGCACGACTCTTTTCTCCTGTGCGGTTTCACGAGGGCAGACACAACCGCAAATGCGCCCACATGATACCGGTCCTGAAAAAACGAAGGGCGCGGCCGCGAATTTCGCAGGCCGCGCCCGGGGTGCGACGAACGCTGCTTAGTCGAGCGGCGCCGAACGCAGATCGGCCACCTGCTGCGGCGACACGGCGGTGCCGTGGTTGCCCCAGGACATACGGATGTACGTCACGACGGCCGCGACTTCCTGATTCGACAGCGCCTGCGCAAACGGCGGCATGCCGTACGGATGCGGGTTCGCTTCCGTGCTCGGCGGATAACCGCCGTTCAGCACCATACGGATCGGGTTAACCGCCGACGGCATCTGGATCGACTGGTTGTTCGCGAGTGGCGGGAACGCCGGCGGCTGGCCGAGACCATTTTCCGCGTGGCACTTCGCGCAGTTGTCAACGTAGATCTTCTGGCCCTGCTTCAACAGTTCGCCACCGAACTTTTCCGAAGTTTCGAGCTGCAGCGGTTCCGGTGCTTCGCTCTTCTGCGGAATCGTCTTCAGGTACGTCGCCATCGCGTTGATGTCTTCGGTCGACAGATACTGCAGGCTGTTGTGCACCACTTCGGCCATCGGACCGAACACCGCGCCGCGGTTCGACACGCCGGTCTTCAGCAGGCTGGCTATGTCCTGCAGGTCCCAGTCGCCGAGGCCGGCTTCCTTGTTCGACGTCAGCGACGGCGCGTACCAGTTCTGCAGCGGAATCAGACCGCCCGCGAACGCCGCCGAGTTGACCGGGCCGCCCATCGCGTTGATCGAGGTGTGGCACATGCCGCAGTGGCCGAGGCCTTCGACCAGATACGCGCCGCGGTTCCATTCGACCGATTTGGTCGGGTCCGGCTTGAACTCGCCTTCACGGAAGAACAGCGTGCGCCAGCCGATCAGCATGTTGCGCTGGTTGAACGGGAACTTCAGTTCGTGCGGACGGCTCGGCACGTTGACCGGCGCGACCGAGCGCAGGTACGCGTAGATCGCGTCCGCGTCGGCGCGCGTGACCTTCGTGTAGCTCGTGAACGGGAAGCCCGGGTAGAGCAGGCTGCCGTCTTTCGAGCGGCCCGTGTGCATTGCGCGATAGAAGTCGTCCTGGGTCCACTTGCCGATGCCGTACTGGTCGTCCGGCGTGATGTTCGGCGTGAACATCGTGCCGAACGGCGTGGCCATCGGCAGGCCGCCGGCGAACGGCTTGCCGCCGCGCACCGTGTGGCAGGCGATACAGTCGCCGGCGCGGGCGAGGTACTCGCCCTTCTTGATCAGTTCGGCCTGGTCGGTAGGCGTGGCCGCCGCGGCCGAGCCGTTATGCAGGTTGTCGCCACCCGACCAGAGGACGGGAACGAGTGCGGCAGCTGCAGCCACGACGACTGCCGAGAGGGCGAACAATGACTTGCGTTTCATTTGAGTGTCTCTCCCGGCGCCTTATTGCGGTTCGCTGCCGCAGGCAAGCGGAGTCTTCAAGGAGCGGGCCGGAGCCGGCACGGGGTTTTGCGGAGCCTTTTGCATCGAGAGCCAGGCCGCGACGGCGTTCACGTCTTCGTCGGACAGACGCGTGGCGACCGTGTGCATGCAATCGGGAGCGATGGCGTGACGCGAGCCCGAACGCCAGGCGCCGAGCTGCGCGCTGATGTAGTCGGCGTGCAGGCCGACGAGACCCGGGATCGCCGGTTCCATACCGGTGAGCGCCTTGCCGTGGCAGGCCGCGCAGGCGGGCACCTGCTTCGATGCGTCGCCGTGCAGCACGATCTGCTCGCCGCGCTGGAGCGTCGCCGCCGACACGGTCGGCTTGGCCGGCGGCGGGTAGGGCGGACGCTGCTGCGAGAAGAACGTGGCGATCTGGTGGAGATAGTCGTCGGAGAGATACGTGACGAGGTAGTTCATGGGCGGATACTTGCGGCGCCCTTCACGGAAATTCTGTAGCTGGTTGAACAGATAGTCCGCCGGCTTGCCCGCGAGACGCGGGAAGTAGTCGTTGTCGGTACCTTGACCGTGCGAGCCGTGGCAGGCCGTGCAACCTTGCACGCGCGCTTCCATCGTGTCGGGGGCCTTCGGTTGAGTCTGCGCTTTCGCTGCGCTATAGACACCCGCGGAGCCGATCAGCAGAAGGGCAAGCAACGGGCGGAAGAGGCGTCTTGAAGACACGCGTAACTCCATCAGAATCGGGGACCTGACCGAACTTCGGGCGGCTCGGTGTGAAGGACAGCCGTCGCTGCGGCGACGCAGCATTCTATCATCGAAGGGTGATGGTGACTATTTGACGCACTCAAGGCCTTCGTTGGTGTGACTGCCATGCGACAGTATGTCGCGTGGCGCCGGCCAGCACATGCGCCGGCCACATGGCATTTGGCGAAGCCGGTTGAACCGATGCCCGCGCGCGCCATCGAAGCGTACACTTGCGGGTTCGCCGGCCGCGCCGTCCGGGCGACGCGCGGCCTCGGCCCGCCATTCCACCCACTCACCGTTTGTTTCCTCAGCTACCGGTCTTACATGAAGCTATTCGATTTTTCCGTTCCGGCGCTGCGTGCGTTGATGTCCGGCGCGCTCGCGCTGGCGGTGTCGTCCACGGCGTTCGCGCACGCCCATCTGGTCTCGAGCGTGCCGTCGGCGAACGCCGAGGTCGCGGCGCCTGGCGACGTCACTATCCATTTCACCGAGCCGCTCGAGCCGGCCTTCAGCAAGATCACGCTCGCCGATGCGAGCGGCAAACCCGCCACGGCAACGGCTTCCGAGGTCGACGGACAGGATGCGCGGGTCATGCATCTGGCGCTCCCGCAACTGGGCGTGGGCCGCTATGCGGTGCACTGGATCGCAGTGGCGACGGACGGCCACCGTACCCAAGGCGACTTCGCGTTCAACGTCAAATGAGCTTCGACGGACTGTGGATCGGGCAGGTCGCAATGGCCGCGCTCATGAATGTGTCGTTTGCGTTCGCCGTCGGTTCGGCGCTACTGGCTGCGTGGCTCGCGCGCGATGCGCGGCAGGGCACGTCCCCGGCGCGCCCCGGCTGGCTGCGCGCGCAGCGTTCCATGCGCGCGGCCGCCATCGTGCTCGTGCTCGCGGACCTCGGCTGGCTGCTGTACCAGACCGCGTCGATGAGCGGCGTCGCGCTGCCGGCGGCGTTCGGCGTGGTGCCGACCGTGCTCGCGCAGACGCATGTCGGCCGGGGCTGGAGCGTTGCGTTCGTTGGCGCGCTGGTGCTGCTCGGTACCGCGCTGAGCCACGGCACGGGTTCGCTGCGCAATACGCTGCTGTGGCTCGCGGTGCTGGCGGTCGCGGCGGGCAAGGCGTCGCTCGGTCATGCGGCCGATGCCGGCGTGGTGTCGGCGGCGATCGGCATGCAAACGCTGCACGTGCTGGCGACGAGCGTTTGGGGCGGCCTCGCGATGGCCTCGGGGCTCGCGGTGCTGCCGGCGCTCGGCGCGTCGACCGCGCGCGGCATGCTGATCCGCACGGCGGTGCAGGTGTCGAACGTGTCGATCGTCGCGGTGGCGCTTGTGCTGCTGTCGGGCGTTTTCAACGCGGTGCGCGGTTCGGGTGGCTCGTTCGACGCGATTCTCTCTGGCACGTGGGGCCATGTGCTGACGCTCAAGCTCGTGCTGGTCGCGCTTGCGCTCGTGTTGGGCGGGCTGAACCGGCTATCGGCGCTGCCGCGCCTGCGCCGTACTGCGTCGACGATGGATGCGCACACGTTCGTCAATGTGCTGTATCTCGAAGCGCTCGTGATGATCGGCGTGTTCGTCGTGGCGGCGGCGCTGTCGCATAGCGTGCCGGCGTTTGCTGCGCTCGGCTGAGCGGCGCGAGGATCGCCGGGGCGCGGTCCTGATTTTCAGCCGGAAATAGCCAGGCCTTACGCGGAATAGCGGAAGAATTCGATGAAGGCGCGTAATGCCGGGCGCATCTGTCGCCGGGAAGGGTAATAAATATAAAAGCCATCGAAAGGCGGACACCATTCTTCCATGACGGAGATCAGCCGCCCTTCACGTACGTCGGCCGCGACGGCTTCCTCAAACAGAAAAGCCAGTCCCACTCCGTCGAGGGCCGCCTGCCTCATCAATTCCTGCTGAGGCAGGATCACATTGCCTTTTACCTCGACACTGAGCGCATGCCCGTCATGCGCCAGTTCCCAACGATATATGCGCCCGCTTTCGAACCGGCGGCGGATGCAGTTGTGTGCGCCCAGATCGCGGGGATGCTGTGGCTTGGGATGTCTGTCGAAGTAGGCGGGGGCACCGACAATCATGCCGCGCCGTGGCCCGCCGGCGCGTACCGCGATCATGTCGGCCTCGAGGCTCTCCCCGAGCCTGATTCCCGCGTCGCAACCCTTTTCGACGATGTCTTCAAAAATATCCGAAACGCGAATATCGAGTTCGATCGCGGGATAGCGCGCCGTGAATTCCGGCAGGCGTCGCATGATGACTTCCTGGACCGCGAGAAACGGCATCGTGATCCGCAAGGGGCCGGCGGGCGCAACGGCTCCTTCCGTGACTTCGGTGAATCCTGTTTCGATTTCGGCAAGGGGGCCGGCGACCCGGGCAAGGAGACGTTCCCCTTCCTCGGTCGGGCGTGTCGAGCGCGTGGTGCGCGCCAGCAGCCTCAGGCCGAGGGTGTCTTCCAGCGTGGAGACCGCGTGGCTGACGGCCGAAGGCGCGATGCCGAGCTGATCCGCCGCTGCCCGAAAACTTCCGGTCCTGGCGACGGTTACGAAAACGACAAGTTGGGAAAGCTGTGTTCGATCCATTGTTCGAAATTTTAGATCAACACAAACTGCTTTACACGAGTTATCAGTATCATTCGCTCCAACTACCATGCTTCCATTCCGCGTTAATTCACAAAGGAGTGCGCTATGGAGCATCGCAAGTTAGGAAAAATCGAAGTTTCGCCCATCGGTTTGGGCTGCATGGGGCTGAGCCAGTCTTATGGCGCACAGGATGAAGCCAGCTCAATCCGGACGCTGCAGCGCGCCGTCGAGCTTGGCGTGACCTTCTTCGACACCGCCGAGGTTTATGGCCCTCATCGCAACGAGATTCTGCTGGGCAAGGCGCTGAGGCCTTACCGTGAGCGAGTGGTCCTCGCGACGAAATTCGGCTTTGTCTACAACCGGGAGCGGAACGATTTCGGTGAAATCACCGGAACGGATGGCCGTCCCGAAAATGCCCGTACCGTCGCGGAAGCCTCGCTGAAGCGCCTCGATACCGATGTCATCGACCTTTATTATCTGCACCGCGTCGATCCGGCCGTGCCGGTCGAGGACAGTGTCGGAGCCATGGCCGACCTGGTGGTCCAAGGCAAAGTGCGCGCCATCGGTCTTTCCGAGGTCTCCGCCGAGACGCTGCGCCGGGCGCATGCCATTCACCCGATCACGGCTTTACAGAGCGAATACTCGCTCTGGACTCGCGATGTCGAAACGAACGGCGTTCTCGACACCTGCCGCGAGCTGGGCATTGCCTTCGTGCCGTTCAGCCCACTGGGCCGCGGCTTCCTGACCGGAAAAATGCCGGCCACCACCACGCTGGAATCGGGAGACTTCCGCCACAGCTTGCCGCGCTTCCAGCCAGGCCATATCGAGGCAAATCGCCAGTTGGTGACGGTGATCGAGGACATCGCAGCAGCGAGAGGCGCCACCGCTGCGCAAGTCGCGCTCGCCTGGGTACTGGCGCAGGGGCGTGACATCATTCCGATTCCCGGCGCCAAGCGCATCGCGCATCTGGAACAGAATGTCGATGCCGCCAGCCTTGCGTTGACCGAAGAGGAATGCGCACGGCTCGAAGCGACGTTCTCTCCCGAGAACATCTCGGGCAGCCGATACCCGGCTTCTTTCGAAGCAATGGGACCGAAATAGGCTTCCGTCCTGCTTTGACGGACTCCCGAGAGCCGTCCAGGGCATCGGGCCGGAGTCGCCGGGAAGTAAAAAAAGCAAAAAAAAGCGCCGCACGGCAGTAGGTCACGTGCGGCGCAAGACACACGGCCGGCTGGTGGCGACCAGCCGACCCGCTCCTGCTCTTCAGGCCACGAGCGCTTCGTCGTGTACCCGCTCCAGGGTCTCCTCTGGAAACATCTCCTGCTGAAGCTCGCCCGCGTCGCTGAACCACTGGCAGATCAGCCAGTTGCCCGGCGCGAACACGACCGGCCCGCTCCAGGTCGCCGTCATCGGACGGCTGCCGGACTTCAGTTTCAGCACGTCGCCCGGCCGATACACCGGTTTCGTGTTTCTCCTTATGAGCCGCATTGCGAACCCCGCTTACTCGAAGCCGAGCCGATGGGCGAGGATCGGCGCGCAGAACAGCGCGATCGCACAGCCCGCGGCCTTGCCTTCGAGTTCGGCGCCGGCCGCGCGCGAGCCGACCATCTGCGTGAGCAGATCGAATATCTGCGGCAGGCAGTACAGCACCGCCGCGCCGATAAAGCACTTCGCGACCACCGCGATGCTCCAGCCGCGCTCGTACGCGAACATCGCGCCGATGACGCGCAGCACGCCGAACGCGACCAGCGCGCCGACCGCCGCCTGTTCGCGGATCAGATAGTCAGGAAGGAATTCGCCCACGTTGTTCCCCGTAGCATGTGTTGTTTGCATGCATTTGAGCAAGGAGCGGGCCATGCGTATGTCCGATACCGAACCAACGGCGCGAAAGCCTTACCGGATAAGGCTTTGCGAGAAACGGGCGGGGTCTGGGGGCAGCCGTGAAACGCCTGTTCGAGGCGTTGCGGTCCGGGATGTTACGTTACTGCGACGGCCCGCGCGTCACGTGGCCGTAACACGCGGGCGGGATCGGGAGCGAAGCGCTCAACGGATGCGCTCAATCTTGCCGACGAGGAACAGATACGACAGCGCGCCGACCACGCCGACCGCGCTCATGAACATCAGCGCGGGCTTGAAGTCGCTGTTTTTGACGATGAAGCCGATCGCCACCGGCACGCAGATCGACGACAGATTGCCCATCAGGTTGAACATGCCGCCGGTCAGGCCGAGCAACTCTTTCTTCGCCATCGACGACACCAGCACCCACGTGATCGACGAAAAGCCGCTGCCGAAGAACGCGATCGCCATGAAGAGGATCACCATCGCGGGCGTGTCGACGTAGTTGGCGCCGACGATCGCCGTCGACAGCAAGAGGCCCGTGACGATCGGCACCTTGCGCGCGACCGTGGCCGACACGCCGCGCCGCATCATCCAGTCCGACAGCAGCCCCGAGCCCAGAATCCCGATGAACGCCGCGAGAAACGGCACGGCCGCCATGAAGCCGACCTTCAGGAAGTCCATGTGCCGGTACTTGACGAGGTAGGTGGGAAACCAGGTGAGGAAGAACCACAGCGTCGAGGTCACCGCGATCTGGCCGATGTACACGCCCCATAGCTTGCGGTTGCCGAGCACGGCGCGCCAGTCGGCGGCGCTGTAGCGCGCGCGGGCGCGTGGCGCGCTGCCGAGTTCGACGAGGCCGCCGCCCGCGCGGATGACGTCGAGCTCGGCCGCGTTGATGCCGCTGGCCTCGGACGGCTCGCGGTACAGCGCGTACCAGACCAGCGCCCAGCCGATGCCGAGCGCGCCCGTCAGAAAGAACACGCCCTGCCAGCCGAAGTGCGCCTGCGTGAGCACGAGCGCCGGCGTCAGGAACGCGAGCCCGACGTACTGGCCGGACGTGTAGCTCGCGATCGCGCGGGCCCGTTCGTTATCGGGAAACCACGTGGTGACGATGCGGTTGAGCGTCGGATAGGCGGGCGCCTCGAGCGCGCCGAGCAGCACGCGCAGCGACAGCAGCATCGCGAACGCGCTGGCGAAGCCTTGCAGCAGCGTCGCGAGCGACCATAGCCCGATGATCAACGCGAGCAGCAGGCGAGGCCGCGTGCGGTCCACCAGCATGCCGCCTGGAATCTGCAGCAGCGCATACGACCAGCCGAAGGCCGAGAATACGAGGCCCATCTGGGCGGGATCGAGATGCAGGTCCTGGCCGATCGCGGTGGCGGCGATCGACAGATTGCTGCGGTCGAGATAGGTGATGACGACGGTGATGAACAGCATTGCGAGCAGGCGATGGCGTTTGCTGGTCGCTTGCGTCTGGGTGTGGGTTGTCTCCACGAGGGTCAGCCTCTTGATGATTTTGTTATCGGCGGCGGGCGGGAGCGGCGAACCGGAAGAGCGCAGTCGCGTCTATCGGACGGCGCGCAACAGCCGCCGCCGGGCCGCAGGGGGGCGTAGCCTGACGCTTACCCAAGGCGCACCGATGCCGGCACGCGCCCGCCGGCGGCGTGCCGCTTCGTCCGCTCAGCGGCGGAGAATCACCATTCGGCGACGCTGCCGTCCGCGTGACGCCACACCGGGTTGCGCCAGCGATGACCGACCTTCGCCATCTCGCGCACCTTCTCCTCGTTGACCTCGATGCCGAGTCCCGGGCCCTGCGGAATCGACACGAAGCCGTCTTCGTACCTGAAGACTTCCGGGTTCTTGATGTAGTCGAGCAGGTCGTTGCCCTGGTTGTAATGGATGCCGAGGCTCTGTTCCTGGATGAACGCGTTGTAGCTGACCGCGTCGATCTGCAGGCAGGTCGCGAGAGCGATCGGCCCGAGCGGGCAGTGCAGCGCAAGCGCGACGTCGTAGGCTTCGGCCATCGAGGCGATCTTGCGGCATTCGGTAATGCCGCCCGCGTGCGACGCGTCCGGCTGGATGATGTCGACGTAGCCGCCCGAGAGGATGTGCTTGAAGTCCCAGCGCGAATACAGACGCTCGCCGAGCGCGATCGGCGTGTTGGTCTGATTGACGATGTCGCGCAGCGCCTCGGCGTTCTCCGAGAGCACCGGCTCCTCGATGAACAGCAGCTTGTACGGATCGAGTTCCTTCGCGAGCACCTTCGCCATCGGCTTATGGACGCGGCCGTGGAAGTCCACGCCGATGCCGATGTTCGGTCCGACCGCCTCGCGCACCGCCGCGACGTTGTTGATGACGCCTTGCACCTTGTCGAAGGTGTCGATGATCTGCAGCTCTTCCGAGCCGTTCATCTTGATGGCCTTGAAGCCGCGCTCGACCACTGCGCGCGCGTTGTTGGCGACGTCGCTCGGACGGTCGCCGCCGATCCACGAGTACACCTTGATCCGGTCGCGCACCTGGCCGCCGAGCAGCGCATGCACGGGCACGCCATGATGCTTGCCCTTGATGTCCCACAGTGCCTGGTCGACACCCGCGATCGCGCTCATCGTGATCGGGCCGCCGCGATAGAAGCCCGCGCGGTACATGACCTGCCAGTGGTCTTCGATCAGCAGCGGGTCCTTGCCAATCAGATAGTCGGACAGTTCCTCGACCGCCGCGGCCACCGTATGCGCGCGCCCCTCGACCACCGGCTCGCCCCAGCCGACGATGCCCTCGTCGGTCTCGATCTTCAGGAAGCACCAGCGCGGCGGGACGATGAAGGTTTCGAGTCGGGTGATTTTCATGGTGCGTGTCTCCTCGCGGCCTGCGCTGGCGGAAAAATTTCGGAAATTCCATGCTACAACAAAAGTGCTTTAAAGTACTATTAATAGTACTATTTGCCACATAGTGGTCAGACTGGAACAATGGCCGTCGCGTGGCGCTACGAGACCTACGACTGACCAACCCGCGCGAGGAGAAAACCATTCAGCACGACCTGCACGGGCGAGTCGCCCAACTGCTCGCGACCGCGATTCTGCGCGGCGACTACGCACCCGATTCGATCCTGCCGCGCGAGGCCGAGTTGATGGAGCGGTTTGGCGTGAGCCGCACGGTGCTGCGCGAGGCGCTGCGCACGCTGACGTCGAAAGGGCTGATCGAATCGCGGCCGCGCGTCGGCACGCGCGTGCGGCCAAAGTCGGCGTGGAATCTGCTCGATGCCGATCTGCTCGACTGGTACTCGCGCGTCGCCGAGCCGATGGCGTTCGCGCTCAAGCTGCAGGAAATGCGCGAGATGATCGAACCGTATGCGGCGAGCCTCGCGGCCGCTTCGCATACGGACGACACATTGCCCGCGCTCGAGGCCGCGTATGCGGCGATGGTGGCGGCGCGCAACGTCGACGCATGGGTGCGCGCGGACCTGCAGTTTCACCTATGCGTGCTGAGCGCATGCAGCAACGAATTGCTGATTCCGCTCGGCGCGCTGATCGAGCGCACGCTCGAGGCGCAGTTGCGGCTCAATGCGAAACGCGCCGAAGTGTTCAACGCGTCGCTCGCCGAGCATACGGCGGTGTTCGAGGCGATTCGCGCGCGCGATGCGCAAGGCGCGCGCGCGGCGATGGCGTCATTGCTCGGCGTAACGCGCGGGCGGATCGAAGGGTGAGGCGAGTGAGCCGGGTGAGCCGTCAATCCATCGCCGCATGCGCCACCGATGCATCGGGCGCCTCGTGCGATGGCCGGATCAGCAGCAACAGCGGAATCACCAGCAGCGTTGCCATGAACATCAGCTTGAAGTCGTTCAGATACGCGACCATCGACGCCTGCTGCGTGATCGACGCGTTGAGCGCCGCGATGTCGTAGTTCGAGCCGCTGCCGAGCATCGGCTGGATCGCCGGATTGAACGCGGTGATGTTCGCCGCGAGGTCCGCGTGCGAAATCTGCGTGTTGCGCGTCATCAGCGCCTGCACGATCGAGATGCCGATACTGCTGCCGATGTTGCGCATCAGGCTGTAGGTCGCGGTGCCGTCGGCGCGCAGTTCCGGCGACAGCGTCGAGAACGTCAGCGCGGAGAGCGGCACGAACACGAGGCCGAGCCCGAAGCCCTGGATCACGCCGGGCCACACGATGTCCGACGCCGACAGCACGATCGTGTACTGCATCATCTGCCAGAGCGCGAACGCCGAAATCAGGAAGCCCGAGAGCAACAGAAGCCGCGCATCGACGCGCTTGAGCAGGCGCCCCGCGATCAGCATCGCGACCATCGTGCCGGCGCCGCTCGGCGCCGTGACGAGCCCCGTGGTCGCGACCGGATAGCCCATCAGGTTTTGCAGCATCGGCGGCAGCAGCGCGCGCGTCGCGTACATGACCGCGCCGATCACGAAGATGAAGAACGTGCCGGTCGCGAAGTTCGGGTCCTTCAGCAACTGGTACTTGAAGAACGAATGCTTGCCGACCGTCGCCGTGTGCACGAGAAAGAACGCGAAGCTGATCGCCGCGACGAGCGCCTCGATCACGATCTCGGTCGACGAAAACCAGTCGAGCTGCTCGCCGCGATCGAGCATGGCCTGCAAGGCGCCGATCGCGAGACCGAGCGTGATGAAGCCGAACGCGTCGAACTTCACGTCGTGCTTCGGCTCGTGCGTCGGCAGGAAGGTCGCGACGCCGAACAGCGCGAACGCGCCGATCGGCACGTTGATGAAGAACACCCAGCGCCAGTTGTAGCTGTCGGTGAGCCAGCCGCCGAGCGTCGGACCGAGGATCGGCCCGACCATCACGCCCATGCCCCACACGGCCATCGCCTGGCCCTGCTTTTCGCGCGGGTTGATGTCGAGCAGGATAGATTGCGAGAGCGGCACGAGCGAGGCGCCGAAAATGCCTTGCAGCAGACGCGACAAGACGATCTGCGGCAGCGTTTCCGACAGGCCGCATAGCGCCGAACTCACGGTGAAGCCGGCGATCGCGATCAGCAGTAGCCGCTTCACGCTGAGCCGGTCCGAGAGCCAGCCGGTCAGCGGCGTGGCGATCGCGGCGGCGACGATGTAGGACGTCAGCACCCACGTGATCTCGTCCTGCGACGCGGAGAGCGTGCCTTGCATATGCGGCAGCGCCACGTTGGCGATCGTGCTGTCGAGCGTCTGGATCAGCGTCGCGAGCATGATCGAGATCGTGATCATCGGCCGGTTGAGCGGCGCGGTGGCGCTCGCCGGCGTGGAAGCGGAAGACATGAAAGATGGGGGCGTCGATATAGTAAGCATGCTTATTATATCGACGGAACGGGTTTGCGCTATCGGGAGTTGTGCTGAGCCTGGAACGCCTGCGCGTGGGCCTGCGCGCCGCAAACGGGGGGCTTCCGTATAATCCGCGCATGAAAACCCAACTCGAAGAGCGCTTCGGCTTTCTGATTTCCGACGTCGGCCGCCTCGCGGGCAAGCGTTTCGACGACCTCGCGAAATCGTCGGTCGATCTCACGCGCGCGCAGTGTCGTGTGCTGGCTTATCTCGGCCACTACGGCGACATCAACCAGGCGCGGCTCGCCGACCTGCTCGAAGTCGCGCCGATTTCGGCCGGCCGTCTGCTCGACCGGATGGAAGAAGGCGGCTGGATCGAGCGAGGCGCGAATCCGCAGGATCGCCGCGAGCGCCAGGTGCGCATGACGCCGAAGGCCGAGGGCACGCTCGGCAAGGCGCGCAAGGTCGGCGACGAGGTCGCGCTCGAAGCGCTCAACGGTTTCAGCGATGAAGAGGCGGCACAACTGATTGCGCTGTTGCAGCGGGTGCGCGGCAATCTGAGCCGGATCGTCGATCGCTGACCTTACCCCGCCATTGCATCGCCCGCGTTATTTCGATTCGGACGCCGGTGCGGCTCCGCTCGGCGGCACCAGTTCGTAACAGGCCGGTGCCTCGGCCGGCTTCGCTTTGGCATCGGGCTGCTGCGGGTCGATGCATTTGAACGCGCTCTGATCGCGCTGCACGAAGATCGTGTTGGCCGGGCCGGCGTTGCCGTGCGTATCGTTGACGACCGCGGCGATTTTGTAGCCGTTCTGCAGCAGCGTCGCGAGCGTCATGGGGCTCGCCCGCCACTGGCTGTCAGCCGGCGTCTGCGCCCGAGCAGCGAGCGTTGCGCCAGCGCAGACGAGCGCGAGAGAAGCCGTGGTAGCGGCGAGCGCGGCGGAGCGAAACGTCATCAGGGAACCTCCTCGAAGTTGCGATTCTGCAAGGAAGCCTGCAAGCTCCTGGAACCCGGACGCGCGGTGCTTTGGAATCGCTGGGGAAAACTTGTCAGGCTTGCGCGAGGCCCCATTCTCTCAAGAGTGGGCGTTCACAACAAACCCGGGCGTTTCAGCGTCTCGTCACCGGCCTATTTATCGCGCGCTCTTCGCGACGCCTCTGCCTTTGCGTTCTCCCTCGATCAGGCGCTGACGCCGTCCTTCCTCGCAAGCCAGTTTCGCCATCCGCCGAACCCGGAGATGTCGGTGCCCGACTGCACGCCATAGGGCTCGCACAGAAAGCCGCTTACCCACGATCCGTCGGCGAGTTCGACCTTGCCCAGAACGAGGGGCGACGCAATGGTCGCGATGAACGAGCCGAACTCCGCGGCAGGCATTTCCCACACCTCGACCGCGATGCTTGCGCCGCCTTCCGTGACGCGCCACATGCCCGGGCGGCGCGTGCCGTCCGCCGACGCGGGCAGTGCCGCTAGCCGGTAGTGCCCGGCGGTATCGGTGGCTTGCACGAGCCGTGCGCCCCGGGCCAGCAGATCGCGATTGAGCGGCAAGCCTTGCATATGCGCACCGCAGACCGCGATCCGCATCCGGTCGTGTGTCGCCGTGCGCCGTTCGTCGGGCTCGCGCGGCGCGATCGTTCGGCCTCCGATGCATGGTGTGCCGCTCGTCCGCTGCAACAGATCGGCCACGCTCAACAGATACTGATCGGTAAATGGGCGGCCAAAAACGGTCACGCCCCACGGCAGGCCGTTCTTCATGAAACCGGTCGGCGTCGCGACGGCGGCGTAGTCGAGCAGATTCATGAAGTTCGTGTAGTAGCCGAGCAGCGAGTTCGGGCCGATCGGGTCGCGCGCCAGTTCGTCGAGCGTCATGGGCCGCGGATACGTCGTCGTCATCACGAAGTAGTGCGACTCGATCGAGGCATCGCAGACGGCCTTCAATGCCTGCAGCCGGTATTGCGCACGAAATAGCTCGACCGCGCTGGCGTCCGGCGCTTTCGCCAGCACGTCGCGAATCACCGGCAGCACGGCGTCGGGCGTCGTCGTCGTCAGCTCGCCCACGACGCTGTAGCGCTCCGCGACCCACGGACCCTGATAGAGCAGATTGGCGGCTTCGACGAACGGCGCGAAGTCGATCTCGACAGCCTCGCCGCCCGCCGCTTCGAGCAGCGCGCGCGCCGTCGCGAACAGTTCGGGGCTCTCGGTGCAGCCCGCGAATTCGAGTTGCGCCGGCACGCCGAAGCGGAACGCCGCGGGCGTGCCGAACGCGCGTGCCGTGTTCCATTGCGGATTTCTGCGGCTGTACGGGTCGCGGGTATCGGCGTGCGAGGACAGTGCCAGCAGCTCGCTCGCCTCCCCGGCCGTGGCGGTGAAGAACGTGACGCAATCGAGCGTGCGGCACGCGGGCACCACGCCGGCGGTGGACAGGATGCCCTTGGTCGGTTTGAGTCCGACGAGATTGTTCAGCGCGGCGGGCACGCGGCCCGAACCGGCCGTGTCGGTGCCGAGCGCGAAACTGGCGACGCCGAGCGCGACCGCCAGCGCCGAGCCCGCGCTCGAACCGCCCGACGGATAGGCGGGATGCACGCTATTGCGGCACGTGCCGTACGGCGAGCGCGTACCGTTGAGGCCGGTCGCGAACTGATCGAGATTGGTCTTGCCGAGCGGTATCGCGCCCAGCTCGATCAATCGGGCGACCACACTCGCCGATTCCGCCGGCGTGTACGCGAAGGCCGGGCACGCGGCTGTCGTGGGAATGGCGGCGAGGTCGATGTTGTCCTTGATCGCGAACGGAATGCCGTAGAGCGGCAGGCTCGTGGCGTCCCGCGCGTCGAGCCGCTCGAGCCGATCGAGGTAGGGCGCGACTTCCTCTCCGGTCAGAAGATGGATGAAAAGATGGAACTCGGGATTCAGCGCCGCGGCCTTGTCGAGTAGTGCCGCGACGAGCTGGCGCGGTGTGAGGGTGCCCGCGCGGTAGGCGGCGCGAAGTGCCGGGATGCGCAGATCGAACGAGGAGCGTGACGGGAGTGGTGGCATGGTGTTCTGTCCTGGAATCTAGTGGCGTTCGACGACGGCCACGCGTTGCCCCGCGCGCACGGGCGAGCCCGGCGCCACGTAGATCTCGCCGACGGTCCCGGCGCACGGCGCGCACACCGAGATCTCCATCTTCATCGACTCGATGACGAGCAGCACGTCGCCCGCATCGACCGCATCGCCGGGTTTCACCTTGACTTGCCAGAGGCTGCCGGCAATCTCGCTGTCCACCGCGATTTCGCCGTCCTTGAGCGGCGCCAGTTGAGCGTCTTCGGCGGGCGGCGTTTCGAGCGTGTCTTCGCTGGCGCCCGCTGCGCGCCAGCGCTCGCGCTCGGCCTGGAAGGCCGCCTGCTGCCGCGTGCGGAACTGCTCGATGCTGGCGGATTCGCGCGCGAGAAACGCCTGATAGTCGGGCAGCGAAAGTTCGGACTCCTCGATCCGCAGCGGATAACGTCCGAGCGGAAAGTCCGCGCGGATGCGCAGCAGTTCGTCGGCCGGGACTTCGTAGAAGCGGATCTGGTCGAAGAAGCGCAGCAGGTAGTGCTGCCCGGCGAAGTCCGCGTCGTTGCGATAGCGGTTCCACATCTGCAACGTGCGGCCGACGAATTGATAGCCGCCGGGCCCTTCCATGCCATACACGCACAGATACGCGCCGCCGATGCCGACCGAGTTCTCCGCGGTCCACGTGCGGGCCGGGTTGTATTTCGTCGTCACGAGCCGGTGGCGTGGATCGAGCGGCGTCGCGACCGGCGCGCCGAGGTACACGTCGCCGAGCCCCATCACGAGATAGCTTGCTTCGAAGACGATCTGCCTGACCGCGTCGATCGAGTCGAGATCGTTGATGCGACGAATGAATTCGAGGTTGCTCGGACACCACGGCGCGTCCTTGCGCACGGTGGTCATATATTTTTCGATCGCGAGCCGGCAGGCGGGGTCGTCCCACGAGAGCGGCAGGTGCACGATGCGCGACGGCACGCGCAGGTCTTTGTGCAACAGCACTTCGTCCCATGCCTGCGCGACGATCTGCAGCAGCCGGGCGAGCGGCAATTGTTCCGGACGGTAGTGAATCTGCAGCGAACGGATGCCCGGCGTGAGGTCGATGACGCCGGCGAGCGCCTTGGCTTCGAGGGACTGCATCAGCGCATGTCCGCGGAAGCGCGCCACGAGGTCGAGTTCCGCCGGGCCGATTTCGAGCAGCAGATGCGTATCGCCGGAAACACGCGCGACGAGCCGTTCGCGATCCGCGCCGGTATCGAGAACGATGGGCGAGGTCAGCGCGGCCTGTCGGCTGCCCGGCGCGCCGCGCCGGATGTCGAGCGTTTCCAGTTCGCGCAACCGCTCGCGCGCCGCTTCACGCGCCGCCTCGACTTCGACCGGCACGAAGCGAATCCTGTCGCCGGCCTTGAGCTGGCCGATCTGCCACAGGTCCGCCTCGATGATCGTCACCGGGCACACGAAGCCGCCGAGGCTCGGGCCATCGGGGCCGAGAATCACGGGCATGTCGCCAGTGAAGTCGACGGCGCCGATCGCGTACGGATTGTCGTGAATGTTCGACGGATGCAAGCCGGCCTCGCCGCCGTCTTCGCGCGCCCACTCGGGTTTCGGTCCGATCAGGCGCACGCCCGTGCGGCTGGAGTTGAAGTGAATCTCCCACTCGATATCGAGCAGTTGTTCGATATAGCGGGCGCTGAAGTATTCGGGCGCGCCATGCGGGCCGTAAATCACGCGCAGCGTGCGCACGCTGTCGAGCGCCGGCACGTCGGCGAGCGCGGCGCCGGCCCGCGCGTCGTCGAGCGGATAAAGATGCAGCACGTCGCCCGCGCGGATCGCGCGCCCGCCATGTCCGCCGAACTGGCCGAGCGTGAACGTGCTGCGGCTGCCGAGGTAGAGCGCGACATCGAAGCCGCCGCGCACGCATAGATAAGCGCGCGCGCCCGCGCCGCGGATCGTGCCGAGCGCGAGCGTCGCGCCGGCCCGCACGTGGAGGCTCGTGTTGAGCGGCTGCGCGACGTCGTCGAGCAGCACCGGAATCGGCGCGCCCGTGATGGCGACCACGGCGTCGGTGTTAAAGCGCAGGGTCGGCCCGCTCATCGTGACTTCGAGCGCGGCGGCATCGGCCGCGTTGCCGAGCAGGCGATTGCCGAGCCGCATCGCGCGGTCGTCCATCGGTCCCGAGGGCGGGATGCCGACGGCCCAGTAGCCCTGCCGGCCAGGATAGTCCTGCACGGTCGTCTGCGTGCCGCCGCTGACGACTTCGACCGTGCTCGCCTCGTATTTGAGCCCTTCGAGACAGCGGGTCCACGGCTCGCCGGACGCAAACGGCTGGTCGCGCAGAATCTGGCGCAGATAGTCACGATTCGTTTCGACGCCGTAGAGGCGCGTGTTCTGCAACGCGCCGTCGAGCGCGTGGCGCGCCTCGTCGCGAGTCGGCGCCCAGGCGATCATCTTCGCGAGCATCGGGTCGAAATACGGCGGCACGTCGCAACCGGCTTCGATCCACGTGTCGATGCGCAGCGCGCGGCCGTCCGCGTGCGGAAACGCGACGTCGGTCAGCAGGCCCGGACTCGGCTTGAAGTCGCGGCCCGGATCTTCCGCATAGAGCCGCGCCTGGATCGCATGCCCGCGCGGCGTCAGTTCTGCCGCGAGTTGCCGTAGCGGCGCGAGCGTGCCGGCCGCGAGTTCGATCATCCAGCGCACGAGATCGACGCCCCAGACCTGCTCCGTTACGCCGTGCTCGACCTGCAGACGCGTGTTGACTTCGAGGAAGTAGAACTGTTCGGCGGCGCTGTCGTAGACGAATTCGACCGTGCCGGCGGAACGATAGTCGACCGCTTTCGCGAGCTTGACCGCGGCCTCGCACAACGCAGCCGGAATGCCGTCGGGCAGGCAGGGCGCGGGGGTCTCTTCGAGTACCTTCTGGTTGCGCCGCTGCACCGAGCAATCGCGCACGCCGAGCGCAAGTGCGTCGCCCTGGCCGTCGCCGAATACCTGCACTTCGAGATGGCGTGCCCGCTCGATGTACTTCTCCAGAAACACGCCGGCATCGCTGAAGTTGTTTTCGCCGAGGCGCTTGACTGCCTCGAAATGGGCGCCGAGTTCGTCTGCGCTCCAGCACACGCGCATGCCGATGCCGCCGCCGCCCGCAGTGCTTTTCAGCATCACCGGATAGCCGATGGCCGCGGCGGCCGCGAGCGCCGCCGGCAGGTCGGCGAGGAGCCCGGTGCCTTCGAGCATCGGCACGCCTTGCGTGGCCGCGATTTCGCGGGCCGTATGCTTGAGGCCGAAGGCGCGCAGCTGCGCGGGCGTCGGTCCGATGAAGGCGATGCCGGCTGCTTCGCAGGCTTCGCCGAACGCCGCGTTTTCCGACAGAAACCCGTAGCCGGGATGGATCGCCTGCACGCTTTCGCGACGTGCGATCCCGAGGATTTTCTCCACGTCGAGATAGGTCGTCGCGGCGGGGCCTTCGCCCAACGCGTGCGCGACGGGCGCTTCGCTGACGTGGCGGCTCGCCCGGTCGGCTTCCGCATAGATGGCGACGCCGGTGACGTCGAGTTCGCGCAACGTCCTGAGAATGCGGCACGCGATAGCGCCGCGATTGGCGATCAGAATCTTCTCGAACATGGCAGGTGTCTTGATTCGGAGGCGGGCCGTCCCGCCGTGGGAATAGCCGGCCGTGGTCGTCCACGGCCGGGGTCGCGTCAGCGATCTGTCCGGGCCGGTTCCGTGCGCGTGAGGGTGCGCGTAAGGGGGCGCGTGAGGGTGAAATAGCGCCCCGAGCGAACCAGCATGATGAGAAAAAACCACTCGCGGAGGCGCTTCAGTTCCATATCAGCAGCTCCGCGGGCGTCGGGTTGTAGGCGTTGCACGGATTGTTCAGCTGCGGGCAGTTGGAGATCAGCACGATGACGTCCATCTCCGCGCGCAACTCGACGTACTTGCCCGGTGCGGAAATGCCGTCTTCGAACGTGAGCCCGCCCGTGGCCGTCACCGGCACGTTCATGAAGAAGTTGACGTTCGCGCCGAGGTCCTGCTTCGCGAGCCGCCCGTCGTGAGCGCAGGCGCGCAGGAAGTTGTCGCGACAGCTGTGCATGTAGCGCTTCTCCAGCGCGTAGCGCACCGTGTTGCTCTCCTGTGCGCAGGCGCCGCCGAGCGTGTCGTGACGGCCGCACGTATCGGCGACGATCGTCAGCATCGGATTGCCGAGGTTCGAATACAGCACCGAACCCGTCGTCAGATAGAGGCGCTTTTGCCGGCGCAACGTGCGTTGCGGGTCGAAGCGTTCGCGCGGATCGGCGAGGCGGTAGAACAGCGTGTCGACCGCCTGGTTGCCTTCGAGATCGACGATGCGCAGCGTTTGGCCCGCCTTCACCTCGTGCAGCCACGGCTCGCCTGCCGCGAGTGTCTCGCGATAGACCGCGTTTTCGGGATGTTTGTCGCTGACGGTCAGCGTGCCGTTCGTAAGCGTATGAGTCATGAGCCGGGTCTCCGCTCAAAGAAAGAAGCGTTCAGTGTTGATGAAGCCGCGTACGTTTTCCTCGCAGGCAGTGCGGCAGATTTCGGCGACCTCGGGGCGCGCGTCGCTCAATTCGAGCTTCACGGGCCTCGGCGCGTACTCGCGGTTCGGGTCGAGCGGATGCTGGATCGCGGTGAGCACGACGAGCGTATTCATCGGCGCGTACAGCTCGACGTAGTCGCCGGCCTTCGAGTTGCCGGGCACGAATTCGAGCGCGCCGTCGTCAGCGACGTCAACGCGGCTGAAGAGGTTGAGCGTCATCAGCAGATCTTTGATGCCGAGGCCCCAC